>Ga0210017_1002990_pt1 | contig 14319 bp, 21 predicted proteins | sample CryGeyCG2014_020_FD_183966 | JGI IMG/M metagenome (GOLD analysis project Ga0210017, IMG submission 183966) | Groundwater microbial communities from aquifer - Crystal Geyser CG08_land_8/20/14_0.20 (SPAdes) (version 2) | ecosystem: Environmental > Aquatic > Deep subsurface > Groundwater | place... | reverse complement strand
TGGCATCTCAACCTGCTTCAGAATATTTGATGCTTGATAATCTTTCAAGATTCATATTGCTTGCCATCGGTCTTTTTGGTTTTCTGATTACGCTTTATTCCTTAAAGTTTATGACGGCCAATTCCCGACTTAATGAATACTATGGCTATATCTTATGGACAATTGGCGCTGCTACCGCAGTGCTATTAGCCAACAACCTGATTTTACTTTTAATCTTCTGGGGATTTCTCGGCCTGACCCTCTATCTTTTGATCGGCATTGGTGGACCAACTGCCTCTGATGCCTCTAAGAAGACCTTCATTATTGTGGGTGGCTCGGATTGCCTGATGATTCTGGGAATTGGAATTATCTGGCTTCTTTCCGGGACATTCCAGATGGATAAAATTAATATTAGCTTGATGAATCAAGCAACTACATTACCGACGATTGCCTTTCTATGTCTAATTATTGCTGCTTTTGCTAAGGCTGGAGCGATGCCATTTCATACCTGGATTCCCGATTGCGCCGAGAAGGCTCCCATTCCCGTAACTGCCTTCTTGCCCGCTTCCCTGGATAAACTCTTGGGAATCTATCTTCTGGCAAGAATTGCGATGAGTCTCTTTGTAATGAATAAAGCAATGGGGATGGTCTTACTCATCGTTGGTGCAATTACCATCGTTGCGGCGGTGATGATGGCTCTGATTCAACATGACTTAAAAAGATTGCTTGGCTATCATGCGGTATCCCAGGTGGGATATATGCTCTTAGGGATTGGAACCGGAAATCCTATCGGCATTGCCGGAGGTATCTTCCATATGTTAAACCATGCGCTCTACAAAGGTTGTCTTTTTTTATGTGGTGGGGCAGTGGAACATAAGACCGGGATAAGTAACTTGGATAAACTCGGAGGGTTAGCCAGAGCAATGCCGATTACCTTTGTTACCTGTTTAATCGCTGCGTTATCCATCTCAGGTGTTCCTCCCTTCAATGGCTTTGTCAGCAAATGGATGGTCTATCAAGGGATAATTCAGTTCGGAGTTCATAGTTCAGGGTTCATAGCAAAATTTTGGATAATATTCTTATTGGCCGCGATGTTTGGTAGCGCTTTGACATTGGCAAGTTTTATGAAATTGATTCATGCAACATTTTTGGGACAATCTGCAAACAAATTACACTCCCACCATATTCCTCCTCAGTTCCCTCACCTCTTATCCTCTCCCCTTGAGGGAGAGGAAGGGAAGGAGAGGGGAGAAGTGTCCTGGACAATGTGGCTGCCGATGGTAGTTCTGGCTGGATTTTGTATCATCTTTGGCGTTTTTGCATTTCAGATACCTTTGAAATATTTCATTTTACCTTCACTATCAACGGGCTTGATGAATCAAGCCCCTACATTTACCGGCTTCTGGCAGCCAGGTTTAGCTACCTTTTTTATAATCATCGGACTGATTATTGGCGGAATCATCTATCTTTTGGGACGTCCCAAAGCGGTGCGTGAGGATACCCCTTTTATGGGTGGCGAAATAATTCCCGAAGAGCATCGAGTAACCGGAGTAGATTTTTATCAAACCATTGAGGAGATGACTTTATTTAAGGTTATTTATAAAAAGGCGGAGGCTAAACTCTTTGACATTTATGAGGAGGGAAAAAGAGGGGTGTTCTTCTTCACCAAGAGGCTCCAGGCACTCCATTCCGGGATACTTCCTCTTTATCTCATCTGGTGCCTTTTAGGAATGGTGATTTTATTTATTATATTGGGAAAATAATATGGATTTTGTAACTTTACAGGAAGCGGTTCAGTTATATCCTCTTTTGATATTTATGATTTTAGCGGCTGTCGTTGCTGTAGAAACAAAAGATTTACTTTCTTCCGTTATCGCGGTAGGGGCAGCCGGCTTGGGACTTTCTGTCGCCTTTTTGATCCTTAAGGCTCCGGACTTAGCCATTACCCAGCTTGTAGTAGAGATTCTATGTCTGATTCTTCTTATAAGAGCAACGATTAAAAGAGATATTCCTTCTTTAAATCGGGGTACCGATTATGCGCGGTTAATCTCAGCTCTCATTTTTGTTCTGATATTCCTCTTTTTTGGATATTTTGCTCTTAGAGAGCTTCCTCCCTTCGGGAAACCTTATCTGAAGGTAGCCACGGAATATTTGAATCAAGGACTGAGCAAAACCGGAGCCGCAAATCTTGTGACCTCGGTAATCCTAGACTTTCGGGGATACGATACTCTGGGCGAGGCAACGGTGCTTTTTACTGCGGTAATGGGGGTAATTGTGGTCTTGAGAAAAATTGGAAGAATTAAAAAATGAAAGAACCCGAACAGGGTATGACCTTAATTGTTAAGGTCATCACCCGACTTACGGTAGGATTTATCCTCTTATTTGGAATCTATATCGTTCTTCATGGTCATCTCTCTCCCGGAGGAGGATTTGCCGGCGGAGTGATTGTTGCCCTATCTTTCATCCATCTTATCCTCGCTTATGGCGGTAAATTTGCTTTTAAGAAGTTGGACCAGATAAAGGCATCATTCCTGGAAAATATTGGAGCGATAATGTTTCTTACCATTGCTTTGCTCGGCATTATTGGAGGTTTTTTCTTCCTCAATTTCCTAAATAAGGGGGAACCATTTCATCTGGCAAGTGCGGGAATCATCCCCTTCTGCAATATTGCTATCTGTCTTAAAGTGGGCGCAGGTCTTTTCCTCATCTTCATTGCCCTTACCTTATTTAAAATAGGAGAGAAAAAAAGATGATTTATCTTCTCTGTTTTGTTCTCTTTTGTATTGGCTTATATTGTATCCTGGTAAAGAAAAACCTTATTAAAATTATCATCGGCATCAGCATCATTGATTATTCTCTTTATCTCTTCCTGATTCTCATTGGTTATCGGATGCAGGGAAGGGCTCCCATTCATTCTCCGGTGCAAAGAATAGAGAATATGGTTGACCCTTTACCCCAGGCTCTGGTGCTAACCGCCATCGTCATTGGACTGGCCGTTCTTGCTCTTCTAATCTCCATTGCCGTCAGACTTTATGATAAATATGGAACATTTGATATTACCAAAATCAGAAAATTAAAAGGATGAATCATTTAATACCTTTATTTGTGGCGATACCATTAGGCTCGGCATTTCTTATCTCCCTGATCAAGAATAAATGCTTTGCCGATTCTTGGGCAAATTTAGCCACCTTTTCTCTTCTTTGCCTTTCGGTCTATTCTTTATTTCTGACCAGAGCAAATGGAACGATGGTCTATAAAATGGGAGGCTGGATTCCACCGATTGGCATCTCCCTGGTTCTGGATGCTCTTAGCGTCCTTTTGCTTATTACGGTTAACTTAATCGCTCTTTTTGCCACCATTTATTCCTTAAGTTATATGGAGAGATATACCTCCAAGGGGAAGTTTTATACTCTCTTCCTGCTGATGCTCGGGGGGATGAACGGAGTGATTATCACCGGAGATATGTTTAATCTCTTCGTTTTTCTGGAGATTGCTTCCGTGGCCAGTTATGCTCTGGTAGCATTTGGCGTGGAAGCCGAGGAGTTGGAGGCCTCCTTTAAATATATGGTTTTAAGTTGTGTCGCCTCCTCTTTTGTCCTTTTGGGAATTGCTCTTCTTTATTCTTATACCTCCAGCCTGAATATGGCCGATATCTCTCGCGTTTTACAGAGTAGAGAAGAAGGTAAGATTATTCCTTTTGTTAGCGTCCTTTTTCTGATGGGGTTTGGACTTAAAGCCGCCATCGTTCCTTTTCATGCCTGGCTTCCTGATGCCCATCCTTCTGCGCCGGCCCCCATCTCAGCCATGCTTTCCGGAGTGTTGATAAAAGCGCTTGGAATATATGCAATTTTGCGGATATTTTTCAGTGTTCTGGGAATTAGCCAATCTTTTCTTACGGTCTTGATGGTATTGGGAACCTTGTCGATGGTGGTGGGAGTTTTTCTGGCTATTGGGCAGTGGGACTTCAAGAGACTCTTAGCCTACCACTCTATCAGCCAGATCGGTTATGTGATTTTGGGAATTAGCCTGGGAACACCTCTGGGAATCTTAGGTGGACTATTTCACCTCTTCAATCACTCAGTATTTAAGTCTCTTCTCTTCCTTAACTCGGGAGCGGTAGTTTATGCCACCGGCACAAGGGATTTGCGGAAGATGGGTGGATTAAGGGAGAGGATGCCGGTTACAGGTTCCACCTGTATGATCGCCTCGATGTCCATTTCCGGGATTCCTCCTTTTAATGGATTCTGGAGTAAATTGATCATAATTATTGCTTGTATTCAAGCAGGCCATCTCGGTTATGCTTTTTGGGCAGTCTTAGCGAGTCTTTTAACTTTATCTTCCTTTATGAAAGTTCAAAGATATGCCTTTTTTGGAAAAAAGAAGGAAAGCTCTCAATCTATTAAAGAAGTTCCTCTTTCTATGAGAATTCCGATGATTGTTCTTTCCCTCATCTGTATTGTGGGAGGAGTTCTCCTAATTCCGGCTTTAAGAAATAATTTCCTTGGTCCAGCGACAGACGTTTTGCTTAAGGGAACAGATTATGCCAGAATTGTTATGGAAAACTTAAGATGAAGACAAAAATTATTCTTTTCATTGTTGCTTTCATCATCTGGCTGGGGCTTACCTGGTCGGTAGAATTGCTTTCTTTAATAGTAGGAGTTGGAGTAGCAATACTGGTAGCATTTTTAATCTCGGATATGTTCGTTTCTGAAGTTCCCCTATTTAAAAAACCGGTTCGTTATCTCTGGTTTCTCTATTATCTTCCTGTTTTCTTATGGGAATGTCTTAAAGCGAATTTTGATGTTGCCTATCGGGTAGGTCATCCCGCCCTCCCCATAAATCCGGGGATTGTTAAGGTAAAGACGCAACTTAAAACTGAGCTCGGTTTAACATTTTTAGCCAATTCCATCACCCTTACTCCGGGAACGTTAAGTGTGGATGTGGATAAGGAGAAAGGCTACTTATATATTCACTGGATTAATGTCAAGGATAAAGAAGTAGAGGAGGCTACCAGAATTGTTGTGGAGAGGTTCGAGAGAATCTTAAGGAGAATATTCGAATGAGGTTTCTGCGCTGGTTAATAGGACTAATTATTTTAGCGGCAATCCTAATCTGGATATTTACTCATCCTTTTGGTTTTCTGGTGCGCTGCCTTTATATCCTTCTTCTCTGCTCCTTTTTATGCCTTTTCCGCATCCTCGGAGGTCCAACACCAGCGGATAGGGTGGTAGCGGTGGATATCCTGGGAATTTTAATTGTCGGTTTCTGCGCCATCCTTTGTCTGGCTACAGGAAGACCCTGGTATCTGGATATTGGCATCGCCTGGGCCCTGCAGAGTTTTATCGGGGTATTGGCTCTATCAAAGTATCTGGAAGGAAGGAGCTTTGATGAATGAGATAATTGGTTATATTTTCATCATCGTAGGAGTCATCTTTGATTTCTTTGGTTGTCTGGGTCTGGTGAGGCTTCCCGATCTTTATAACCGGCTTCAAGCATCCACCAAGTGTGTAACCTTAGGAACCTGCGGGATAATGTTTGGAGTCTTTATCATCACCGGATGGAGTCCCTCGGGTATAAAGGCTTTGCTGATTATCCTCTTTCTCATCCTGACCTCTCCCACCGCCGCCCATGCGCTTGCCCGGGGCGCCCATAAATCCGGAGTTAAACTGTGGGAGAAGAGTGTCTGTGATAAGTACGAAGAAGATACAGATACACACAGATAAGTTACACCCCCACCTATCTCCTCCCCCCTTGAGGGGGAGGATAGAAGGTGAGGGGGATAGCATATGAAATTACCAAGTTTATTCCAATTCAGAATTCTTAAAGAGGCCTTTACCGCTTTATTTAAAGGGCATTACACCACCAGATTTCCTTTTGTGCCTCACAAACCGCCTGAGAAATTCCGGGGAAAGCCGGTTCCTGATGATGATTGGTGTGTTGGCTGTGGCGCTTGCGCAGAAGTCTGCCCCTCTCATGCCATTGAGCTAATTGATGAGCCAAAAACCGCTACCAGAAGAATTATCTGGCATTACGATCAGTGTATCTTCTGTGGCCAATGTGAAGCCAATTGCCTTACCGAGAAAGGTGTTCATTTAACCGGGGAATATGATCTGGCGGTCTTTGACCGAAAAGAACTTTTCTCTGAACAGAAAAAGGAGCTCCTTATTTGCGAAAGATGCGGCCGGATTATTGGAACCAGAGAGCATCTTTTGTGGTTAGTAAAGAAGTTAGGTCCTTTAGCCTATAGCAACTTCCCTTTAATTTTAACCGCGCAGAAAGAACTGAAAATAGTAAAAGAAGAGGCTCCTTCCAAAGTTCCTCCCCCGACTACCCGCTCCGATATCTTCCGTATTTTGTGCCCCAAATGCCGCCATGAGGTCCTGCTTCTTGACCAGTATGGTGGACGATGACCGCAGACGTCATTGCGAGGAGTGAAACGACGAAGCAATCTCATGAGATTGCCACACCCTTCGGGCTCGCAATGACAAATCAGCGTATGGAAGTGTTAAAAGAGAAGCTTAAGGGTAAAGTTGTTATTGTCGGAATTGGAAATAGCCTCAGGGGAGATGACGGGGCTGGCCCGGAACTAATAAAGAGTTTAAAGTTTAAAGTTCGGAGTTCGGAGAAAAACCATGAACTATCAACTCCAAACCATCAACTGTGTTTGATCGACACCGGTTCCGTTCCGGAGAATTTCCTGCAAAAGATTGTTGGGGAGAGACCCGACGTTATCCTCTTAGTTGATACCATCAATTTGGGGAAACCAGCGGGAAGTGTGGAAATTATTAAAGCAGAAAACCTGAAAGAGGAGAGTTTCTCCACCCACAATGCTTCTTTGAAATTAACCATAGCGTACCTCAAGAAGGAGACCGGTACCGATCTGTTTCTTTTGGGTCTCCAGCCAAAAAATATTGGTTTTGGCCAGAAAATCTCCCCGGAAGTAGAAGAAAGTGTCAAGAAAATAGCTAAGGAAATAGAAGAAATCGTCCACCACTAACCAACACCATTAGGTTACCATATCGTTACTAAAATAATAAAAGCTCAGTTAACCCCGTGTCATCTGATAGATGTAGTGCGAGGCCTTTAGCCTCGCCAACAAGCGAACCTGAAAGGTTCGCACTACTGTAGTTGCAGAGCTTGCTCTGCGGCAAAGCAAGCTTTGCCACTACAGACAATGACGTGGTTTGGTGAATATTTACCTAAAATAAGCAGTGATAGTATAATAATTCTATGCTATAATAAGAGACAAGGAGAATTAAATTGGAGGGTTTAAATGGCAAAAAGTGTAAAAGAAAAAATCGGTATAGAAGAATTAGAAAGGGATGTTGAAAATTTAAAGAAGAAAATTTTTATTTATGAGGCTCTGCAAGCAGAAAAAGAAATAAAAGAAGGAAAGGTTAAGGGGCCATTTAGAACTGGCAAAGAAGTATTAGAATACATCAAAATATAATGTTCCAACTCTATACCACTCCCACCTTTGAGAGAAAATTAAAAACATTCCTGAAAAGACATCCCGAATTAAAAGAAGAGGTTAAGAAAAAATTAAATTTCTTGATTACAAATCCTTTTAGTTCTCAATTGAGGGTTCATAAATTATCAGGGAAACTTAGGAATGAGTGGGCTTTATGGCTGACCTATGAATATCGCATTCTCTTCCTGATAGAAAGTAATAAAATATTTTTGACCAATATTGGGTCTCATGATGAAATCTATTAATATCCAATGCATGAATTGGGAGAGGCACAAGATTTGTTTGAGGTGATTAAGAAGGAGGCCAGAAAGAACGGGCTTAAAAAGGTCTCCAAAATTACAATTAGGGTCGGGGAGGCTTCGGGAATCAAGATTGATTTTTTGCGCCACAGTTTCCTTGACCACATTCTTCCCCAAAATAGAATTGTCAAAGAGGCAGAGGTAGACTTTATCCCAGAGACCATAAAGTTAAAGTGCAGAGATTGCAAAAGAGAAGTGGTTGAGGCTCGTTTTAACCCTCTTTGTCCTTTCTGCCAGAGTGGCAACTTAGAGATTATTGCTGGCAAGGATACTTACATCGAAAGCATTGAAGGGGAGTAGCAACTTCCTTTTTACAGTAGCTTTTCTAAGATAATAGTCTCTCCTGATTCTACTTTCTTGAACTTTTCCGGATTACCAGAGAGTTTTCCGACTATCTCCACGCTACTGGCAGGCTTAATCTCATCTTTAGAACTAATTGGTGTTGGACCAAAGAAGATACAAAAAGATTTTCCCTCTGGCCAGTATCCCAGATCACCCTTTTCAACTGCCTCTATTGGATTTTCTAATTTTGCTGTAACGGGAATGGAAAAATATATCTCATCCCCCCAGGTGTTGGTGGATGCAGAAATGGGAAGAGCCTCCCAGATAAGCCCAGCTATCTTAGAGTCATTGAGTTGGGCTAAAACCTCAACCTTTCCTGCCTTTATTTTAATCTTCTTCTCCATAACTATTTTATCTCAGTTGACACCCCTAATTACTTTTTACACAGACAGGTAACTCCCCTTGGCTGCGATGGTAGGCAATACATTCACAACAGATTCCTTTTCTTTCACAAGGCTCATAGGTGCAGGTGCAATCCTTCTTATTTTCCTCTTTATTGGGACATTCCTTTTTCACCTCTATCACCCCCCTTTGAGAACTTTGGTAATTCGTGAATAAAGGCTTCTTCGAGAAGCTATTCTCTTATCGTAATAATGAACCAAAACAAAGGAAAGAGCAAGTCCAATAAATCCGCCGAAGATACCCAGGCGAGGATTAAACTTAGAGCCAATGAGAGCACCAATAATTAATCCGGATACGGGTAGAAGATAGAGAATAGAGGCTGCTTTCAGGAAATCTTTGTCAGGAATCTCTACTCTTACTTTATCCCCAACCTTCACTCCTATCGGGTCTTCTACCTCGGTAACCATCATTCCCTCTGGATTCAAGGAACAGAGTCCACACCCTCGGCAAGATTTACTTCTCTTAATCTTTATTTTTGCTTTTTTATCCTTAACCTCAAAAACAACCGCTTCTTCCATTCTTGTTTCACTTTTTATCTCTAAAAAACTCAGCTATTTTATTATATCATATTTTATCAATGGGTAAAATACTTGATTAAAACGGTCGTATATGTTATAAGTTTATCTGTATTAAGATAACGGGGAACATGATGAAACATTCACTAAAAACGGGATTTAGTTTTGGTTTAACCTCTGGGATAATCACGACGCTGGGATTAATGGTAGGGTTACATTCTGGCACCCATTCAAAACGCGTTGTGCTTGGTGGTATCCTAATAATAGCAATAGCGGATGCATTTTCAGATGCATTGGGCATTCATATTTCTGAAGAATCTGAAAATAAGCATATTACAAAAGAGATATGGCAATCGACAATCTCTACTTTTATCTCTAAGTTTGTTTTTACATTAACATTTATTATTCCCGTCTCGCTGCTTGAACTTTCGACAGCAATTGTGGTAAGCATAATTTGGGGGTTATCAATGTTATGTATTCTCAGTTTTAGAATCGCTAAGGAACAAAAAGCAAGACCTTGGAAGGTAATTATAGAGCACTTAATTATTGCATTGGTAGTTATAGTGATAACTCATTATCTCGGTGATTGGGTAGCCTCACGATTTGGTTAGGTAGTTTCGCTAAAAAAGTTGCTAATAAATTTTTATTTTGGTATAATATATTTGGTTATGCGAATATAAGGAGATAATAAATGCGACAATTGATAAAAGTGTTCAAAACATTATCCGATGAAACAAAAGTCCGAATACTGAAAATTCTTCAGGAACGGGATGAACTTTGCGTTTGTGAAATTATGCAGGTCCTCGATATCTCTCAGAGCAGAGCATCCAGAAATTTGGGTATCCTCAAGGATGCTGGTTTTGTGATTGATAGACGCGATGGGCTGTGGATTCATTATTCAATTAATAAAAAGAAGATAAATGAGTACCACGAAGCTCTAAATGAATTATTGAAAAATTGGTTAAACGATGAGGGTATCATCAGGGAGGACAGAAAGAGACTCAGAAAGGCAGTTAAGTTGAGTTTGAGGAGTAAATGCAAATAATTCGGCATTATATGTGGCCTTGCGGATATATAAATATATTATTATCTAGTGTGCTGTAACTGGCATGAAAGAATCCAAGAACTTCTTAATTATTCTGGCGGTATTTCTGATATGTTACTGGCTGCCCGTTGAAAATATAAGGTTTAACAATGCGCTATTTGAGTCACTGGCACTGGTGAAATGGTATGCCAGAGAACATGTCCTTTTATGTCTTGTGCCGGCATTCTTCATTGCCGGTGCCATATCTGTGTTTGTCAGCCAGGCCTCAGTTATTAAATACTTCGGAGCCAAGGCAAATAAGGTTCTTGCCTACGGGGTTGCTTCAGTCTCTGGGGCCATTCTGGCGGTATGCTCCTGCACAGTCCTTCCGTTATTTTCTGGAATCTACAAAAGAGGGGCTGGTCTTGGCCCGGCTACAGCTTTCTTATATTCCGGACCCGCAATAAATGTTCTGGCCATTATCATGACGGCCCGAATACTGGGCTGGGAATTAGGTTTGGCCAGGGCTATAGGTGCTATCCTTTTTAGTCTTATTGTCGGAATTCTAATGCATCTTATCTTCTTAAAAGAAGAAAGGAATCGTCATGCAAACGGCTCGTTTGAGTCTGGCGTGGAGGAAATACCGAGGCCCCTCTGGAAGAATGCTTTATATTTCGCTTCTATGGTGGGAGTTCTGGTATTTGCCAACTGGGGTAAACCTCAAGAGCACGATACCGGAATCTGGCCTCTGGTTTTTCGCTACAAGTGGCATATAACTGTTATCTTCCTCGCTGCTCTAACCTTGATGATTGTTAGATGGTTTAAGAAGAAAGAAATCAGAGAGTGGACTGCAGCTTCCTGGACTTTTGCAAAACAGATTATGCCGCTTCTCTTTGCAGGAGTGCTTGTAGCTGGATTACTCCTGGGCAGACCCGGCCAGGAAGGACTCATCCCATCGCAATTTGTGAGAAATCTGGTGGGAGGTAATTCGTTATTTGCCAATTTTTTTGCCTCTGTCGCTGGCGCTTTTATGTATTTTGCTACATTAACTGAAGTTCCAGTATTGCAAGGCCTGATTGGCTCCGGCATAGGAAAAGGGCCGGCTTTAGCCCTTCTTTTAGCAGGGCCGGCATTGAGTCTACCCAGTATGCTTGTTATAAGAAGTGTCATCGGAACAAAGAAAACAGCTGTGTATGTAAGCTTAGTTGTTGTTATGGCGACTTTGAGCGGAATAATTTTTGGACGAATAACCGCGTAGACGATAAATGGATAAAAAGGAAGATTGAAGAAAATAAAAAAAAGCGGGAGGGGTCAGGATGAAGATTGAAATTTTGGGACCGGGTTGCCCCAAGTGTAAGAAGGTGGCTGAACTCACTGAACAGGCAGTAAAGGAATCAGGGGTTGAGGCAGAAATAATCAAGGTAAACAGCATCAAAGAGATTATGAATCGCGGGGTTATATTCACACCTGCTCTGGTTATTGATGGAGAAGTTAAAAGTACCGGTAAAATTCCAGGCATAGAAGAAATCAAAAACTGGTTGAAGAAGTAGGAATTTCTTAACCGAAAAGGAGAAAAATGTATTATAGACTGGTAAAAAATATCTGTTTTATGGGAATGGTTATTCTGCTTTTTTCTATAACAGAGGTTTCCACACAAAATCTTACCAAGCAGGAAACTAAAACTACAAAAGTTACTTTTATCGAGCTTGGTTCAATTAAATGTATTCCCTGCAAGATGATGCAGCCGATTATGAAAGAGATTGAAGAGGAATATAAAGGTCAGGTAAAAGTCGTTTTTTATGATGTATGGACTTCTGAAGGAAGACCTTACGCTCGGGAATACAGTATAAGGGTGATCCCGACACAGGTATTTTTTGACAAAGATGGCAAAGAATACTGGCGTCATGAAGGTTTTTTTCCTAAGGATGAACTGGTTAAGGTTCTGAAAATGCAAGGGGTAGAATAGTGATAAGAGCCGTATTTGAGTGGTTATCTAATTCTCTTCAATCAGGTCCAATTATTGCTTTGATTGCTTCTTTTATCTGGGGTGTATTAAGTATCCTATTGAGTCCCTGCCACCTGGCAAGCATCCCTTTGATTGTAGGTTTTATTGGTCAACAGGATAGAATGTCTACAAAGAGAGCATTTCTTATTGCGGCGCTTTTTTCTTTCGGCATCTTGATAACTATCGCCGCAATAGGGTTAATCACCGGACTTTTAGGACGAATGCTGGGTGATATAGGTCCTTACGGGAATTATATTGTAGCAATAATCTTCTTTGCCGTAGGTCTTTACCTTTTAGGAGTTATTCCTCTTCCTTTTTTCGGAAAATCAGGTCAACCCGCATTCAGGAAAAAAGGCCTATTGGCTGGTTTTATACTTGGATTGGTTTTTGGTATTGCTCTCGGCCCCTGTACCTTTGCTTATATGGCGCCAATGCTCGGTATTGCATTTAAAATAGCAGCGACGCAATTTCTCTACGGAGTAATACTTCTCTTCATTTATGGACTCGGTCATTGCTCCGTAATCGTCTTTGCTGGAACCTTTACTGAGATAGTGCAACATTACTTGAACTGGAGTGACTCATCTAAAGGTTTGGTACTACTTAAAAAAATATGCGGTATTCTCGTCATTTTAGGAGGGATATATTTAATCTGGAATGCATAAAAGGGGATAGTTATGGCAAATGAAGAAAAAAGGTTATCCATTTTTGAGAAATACTTGACGCTCTGGGTTTTGCTTTGCATTGGTGCAGGCATTGTTTTGGGGAAGATAGCACCTGAAGTTGCAGTCAAATTAGATTCTCTTTCAATATATCAAGTATCCATTCCTATCGCTATCTGCCTATTTTTTATGATGTATCCAATTATGGTGAAGATAGATTTTGCAAAAGTAGTAAAAGCGGCAAAAACACCTAAACCTGTGGTCTTAACCTTGTTCATTAACTGGGCGATTAAACCGTTTACGATGTATTTGATTGCTTCGTTCTTTTTGGGATACCTGTTCAAAGGATTTTTGCCGGGTACAGAAATTGTCAAAACCGGGCAAGAGGTTGAGTTATGGAGAAGTTACATCTCGGGTGCAATTCTATTGGGGATTGCACCTTGTACGGCGATGGTGTTAATGTGGAGTTATCTGGCTAAAGGCAATGATGGGCTTACCTTAGTAATGGTTGCCATAAACTCTCTAACAATGCTTGTACTTTATGCACCTCTGGGAGGTCTCTTACTGGGTGTGAATGCAATGCCCATTCCTTGGCAGACAATATTGCTTTCAGTAATGATTTATGTAGCTTTGCCATTGGTTGCAGGATACTTTTCACGGAAATGGATTATCAAATCCAGAGGGTTAGAATGGTTTAATGCAAAGTTTTTGCATCGGCTCACACCGATTAGCATAGCTGCACTCCTTGCCACATTGGTGTTTTTGTTCTCTTCCAAAGGAGAAATTATAACGCAATATCCTCTAACGATATTATGGATTGCCATTCCTCTTTTTATTCAGACAATATTCATTTTTACTCTAGGATACTTTGTTTTAGCGAGATTACTAAGACTCTCCTATCATGATGCTGCCCCTTCAGCAATGATTGGCGCTTCAAACCATTTTGAGGTTGCGATCGCGACAGCAACCATGCTTTTTGGTTTATCTTCAGGTGCAGCGTTGGCAACTGTGGTTGGTGTTTTAATCGAGGTGCCGGTGATGCTGATGCTTGTCTCAATCTGCAAGAGAACATGCTCTTTATTTGAGGAATGCCATTTAGATTTACCTCAGTGTCACCGTGGATATGCGCCGTAAAACCTTCTTGCCTATCTCCTGTAAATGGCCATCTCAAGAAGTAGTGGTAATCTATAATCAAATAGCAAAGACAGAAGGGTCTCCTCGGAAATACTACTTAAGATAGCTAAGAAGAATATTCCCATAATTATCTCTATCTCTGCACTTACTAACTTGAAATTGCATAGGAATTTCCTTTTTTGGACGCAGATAACTTCAGGATAAAATCAGGAAACAGGAATAAGAATTAAGGAGTAGTGGTCGAGCTTGCCCCGAAGGGATCCCTTTGGGACTCGACTATTTTAAGCAGAGTAAACTCTGCCACTACATTCTATGCTTTTAATCTGCGTGTATCTGCGTAAATCTGCGTCCCAATTAATTTAGCAATAAAGCTTGCTACCAGATTGGGAATAACCTTAGTAGGTTTTGCAAGGGGCAAGAGAATTAACATTTACACCAATGACTGGAGGGTAGAGTGAATAAAAGAGATGATAATTCAGAGTTAATAGA
>Ga0210017_1002987_pt1 | contig 14326 bp, 16 predicted proteins | sample CryGeyCG2014_020_FD_183966 | JGI IMG/M metagenome (GOLD analysis project Ga0210017, IMG submission 183966) | Groundwater microbial communities from aquifer - Crystal Geyser CG08_land_8/20/14_0.20 (SPAdes) (version 2) | ecosystem: Environmental > Aquatic > Deep subsurface > Groundwater | place... | reverse complement strand
ATTATTTCCTCTCTGAGGATAAAAATTTTGAACATCCTCTAAACTGGGATGAAGCGGATCTTTTTGCCCGCGATCCTGCACGCCGAAAGAGATTTATCACGACTTGGTGATAAATCTCATAAAAATCAAAGCGGACTAGCTAATTTAAGTAGTCCGCTTCTTTTATTTAAATCAAAGACTAATTACACCGTACTTTTATTCAAAATGACATCAAGCACAAAATAAGTTATAGCATAAGAAAACATCACCACCAAAAGTCCAATCAAAGCATTGCCAATAATTTTTTTGGACTTGGTAATCGTCTCTTCACTGCCGCCAGCAGTCATCCATTTGAAACCAGCAGCTATAATTAAAACAAAAAATACAATCGCTATGACTCCTAACAGTCCTTGAATAATTTTACTAACTATAACAACAGGTTCGTTAGTTGTAGGCAATTTTGCATTATCTCTTACAACCCCCAATTTAAGAATTATTTCATCTCCCAATTGACCTGCCAAAGCTCCCTGCCCGGCCAGCACTCCCAAAATAATTATCACCGCCACCGCGAAAACTATTTTTTTGTAATTGTTAATTTTAAACATAAAACTATTTTTTAGTCTCAATAATATTTTCTATATGCGCTAAATATATCAAATCATCTTTCATAAATTAATTCTGCTTGATTAATAACCTCATCCCTGAAATATTTACTCAAAGAATTAGGCGTTAATAAATCAACCTTCTTTTTAACATCATTTTCAATAACTCTCTGCATATCAGCTAAATCAAACAAACTAATGCCTCGATCAAATTCCACCAACAAATCAACATCGCTGTCCTCGCGAGCCATATCGCTTAAATAAGACCTAAACAAAGAAACTTTTTTAATTTTATCTAAATGCTGACTTCTCTGAATGGATTTTCTGATATTATTTTTTATTTCTTCTTTGGTCATAAAGTTGGTTCTTGAGAATTTCTATCTATTTCTATTCTATAAAATATTTTTTTAAAGCACATAGCTATCTTGATTTTACAAGAACGCCAAAAACAAAGGCCGTAATGGCATAGGCAAAAAATATTATCAAGATACCAATGAGAGCATTGCCGATCAGTTTTTTGGCTTTGCCGATTCCTTCTTCATTGCCACCAGCGGTCATCCAGCGGAATCCTGCGTAGATTATAATGATTAGAAAGATGAGACCCAAAAGCCCGAGAAGCATTTTGATCACGTCAGTAACAACTTCCAAAATTTCGTCCTCGGATTTTTCCCGTCCCGGCAAACCGATTTCTTTGATTTGATCAAGCTGCGCGTTAACATTTTCATTTAGATCAAAGTTTTCTTCAGCATTTTCTTCGGGATTTTCCTCAGTGGCCATAACAACCATGTTGTTAAAACAAAAAATATTAAATATAATATTGGCAATCAAAATAAAAGATATAAGTTGTTTTTTTGTCATAAATTATAATTTTTAGCTCTTACTACCCAATTTATCAAAATACTAATTATATCATAAATTTTCAATAACCAAATCCCAATTTCCAAATAAATTTCAAATTCCAATAACATTTAACATTATGCTGGTTCAGTCTTGCAGACTGAACCTAATATTTGATACAGCCATCCAGTGTTTAAATTCCAGGCTGTTGGCTGAATGCCAAATATTTCGGTTCAAACTACAAGTTTGAACCAGCAAAGATTGTGGGACTTACGCGTTTGAAAACATTTGACTAATTATAGCCAAGCCATAAAAACGGTTTAGATTAGCGATTGGCTAATATTAGATAAGCTAACATTAATTAGCATTTGTTCGCATACATTCTTCGTATAGCACATTTCCCGCGTTGTCATAGTTGATTGCATGATAACAGCATAGTTGTCCGCTGGAGTTTTTAAAGGTTTCACATGTTGCTTCGTCCAGTGGGATACAATCAATAGTATTACAGTCAAAAGTTGCGTCCTCTGGTATTTCTGCGTCCTCAGGCTTCTCTATGTCTAATTCTGGCTTTATTGGAGGACCAATATCTTCCAAAATCACAGTTACCACAAAATACGTTAAAGCATACGAAACCAAAATAATTATTGTACCGATTACAGCGCCTTTAAGCAGTCCTTTGGATTTGGTTACGGATTCTTCGTTTCCGCCGGCTGTCATCCACATTATACCAGCCGCGATAATTAAAGTCAAAGCTATAATTCCCAAAAATCCCAAAATATAATAAATAATTGTGCCAATCATAACCGACGGTTCGTTTTTTTTCAGATCAACTCTGTAAGCCATGTCTTGCAAGTAACTTGAGGCTGACTTGCCGTTAATTCCATCAATTCCATAAGCAGAAACCGAATTAAAATTTAAAACATAGCTGACAAAACATAAAGAAACTATTATAAGTCCAAAAATAAGTTTTTTGTATTTTTTTTGCATGAGAGTTATAAAATAACATCAATAACGAAAAAAGCAATGGCGTAACTGGACAAGATAATTAAAACTCCGATAGCCGCGTTGGCCAGAGCTTTTTTTGTTTTTGTCACAGTTTCTTCATTGCCGCCGGCAGTCATCCATTTGAAGCCATTTATAATAATTAAAATTAAAAAAAATACTCCCAGGAGTCCCAAAACTCCATAAATAATACTGCCAATAATTTCTGGCAGTCCGCCTCCGCCGCTCGCTTGCCCCAATCCGGATTTATAGGCGATTTTGTCTAGAGACGCGTGAAAATTGAATGCTTGCGCCGGATTTAGTTTGACTGAAAAATACGGCGTAAACACAAAAGGAGAAGCAATAATAAATATTATCAGCGTAGTAAGAATAATCGTTGGCAAAGCATTTATTGGACTTCTCCTTTTGGTGCGTTTAAAATACATAGGCAGATCTTGTCTTATTATCCGAGAAATTATTTATCCAGTAACGGATTTTCCTACAACATTGAAAACAAAGAGTACGATGGCATAGGCGAAGAAAATAATAATTAAACCGATAAGCCCCGCGGCGATAGTCTTTTTTGCCGAGGCGATTCCTTCTTCGTTGCCGGCGGCGGTCATCCAACGGAATCCGCCGATTAGAATAATTACCAAAGCTAAAATACCAAGAATACCAAGCAGAGTATTGATCACTTTTGAAGCTACGTCTCTGATTTCTTTCGTTCCCAGACCTACGTTGGCGGCATAGTTGATTCCGAACAGATCTGGAGCTACTGCCGCCAAAACAGGAGAAGCTATTAATGCAAGTCCCAAGAAAATTAAAAGGCCAGTACTAATTTTTGAAATATTTTTCATACGCGTATAAAAAATTTTATTTTAATAAAGTAAATATACTCGACCTTTACTATGTTTAATTTATGTATTTATTATATAATGAAATATGATAAATAAGCAAATAAGTAAATTAAGAAATAAGTGGCAAGTAATAAATAGATTAGTAACCGGCTGGTTTTGCTGTTTGCGTTTGTAATTTGTTTTTAATTGCATTTTGGGGCTACCCACCACTTGCCGCCTGATGTCCAAAATTTATTTTCCGTTATATCACCCGCCAAAAAAAGGAACACGGCGTTGACTAAAGTCCATGCCAGAAGAATGATAAGGATAGCCAACAAAGTGTGCAATATTATTTTTTTATTTTGCGTTATTGTTTCTGCGCTTCCCCAGTTCATAATCAGTCCACTACCGGCCCAAAGCATCATAATCAAAGCTATGCCGGACATTGAGATAAAAATAAATCTGGCCGCATTAAAAAGAATCATTAGGCCGTCGCAAACTGTGCAATCTCCACGCTTAATACAGCTTGAATTAATTTTTTCCATTAGACTAAAAGCCGATGCGTCATTTAGCGGGGCAAACAGATTAACTGCAAGCAATATTAATATAATGGCCAGGATGATTTTTTTCATATTCAAAATGTTTGGTTGATTCTTTCTACCGCGTAACGCATAGCTTCTTCAGCTGTATTTTTTCCTTTAAGTATAGCGTCAATCATTTCTCCAAAAATATTTTCCGTTGCCTGGCCGTCATTGCCGCGATACCATGATTGCGCTGTTAATACCTGATCGGCAAATGGTTTGATATCAGCATCTTCCAGCTGTGTCTCTATTAGGGATCGCAAAGCAGTCGGCTTTTTTGTTTTTTGCAGGTATTTTATTACATGTTCTTTATCAGCCGCAAACATTAAAAAATTCCAGGCATAGTCCGGGTGCGCGGTTTTTTTTGCAACGGTTTCTATCCAATAACTGGCAAAATTTATTTTACTGCCTAAAGCATCCGTGCCGTCAGCATTAATATGCGGCGCTTCAGCAATGCCAATATTGAGTTTGATTCCCCGTGTTCTTATCAATGGTAATTGATATGAATATCCTAGCATCATTGCGAGCCTAGCTGCTACAAACGCCTCGCTGGCTTCGGGCATTGTTTCATTCCAGCTATATACTTCTTTTGATGGCATGGCGAAGTCAGTGTAAAAACGCAACGCTTCTTGCCCGGGCCGATAACTTTTATCAACCGCGTAAGGCGATGGCTGGTTAAAAGTCGCTCTACTGCCGGTTTCATCTGTCATGAGCGTTCCATTTTGCATCATTAACAGATTAAGAATGTCACTATATCTATTGATGTTATTATTAGTGCCAAGCGCTATGCCGGCCTGTACAATTTCGCCGGTGTCATTTTGCAGCGTTAGTTTTTTGGCAGCTTCTTTAATTTCTACCCAAGTACTTGGCACTTTAATGATTTGTGCGTTATCAAGCATGGTCCTGTTGTAAAATAAAGCCAAACTATCAAGAGACAAAGGCAGACCGAAAATTTGCGAATCGCGCACCACGTCTTGATAAATAGTTTCAGCAAAATTATTTCTAATATCCATTGGACTTAGCATTTTCACCTGCTGATAGTCGGCTTTTTCAATGTCTTTCGTTTTTTTGTTTCTTGACACCACATATGGCAATTTGACCGTTTCTGGCATAGCCAGAATTTTTCTTGCGTACTTTCCTATCCACGTATTATGGATGGCAAAGATATCAGGACCCCTATCTTCTGCCCAAGCCTCAAGAAGTTCTTTTTCATACTCGTCATAGCGTAATTTTCTATATTCTATATTAACATTTGGGTGCGATTGGTTATAGGAGCTTATGATGTCGTCAAAACTGTCGCTCGAATCAAAAACACGCCAATATTTCAGAATAATTGGTTTTTTTAGATCATTAACCGCATCCATGTTGCCTTGTTTACAGCCAAAACCGCTTGTCAAAAAAAAGATAGCAATTAGCATCATGGTGATTAATTTGAATTTATGATGTTTGCAGAACATATTTCGCATTATTGACGATGAATTATTGAAATAATTCATAATTTTAATCTTCCGTTTTATTATACTATATACCTAGCTTTTTAACAATATATTTTTTCAGCTCATTTTTTAGATCGTCTCTTTCAAGCGCGAACTCAAGAGTCGTTTTTAGATAGTTCAAAGGGTCGCCCGTTGTAAGCCATTTGCCCTCTATTTCGTGCACAATCACTTTTTCTTTTTTTGCCAATTCGTTAATAGCGTCTACCAGCCATAATTCTTTATTTTTGCCTGTTTTCAGTTTTTTGATGATTGGCAAAATTTTTGGCGTAAATAAAAATCTGCCGAATTCTGCCAAATCAGTCGGCTCTGTGCCTGGTTTTGGTTTTTCAACGATATTCTCATAGATATTGGATGTGCCCTTTTTAAGTTTGATAATGCCATAGCGATAAGCCACTTTGCGAGGAATTTTTTGCGCGGCAATCACGGCTGCGGCGGTTGGATTTTTTTGGTAAATATCAATTAATTGCTGGCATACAGGCACTTTTGATTTAGTTATATCATCGCCGAACAGGTACAAAAATGGAGCATCGGAAACCAGATCTTTAGCGACTAACAGAGGCGTGGCATTGCCATATGGCAGATGTATTTTCTGGCGCAAATAAATGAAATTAGCGATTTTTGAAATTTCCCTGATAGTTTTTAGTTTATCTTTTTTGCCTGTTTCGAGCAGTTGATGTTCCAATTCAAAATTAGAATCAAAATGATCCTCAATCGCATGCCCGCCCCTTTTTGTTACTAATATTATATCTTTTATTCCTGAATTTACTAATTCTTCTACATTATATTGGATAATTGGTTTGTCAATAATCGGCAACATTTCTTTTGGTTGTGATTTGGTAGCTGGCAAAAACCTAGTGCCTGAACCAGCCACCGTAATGATCGCTTTTTTAGGCAGTTGCATAGAATGTAAATAAATTAAAATTAAATAAAGATTTCTATATATTAGTTTAACACATTGGACTATTATTTGCTATGTTTTTGACGCCATTTGTTAATTTCTTTATGATTTCCGTTCAACAGCACTTTTGGCACATGAAGTTTTTTCTTTTTTGATCCATGTGTGTGTATAAAAATTTTTGGTCTGGTATATTGTGGATACTCCGTGTCAACTTTAGATTTTTTATTGCCAATTTTTGATGGCCGATAATTGAATGTTTCTTCATTTAATGATTGTTTGTTGCCGAGTACTCCTGGAATGAGCCTTGCGACTGCCTCTAGAATCACTCCAGCGCCAAGTTCGCCGCCAGATAAAACATACGGGCCGATAGAAATTTTTTCATCTGCCAGTTTGTCCACACGCGCGTCAATGCCTTCATATCTGCCACAGATAAAAATGAGCTGATCTAATTTTGAAAGGTCAGCCGCTATTTTTTGACTGAACTGTTTTCCAGCCGGATCAAGGAGAATCACCTTGCTTTTCTTTCGACGTTTGATTTTTTTAAGGGTTTTGGCAATTGGCTCAATCATCATCACCATCCCCGGACCTCCGCCATAAGGCGCATCATCAACAGTCAGACGTTTGTCTTTTGCCCCATCTCGCAAATTATGCATGGTGATGCTAATCAATTTGTTCTTTTGCGCGCGGCCCAATAGAGATTCACCTAGATAAGAGCCGAGCATTTGTGGAAAAATTGTAATGATATCAAATCGCATAAATTGTGAATTAGAAATAAAAGTTGTAAAGTCACAAAGCTAAAAATCATTATTGTAAAAACAAAATTTTCTAACTTTTTGATTATATAATTTTATAAACTAATTCTATTTAAAGAACCGCACTACTATTGTAGCACGGTTCTTCTATTGTTCAAGAATTAAGATTAAATCTTGAGATCATCTACGGCTGAAATATCAGTTTCTTCGGTTTTTGGAGCATGCATTCTGCCTCTGCCTCTGGTAGAACCTTCCGGTTCATTGATTTTGAGATTGACGTGCGCGCTATTTTTGGCGCCAACAAGTCTCAAAAGAGTGCGGATAGCTTTAGCGTTTTGGCCTTGGCGGCCAATTACATAACCCATATCAGCAGGATTCAAATTGAGAGTTAGCAGAACTCCCATCTCATCAACTTTTCTTTCCACTGAAACATTATCTGGATTATCGACTAAAGCCTTGACAATGAATTCCAAGAATTCCTTATCATTAACAACTGCGTTAGTCATATATTCTAAACAGTTACTTAATAAACAAATTTTGTAACGACCTTTCAGTTAGAATTAGTATAACATAATGATAGAATTTGTCAAATTTTTTTATGTATTTATTTATGGCATCACTTTGACATTGACTCCATCATCCTGCATAGTTTGTCCGTCTTTGCCCGTCAGCACCGCATAAAAATTATAATCGCCGGCAACCGCTTCAAGAAGCAGCAGATTAACTTCCGGACTATTGATTTCTTTATAATTAATCCATATGGAAGATGCTCCTTGACGTTTCATATAAAAATCCGCTTTTTGATAAAGCGCTGGATTGTTTATTTTAACATTTATATTGTAAGGAAATTCTTCTGCATAAATCTGCTCATTGTTTTGGGGCGCCAGCCATACAATTGGACGACTGTATTCCTCCGGCAGATCTAAGTAGACGTGCGTGTTTTTTTCTCTGATGTTATCAACATCATCATAAGCGATGACGCGCAGATTCCTATCCCCGTTATCAAATCCAAATAACTGGTAATGGATTAAATTAAAAGGATATTCAGTTTTTGTAGCGATTAATTGATTGTCAATAAAATATTCAACTCGGCTGATCGTTCTTTTGGTGTTGATCAGTATTTCCACGCTAAGAGATGGATCTGAAAAACGAGTGTTTTCTTCAGGCTTTGTTATTTCTAAGTTAGGTTTATTTTCTTCGGTGTGAATGTCGTCAAATTCTATAGGCAAATTATTGGTGGCGGTGTAGCCGTTTTCTTCCGCCCATTTTTTTACTTCTTTTTCCCATGAAGCATAATTTGGATCATTTCCAGGATGCTCCGGCACAGGACCTAAAATGTTATCTTTATTGACATAGTGAAGTATTGAATGTAATTCGCGCAATGTTTTCTCCTCAATAAAATTTTCCGGTGTTTGCGATGTGGCTAATTTTCCAGATGCCCTGTCTATTTTAATGATATTTTCTTGGCTGATTTGTCCATTGAGCATCGGCTTTTCCGGAAGCTTTTCTCGTATTTTAGGTTTTGTAAAAGATTCTTTTTGGCTGTCTTTTAGAATCCGCTTCATATAGCCATTCCAAATAGGTGCTGCTACATTGCTGCCATCAGCTTTACCTTTCATTGTGCTGTTATCATTATTTCCCACCCATACCCCGGTCACCACAGAAGGAGTATATCCTATGGTCCATCCGTCCCTATAGTCATTGGTTGTTCCTGTTTTGGCAGCTACCGGCCGGTCGCCAAGAGTTAGATAATTACTGGTGCCAAAAACATAACCGCGTGCTTCATTATCTGATAAAATATCATTGATTGTTCTAGCAATTTCCGGATCAAGCACTTCTTCGCCCTGATTGTCATCTTTCATGAATTCTTCAAGAATTGCGCCTTGTTTGTCCGTTACTTTGAGTATATATTGCAGATTTTTTCTTTTACCTTCATTCGCGAAAACAGAGAATGCTCTCACATGATCGATTAATTTTACTTCTCCTCCGCCAAGAACAAGCGATAATCCGAAACGCGATCGGTCCGCAAATGTTGTGTAGCCGAGTTGTTCAGCTAGATTAAGCACGTCTTCAACGCCAGTTAGATATAAGGTCTTGACAGCAGGAATATTTAATGATCCGGCCAAAGCTTTTTTGATTGATATTGGTCCAAAATTTTTATCATTATAGTTATGCGGTTCATAGTCAACGTTAATGTCTGTTTTGAATGTCGTCAATACATCAAACAGGATGGTATCTGGCGAAAGTCCTTTCATAAATGCAGTGGCATATACGATCGGTTTAAAGGATGAGCCTGGCTGGCGCGGCCGCATGGTTACATTAACCGCGCCATCATACTCTTCATTGAAATAATCTCGTGAGCCGACTAAGGATAATACTTCGCCGGTGATAGCGTTTATAGATACCAAGGCGGCATTATGCGCTCCGTAAGTGGCTTCATTTTTTTCAACGCCTTTAGTAATCTCTTCCTCGGCAATTTTTTGTTTGTCATAATCAAGCGTTGTTATTATATGCAGACCTCCCTTGGCCACTATTTCTTCACCATATTTTTCTGCTAAAAATTCTTTGATATAAAGCACAAAATGTGGCGCTTGGATAGCAGTTCTTATTTTTTGAAATGACAGATTTTCTTTTTTAGCAAGCCCAGCTTCATCTTCGGTTAGATAACCGAATTTAGCCATTTGGTCGAGCACAAGATGCTGACGAGTGACAAGTTCATCTATGTGCGACCCATAAGGTGAATAATAAGTTGTGGCTTGGAGCATAGCAGCCAAGACCGCGCCTTCGGCAATATCAAGTTTTTCCGCGCGTTTGCCGAAATAAGCTTCAGCGGCCGCTTCCAGCCCATAAGCGGTTGATCCATATGGCACAACGTTAAAATAAAGTTCTAATATTTCATCTTTGGAAAATTTTTTTTCCATTTGGTAAGATATTACCATTTCTTTTATTTTTCTGCGGTATGTTTTTTCAGGGGAGAGCAAAGTATTTTTGACTAGTTGCTGCGTGATAGTTGATCCGCCTCTGGCCGGACCGATTCCAAAAAATTCATGCAAGCCTACTTTAAATAATGCCGGCAGATCAAAACCGCTGTGCGCGTAAAATTGGTCATCTTCAATTGCAATTAGCGCCCATTTGACATGCTCAGGTATTTGGTCAAGCGGAACCCATGTTTTTTGCGCTTCTGTGTTGACATTATATAAAAGATGTTCACCTGTTCTGTCATAAATTTTCGTTGAATCACCCTCGGCGGAGGCGATAATTTCATCGCGAGTCGGCACTTTTGAAGAATAGTACGCGAAAATTCCGAAAGCGAAAATCACGGCAAGCAAAGTTCCAGCTAGAGACAGCTTGATAATTCCTTTTACCAATCTATTTTTTAAAATTCCTTTTTTTCTTACGCCAAAATAGCAATTTATCGCGTGAGCGGCTGTTTCTCTTGTTTTTCTTTTGAAATTCAATCTCTTTAAACCGCCTCGCAAAGCATCTGTGCGCCTTTTGGCTATCAGGCGATCAGATGGATAGTATTTATTTTTTTTCCAGCTTTGCGGAGATTTTATTTTAAGCGCGGGAATGGGCATAGGATTCGCAAATTTTAAAGTTTAAATTTTGAAGTTTGATTCAAATATGCAACCATTGGTTCTTAATTTTAAAGTTGGATTAATTTTAAATTTAAAATTAAGACTTTAAAATTGAATTAAAATTTATACTTTATATTTCATACTTTGGACGTCTATTGTTATTATATCAACAATAAGCTAAAATGGTAATATGTTAAATTAAATCATTATGCGACTCAAAAATCAAGCCAAAATTAAAGAGCTCTTGGAAAAAGGGGTGGAAAAAATCTATCCGTCTGCGCAATTTTTAGAGAGTGCCCTAAAGTCAGGCAAAAAACTGACTCTTTATCTGGGTATTGATCCGACCGGTCCTGAACTGCATCTGGGGCACAGCATTCCTTTGATGAAGCTTCGGGCTTTTCAGGATTTGGGGCATCATATTATTTTACTGATTGGCAATTTTACCGCGCTCTCGGGCGATCCGGACAAAAGCCATACCAGAAAAAGATTAACGCAAAAAGAGATAAGCGAAAATATAAAAAATTACAAAAAACAGATCGGTAAAATCCTTGATCTCAAAGGCGATAATCCAGTTGAGTTTAAGTATAATGCGGACTGGCTGGCCAAACTTACTTTCAAGGAAGTTACGGAAATTGCCTCTTATTTTACGGTTCAGCAGATGATTAGCCGCGATCTTTTTGATCGGCGTATCAAAGACGGCAATCCAATTGCCTTGCATGAATTTTTTTATCCTCTGATGCAGGCCTATGATTCGGTGGCGATGAATGTGGATGGCGAGATCGGCGGCAATGATCAGACCTTTAATATGCTCGCCGGCAGGACTTTAATGAAGGCCATGAAGAACAAGGAAAAATTCGTTTTAACTATGAAACTGCTGGCTGATCCAACTGGTAAAAAAATGGGTAAGACCGAAGGCGATATGATTACTTTGGATAATAGTCCCAAAGAAATGTTTGGCAAAGTAATGAGCTGGCCCGACAGCGCGCTTGCTCTTGGTTTTGAATTATGCACCGCCTTGCCAATGAGTAAAGTCGCGCAGGTTGCCGAAGATTTGCAAGCTGGCAAAAATCCGCGCAATCTCAAAGCAGAACTAGCCAGAGAAATTGTTTCTCTATATTATAATAAAAAACAAGCTCAAACCGTTGAGGAAGAATTTAATAAAATATTTCGTGATAAAGAAAATCCGGAAAGTATGGAGAAACTTTTTGTTTTGGATATAGAGTATAATATAGTTAATCTCACTATGCTTAGCAAAGCCGTTTCCAGTAAATCCGCGGCCAAACGGCTGGTAGAGCAAGGCGCTGTCAAAGTAGGAGGCAAGGTAATTAAAAAATGGCAGGATAAAGTTCGCCCTCAAAACGGCCAAGTCCTTAAAGTTGGTAAAAGGAAATTTGTGGAATTGGCCATCCGCTAGGCAAGAAGCAAGAAACAATAAACAATTTTTAATTTCCAATTTTTAATTTTAAAATAATTTTTAATGCCCTAATTTCTTAAAGGAATGACAAGATAATAATTCGTCAATCAGTTAATTCCCTAATTCCATAATACCTTATACATTCCTCATTATACTTTTTTTATACTTTCAAACGCCCGTAACACCTCTAACGGCACGGCAAACACCAGTGTATTAGATTGGTCGGAGGAAACATCATTAATGGTCTGCAAAGTGCGCAAATGTAAAGCGCCTTGGGAACTGGCCAAAATATTGGCGGCTTTGGCCATATTCTCAGCCGCGATCACTTCGCCTTCGGCTTTGATAATGACCGCTCTTTTCTCGCGCTCGGCTTCCGCTTGCTTGGCAATGGTGCGCTTCATGTCTTCTGGCAAATTAATATCTTTAAGTTCCACCGATTCCACTTTTACGCCCCAGGGATCGCTAGCTTTGTCCACCACTAATTTTATTCTTTCCGAAACTTCATCACGGCTGGACAAAAGTTTGTCCAGATCCACCTCGCCCACGGCATTGCGCATAGTGGTTTGCGCCAACTGCGACACAGCGTAATAAAAATTTTCCACTTCAATTACCGCTTTGGCCGCGTCAGATATTTTGTAATAGATCACGGCGTTGACTTTAACCGAGATGTTATCCTTGGTAATGGCTTCCTGATCCGGCACATCCACCGCCTTAACGCGAATGTCCACTTTTTTCATACTCTGGAAAATTGGCCAGACAATGCGCCAGCCCGGCTTTTTGGTTTGCGTGTAGCGGCCCATAGTAAAGAGCACGCCCCGTTCATATTGATTGATTTGCCGGAGCGAAGCCAAGACCAGAACCACGAGAACAATGAGAATGTAGTAGAACATATATTTTTTGGTTAATTGTTAATTATTTTTGAATAATGAATTACGAATTATGAATTATGGTTTTTATATAAATTAGTGCGGGTAATTATAATATATTTTTTGGGCAGCTTCTTCGTCTTTTCCATTCTTTACCTTTAACAGAGTTTTTATATTTCTAATATAGTACCAATCGCCGAATTTTCTATTTGATGTTGTAATATAATCAACACGGCCATACCTCTTTCCTTGTTTTTTACCGTATCTTTTTAATCGCCTGGCAAAATCAAGATCTTCTGCACTAATTAAATTTTCATTGAAACCCCCAATTTTATCAAAATCCTTTTTAAAGCACCAGAATAAACCCACTGTTAATCTTTTAAGATAAAAATCTCTAAACAAGATAATTGAGTATAAAATTATAGTTAAAATTACTGATAAATTAATCTTTTCAAATTTAATTTGGGCACCGCCGCCAATATATTTACCTGTATTTAATCTGTTTGCTATATCTAATAATGCGTTTTGACTCATCCAACTGTCGGCATCTATTGTAATAATTATATCACCCGTTGCCTGCTTAGCGCCAAAATTTCTCAACGCCGCCAAATTTTGCCTATCATTTTTAAATATTTTAACATTAATTTTTTTTACTATTTCTTCAGTTCTATCATGGCATCTATTTAAAATAACTATAATTTCAACTTGATTTTGACAAAATTGAGAAGCCTTTTTTATTGACCCAAGACATTTGCCAATATATTTTTCTTCATTGTGTGCCGGAATAATTATGGAGAATTTGTTATTCATAATTCATAATTCTATCCTCCAGCAGCCAATGATAGACCGGCTTAACTGTAATAGTTTTCTGGCCGACTTTTATTTCTTCCTCGCTGTCTTGGGTTAAAATCAAACCGCGCTGCAAACCAAACTGACCCATTGCTTTTTCCAGCGCCTTTATCTCTCTTTCTTCGGTTTTTAAGTTATGCAAGTCATTAGCCACTTGAATCATCTCTTTAATTTTTTTGCCTTCCTGCCAGATAAAATCAACTTCTCTCTTTTGACTGTCTTGATAATAAAAAATATCTATCAAGATAGATAATAATAAATTTTTATCCATATTTGTTTAATTTATTTCTTTTATTAGACAAAATATATTATTTTTGTCTAATAAAATAATTATATTAGACAAAATCAGTTTCGTCAATAGTGGAATGGTAATTAGTCATAAATTAAGAAAAAAATACAAAATCCGTCCCAAGATAAAGTGGCGGATTTTGTTTTTTCTGTTTTTTTTGTTAAAATAATGCTACTATTGAAGTTAACAGTAATCTATTTAAGGGCGGAACGGCTCTGCGCATTATTTATGGTAGTCCGCGGTTTTCCGGAAATTTGGATTTTTAGAATTGTTCAAGTCCATGAACATAATTCACACTTAATTAATTCTAATTTGTAAGGTTGTAAATCAGTCTTTTTAGCAGTTTTTGGCACTAATTTAGCATCAAT
>Ga0210017_1002985_pt1 | contig 14326 bp, 14 predicted proteins | sample CryGeyCG2014_020_FD_183966 | JGI IMG/M metagenome (GOLD analysis project Ga0210017, IMG submission 183966) | Groundwater microbial communities from aquifer - Crystal Geyser CG08_land_8/20/14_0.20 (SPAdes) (version 2) | ecosystem: Environmental > Aquatic > Deep subsurface > Groundwater | place... | reverse complement strand
ATCAGGAAAGATTAGACGATTTGTAACAAAAGGGGTGGGAATTACAGATCGGTGAAACTGAAGGAACTGCGAATCGGTAGCGGCGCCACCATTATTATTTCTGGCTCACTTTTAGGTATTGCTAACACTCCAGGTTATTTATCTCTCCCTTGCGCATCCCTGTCTGTAAAAGGAGCATGATCATTGCCTTTAATTTACCCCCTACATTCTCCAGCATAAGTTTGATATCATCCTCTGTATAATAACTCGGCGGTTTCTGCGCCTCGTCGACTTCTTTTATGCCAATAGCCGGATTATTCTTTGCATAGTTCAGCTGTTTCGCCACATTCAAAAATCTCTTTACAGCTCTCAGCTCGTTATTTGCTGTCTTTATACAAATTGACTCCCTGCGATATGTTATATATTGTTCTATATGCTGGCCCCTTATGTTTGAGATCATCCTAACATCTGGATGTTTCTTTCTAAGATAGTCTGTAAATAGCTTTGCGCTCCTTGAATACCTATCTAATGTTCCCTTGCTATTTCTTTTTGAAATATAGTCAGTAAAAATCGGCGTAAATTCATCTACAGATTTTTCATCCTGGATAAAAAGCCCTGCTTCTCCTAACACAATCTGTTCTTCAATTTTATTACGAAGTCGTATGGCAACTTCCTTATTGCGAACCTTCAAGCTCTTATCGCGTTTCTTTCCTTCTACGCAATAACAAACCCACCAATAAGGACTGCCATCTTTCTTATAAATCGAAGCCATTAGTCTTTCCTTTTTCTGCCCTCTATCAGCTTATCCAAATCTTCCTTACAATATTTGATGCCGCCGAGCTTAATAGGCTGCAATACTCCTGTAGAGTTCCACTTATAAAGCGTATTTACTGATACTCTTAAATATTCTGCTGTTTCTATTGGTGTCATAAGATTCATAACTAAATCCCTCCTTATTTAAACCTTAATTGTATTGCTGCATCAACATCATCGCCAAATATCCCTATTACCTCATTAAACCTGCGAAGTTCCGGAATCAACCTTTTAAGAATTTCACCATATCGCTTCTTTTCCCATCCTATTAAGCCATTTCTCTTAAAAATAATCATTATCATCTGCCCCTCCTTTCTTAACCTATTTGTCAAGTTTCAAGACAAAAAATATATCCAACTTAACTTATTTGTAAAGTTTCAATATAAAAATTTTTTATAATAAATCCCTCGGCTCGCACCCCAATACCTTTGCTAGCTTTTCAAGCTTCTTTATGGAAATCATTTTACCGTTTTCTATCTGACAGATATAGCTCTCGCTGACACCAATCTTCTTAGCCAGCTCCAGCTGAGTTAATCCTTGCTGTGTCCTCATCATCTTTAATTTACTGCTCAAATTTACAACCATCCTCTATTCCCTCTTTTAAATAAAGTATATCATACTTAACCTATTTGTCAAGTGAAAAATTTATCTTTTTTTGATGCGTCACTCTATTCTTTCTAAGTAGGGTGATATTGCGATTCTTTATATTTCTTCGGAATATAATCAATGAAGCAAGAAGGGGCAATATTTGGTGGCTTACCTTCAATGTGAACTTGTCTGTGAACAACACTTGCAGAACGAAGACGGGCGTGGAACAAGTGGAGCTCCTCTTTGGCACGTGTCATAGTAACAAACATCAAGCGACTCTGTTCAGCAAGCTCTTCAGAGGTACTTGTTGTTTTAGGCAACTGACCTTCTTCAACACCTATGACGCACACCACATCTGCCTCAAGACCTTTAGCGCCTTGAAATGTCATCAGGGATATGTTTCTTCCTTTGCCTCCCTCGCTACGCTCTGATGTCTCAACCCACGAATCTATTTCTTCAAGCATAGAGGAAACGGTTTCCCAAGGGACCAGCTCTTTTATTACCCGCGAAATAAATTCTGAAGGAGCATCTTCATTGGCATGAAGCATCTTTAGGTCACTAAATACCGAGAACACTGCTGAATATAATTTATTCTCACCATTTCTTTTTGACAATGCTTCCCATAAATTTGCCGCTTTGCCATCCAAAACAGTGCTCCAGAGCTGACTGATTGCTAATAAAGAATCGTCTCTTAGCTTGATTTTATCTGCTCTTCTGACTCGTCTTGACGGTATACCAGAAGAAGGATTTTCAACATATGCCTCGATACAATCCCTCAAAGCCAAGCTATCAGCATTATTCGCAAGCCATTCGTTAAGTGTCGCAATCAAAGGTAATCCTTCTCCTGGCAAACGTGTGGGCGCGGTAAATTTTAAGTTTGCTTTTCTAAGCTCAGATATTATCGCAAGCGAGAAATGCTTATTCGGAATAAGTATCAATACCTTCCGAGGAGGCATAACCTTATCAGCCACCTTTCTGACAGCCAATGCTTCTTTTGCATCGCTCGGTACATTGTGCACTATGATCTTTTGTCCAGTCTTATAAACATAGTCTAACTTTCCTTTGTCAAGTCTGTTACTATCATACTGCGATACAACAGCAATAGCTCCTTCAAGAACAGGAGGTCGACACCTGTATGATTTGGTAAGTGCTGTGACTGTCGAGGTTTTTCCAAAATGCTTTTGAAAGGTACGAATAAATTCTGGTGAGCCGCCTCTCCACGAATAGATGCTCTGGTCGTCATCTCCAACAACAAATAAACCTTCGATTTGTCCGTCTGTTAATAACCGAATCAGCTCAAATTGCCCTGCATTTATATCTTGATATTCATCGACAAGAAGATGCTTGCATTGTGACTTAAATTTCTCAAGGACATCCGAATAGTTTCTAAGAACCTTGCAGGCAAGGAGTATCTGGTCATCATGGTCTATTGCAGAACAACTCCTTAATATCTCCTGATAGCGGACACAAATTTTGCATTTACTATCTACGACCGGCACACATCTGCCAACTTGGCGGCAAGACATAGCGTCTTTGCTATCTTTTCGACTACATCCTTCTAATTGTGCTGCATCCTCAGCTATTATATAACGGATATCATCTGAATAAACAACTGAGATGTCCTCTGTAATTCCAAGGTCTGTCGCTTTCTCTCTAATGATGCGATTACCAAGACTGTGCATAGTGCATATCTTATTCGGGTGAAGTTCATAATCAACGAACGTTTCGGTTCGTGAACTATCTGATATCCTATCGTGCATATTACTTGCTGCGGCGGCTGTAAAGGTGATGACTGTGATTTGCTCTGGAGGGACTTTCAGTTCCTCAGTAAGATATTTGATTCTCATAGCAAGGGCTTGTGTTTTACCAGTTCCGGGTCCAGCTAAAATCAACGCGGGCCCCTTTATTTTGTGGAGTTCAGTAGGCATTCAAACATTCCTTATCTTGCGCGTTTATTCCACTTGAAACCAACGTTCCTTAATTGCCTTGGCATCTATTTTTGGCTTACCATAATGAGCCGCAAATTCTTTCACAACATTTTGTATTCGATTGCTTTTATAAGGAGAAATTACGAATCTTTCTGCCATATGGATACTCCTCCTATTCACTTCCTCAACAAAATCAGCCCCTACAATTCTATATCTCGCACTTTTTCTTTTATCCATCCAAAGGCACAGCTTGGGAGACAGAGGAAAAGCTATCTCAACATTCGGTAATCCAAACCCTGCTCCAAATATCGCCTTATGTTTATCTGTTTGAGCAAAGACTACCATCGGAGCATCGCCTATAACAAAGAATCGCTTATTCTGAACAGCACAAATAGACCAAGTCATATTTATAAGGCAACTATAAACGAGTTGAGCCGTGTTAAAACTTTCTCCCATTGCATATTTTTCATTGATACCTGGTTCTCCAAACTCACGTGGGTTTGACATCATTCGTTCAAATTGTTCCAGAGACACGTTGCAATTCTTCCCTTCTTCCGAGGTACGAAATTTCTCATAATGTTTTTTGAGCTTTATAGGGTCTTTCGAAAACTTTTTCATCTCGTCCATAACATGTTCTAAGCCCGTCATATTCATTTCTTTGATTACTTCCACTGCGCGAGGAACGCGACTATGGATAAACGAAAGGAACATAGCAATGATTGATTTTCCTTCATCATTCAACTGTGACGGATTAGCTCGCCAGCTATCTAAAATAGGTTTCGCCATCCCTTCAATAGCTGCTAAGAACGATTCCATTCGTGCATCTCTTTTCCCGTCTTTGTCTGGAGAGGATAGATAGTAATCGCCAATTACTGTGGTATTGATTGGAGTTTGAGGACGAGATTCTATAACCTTCTTATCATAGACCCAAAAAAGAGAAGACCCGTTTTCCAAAAAATAATTCAGGTAGAACTGGGGTACAGTATGACATCGTATCTCTGCCATATAAACCCATATGACTAATGCTTAGTCTTTTTGTCTTTAATTTTTCCCAGTAACACACTCGCCGGTTCGTCGTTAGGGTCCTGCGCGACCAGTTCACCGCGGAAGGCTTTGGCAAGAATGGATTGCGTGAGCTTATCGACTTGCGTTCGGGCCTTAGCGTAGCGAACCTCGATTTGGTCAGCCAGAGCAAATAATTTCTCGACTCGGTGGACGATTTCCTGCTGCTCAGCTAATGAAGGAACCGGAAATTCCAATTCCTCGAAACGGCTCTTATTGATAATGGGAAGTGTTGTTGATGAGGAATCTTCAATAATCCTGTGCTGAAAATAAGGTGAGCAACAGAAGAAGAATACAAACTGTGGAAGCACTTCCTTAGACGGCAAAATCGCATTTATCTGCTGATTCGTTGAGCCACGTACTCTAAGTAAGCCGGTCTTACCAATAGTAGCTCCGATGGATGTTACACAAACTGTTAACGGCGGTAGGATTCTGGCAAGTTTCTCGCCTTTCTTTGACAACCACTCACGGGCCTCTCGCACATCAGCACCAACATCCAAATCAGTTGGCTTGAAAAATGGACATTCCGTTGATACTTCCGAATAATTGGCGGGATCTCTCTTTGGTGGAGTAGTGCCAGTCTCCACTTGGAAAAGCTCTCTGATATGAGACCAGTACCAAGATGTAGGTAGCTCAGGATAATTATTTGTTTCATTAGCAATCGCATCTGCCTGATGATTCTTATCTCTCCAATCAGCGGTCAGGCAACCGGAGCAGGCGGTGTCGAGGACGGCTTGACGAAAGCGTTTGAGGATGACCGAAATCTTTGCCAATCGTTTTTGCGAAGCGTTTACTTTACCCAACAGCTTCTCGAGCTTCGCTAAAATCCGCTGCTGCTCAGGAATCGGAGGTATCGGGACAACAACCGTTTTGATTCCTTTCAAAGTCAAAGTGCGACGTGTTGACCCCGGTGCAAGGCTTTCGAACTGGTCTGTGACTTTGGGGGAATTCAACCAATACTCTGCGAACTTCGGCTGAAAAATACCCTTGTGTAACTTGAGAAGCGCCAAACCAACAAAGATACTAAAGGGGAAATCAACATCTACTTCCTTTACTCTACCGATAGTGCCACATTTCGAGATAAGGATATCGCCAAACTCTGGCCGACATCGCTTGGTCAATTCAGTATGTTCTCTGATAGAGATAAATCGTTTATATTCGGAGAAATCAAAACCCACAGAAAAGGGCCGGAGGTTAGTAGTTGAAATAAACGGCACTCCGCCTGGCACGTATTTCGGAGTTTGATGGGTTCCATCAGTGATAATAGAACAAACATCATCGAGAGTTGTTTCTATCCATCCTTGCGGAAGTCCATTACTCATTTCTCAACGCCTTCTTCTTTCTCCACGAGCTCAACGATTTCGCGAAGATCATCTACTACTGCTTCAAGCTCTATAATTGCCTCGCTGGCCAAATCCTGTGGATACGGAAGTTTGTCGCTATCTTCAAGCGATTCATCTTTGAGCCACATTATGTCAAGCTTGTACCCACGTTCTTTGACTTCTTTGATACTGAATTTCCGAAAACGACCTTCAATACCCAAATCTGTCCGTTTGCTCTGTCCGTTTGGATCCGTGCCATAGCATTTCTCAAATTCTTTAAAATGCTCTGCTGAAAGTGGCCTGTCTTTTTTAGTAATACCGGGCACATTAGAGCGAGCGTCAAAAATCCAAACGTTTCCGGTCGAAGCGCCTTTTTGGAAGAAAATCACATTCGCTTTGACCCCTTGGCTGTAAGGTGTGAATGTCCCGGGCGGCAGGCGTAAAATTGTGTGCAGATTACAGTCTTGTATAAGTATCTCTATGACCTCTCCTGCCTTATCTTCAAATAAGCAGTTATCCGGCAAAACCATTGCTGCGCGGCCGCCTGGTTTTAAAATATTCACCACATGCTGAATGAAATTAAGCTGTTTATTACTCGTTGAAATCGTAAAGTCATCTCGTTCCGGAGCTTGATTTGCGCCTTTAGTGCCAAAAGGCGGATTAGTAAGCACACAATCATATCGGCCGCTTTTTAACGGCTCATAGATCGAATCGCCCAAATAAATATCAGCATGTATGCCGTGCAGATATAAATTCATAAGCGCAAGGCGCCTGGGCCTGGCAACAAGCTCTGTGCCAGTATAGACTTTATTTGTAATCCGCTTGGCGTCTTCCCGCTCAAGCCCGCCTTTAGTCTGTTCCATAAGCCATTCATACGCGCAGACTAAAAATCCTCCGGTTCCGGCAGCAGGGTCATGAATAATAAAATCCTTATGCTTACGAGGATCCGGCTTCATACACTTGACGATTGACTGGATAAGGATACGCGGTGTGAAATACTGGCCAGCGCCTTTCTTGCCCTCAGATGCTGATTTTTCAAGCAGGCCCTCATATGCAGCTGCTTTAACATCCACATTAAGGCTTGTCCACTCAATCTCATCTATAAGATTGATCAATCTTTTGAGATTAACAGGGTTTGCAAATTTTGAAATAGCCCCTGAATAGATATCGCCAAGCGTTCCCTTTTGTTTGCCAAGACCCCGCAAAGCATCCACATAGAATTCAGTTAATTCTGTTCCGGATTTCTCGCGTAAAATCGGCCATGAATATTCTTTGGGGATACTTGCGCCTTTCTCCTCTGCCATCTTTAAGAACAGTAAATATGTAAGCTGTTCAATATAATCGCCGTAATCAATACCGTCATGCCTTAAGGTATGGCAAAACCCCCATAATTTCCCAACTACATCGCTCATGTCAGCACCGCCTCGTTTATCTCTTTTAAGAGTTCATCTAATTTCCCGTCAAATACCTTATTTAATTTTTTATAGCTTATCCCCTCTTTTGTAAATATCGGCAGAGACTCTATATCATCCTTTTCGATCAATAAGTTAATGATAAGATGGCGCTTGATCAACTCAAGCCATTCTTCCTGAGCCTCGGTAAATTGTCTTTTGGACATTACCTTAGTCATAGCCCTGTCAACGCGGCTTTCAACCGTAAGCAGTTCTTCGTTTTTAGCGGCATGCCGTATTATTGAGACAATGTCAGCCAATTCTTTGTTATATGCCCTGCGCAGATTGCGCTCATTGAACTTATCAATCAAATTATCAGGATTACTGGCAAGTTTCTGCCTTAATGCCTTGAGTTCTTCTGTGTGGAAGTCCTTTGGCTTATTAAGAAGAATATCAATCGCGTCTATATGCTCCGGATTATTCCTGATAAACTCCTCAAATAACTTAAGATAATCTTCCGGTTTTAATTCTTTACCGTCAGCCGCCCTAAAAATCAATTCCGAAGTCACAAAATCTTCGGCTGATTCAGCAATGATAAACTCACGCCTCGGCCTTTGGTAACTCTCGCATAGATTGAGAAATGCCTCGCTTTGAAGAATCTTTATTGTTCCTGCCCAGTCTTTTGAAAGTTTTTCTTCAAGCTTCATGGCAAAATCCGCGATATCATCCCCTATAATACAGTTAATCTCATTTCTGCTTTCTTGTGTTATATTTTTAGAAATGCGCTGGAGCCTCTTTGATAAAACCTTTATATTATACGTCCTATCTTTATTATCAGCTATTGCCTGGACTATTTCTTGGATTGTCTTTGTGGCTTTTATAGGCGGTTCTGCTGTTATACTCGTTGTCTGTTTAAAATACTCTAAAAGAGTGCCGCCAAAGCAGTCAAAAACAGTAAAATAAGCCTTGTTGATTTCAGGACAGAGCCTTGTCCCGCGGCCCATCATCTGCTCAAAAAGAATCCTTGATCTTACCGGCCTTAAGAAAACTATATTTTCAATCTTGGGGACATCTACACCGGTAGAAAGCATATCAACGGTTATGACAATGCTCGGATCCTGCCTGTTCCTGAACTCCCTGATTCTCTGAAGAGGCCTGTCAACAGTAGGGCTTCCTGTTATTTTCTGGACAAAAGCATCTCCTCTATTAAACTCATCTCTTAACATCTCTGCCAACTGGTCGCAATGCGACGTATGAGGTAAATCATTTTCAGCAAAAATAAGGGTTTTAGGAAAATGCCCCAGAGCTTCTTCCTGGCTAAGAAGATATTTCTTTAATTCCTTTACAATCTTTTTATTCCTGTCAGGCGCTGTCCATTCAGCTTCATTGGTCTCCGGCGCAAGAGTCCGTTCATCCTCCAGGATATCAAAAACCAACTGGCCGGTTTTAGTGTTTTTAAGGCCTATTTCTTCCCCTTCCTTTAAGAAAGCTCCGTTAAACGTTATATCCGATTTAATTGACACAGCGTCATAATCTACCAGATATCCTTCTTTCACGGCGCGTTCATAATCATAACGAAAAACTACTTCCTTGAAAAAAGCGGTTGTGTGCGCCGCAGGCGTAGCAGTAAGGCCTATTCTTATGGCATCAAAATGCTTTAAGGCCCCGCGCCACTTGCTTTCTTCCTGAGCGGTATAACCTCTGTGGCATTCATCCGCTATAACCACATCAAAAGCATGGATGGGGATATCTAACCTTTCATCAGCATCTGATTCATCATCCAAATCGCCCGAAGCCTGCCCGAACATGCCATCATTGCCAAAAAGGTTAATCCCCATACGTTGAATTGTACATACATAAACGAAACTATCCCTGCTCTTGGGATCCGTAAGGTATTCTGTAGGCAAGACTTTCGGGTCGTATTTTACCTCTTCATCAAGGTCTTCGCGCCTAAAACGCTGGCTATAGACTTCATAACATTTGTCGAATTTCAGCCCCCCTGGCTCTGCTTCAAAGCTTGCCAGCGCTGTAACTGCCTGTGCAGCAAGCGCGCGCCTATCTACAAGAAATAGCACGCGTTTAGCAAGACCTGACTTCATAAGCCTGTATATCAAATTAATAATCGTGAAAGTCTTACCTGTGCCGGTTGCCATAGCTACAAGCATATTCCGCTTTCTCTCCTCCATGGCTTTCTCTATAGCTGCAATGGCTTCTCTCTGGTAAGGGCGTAATAAAGGGTTGTCAATGGCAGTATTTTTGAGCCACGCTTTTGCGGTATCTTCGTCTCTTGATAAAGACTCTTCAAGGGCATTTGGCGTATGAATTGCCGCAATTTCTCTTGACCTATTCAATGGATGGCGTAAATCTTGGAACCAGATAACCTTGCCATTGGTTGAGTAAATAAATGGGAGGTGATATTCTCCAAAATTGAACTGGCTATTTTGGAATCCTCGAGCATAGCGTTGCGCCTGCTGTAAAACATTTTGAGGCCCCACAGAAACCTTTTTACCTTCTAAAGCTGCAAGAGCTCTTTTATTGTTAAAAAGCGCGTAGTCAGCCGGGCCTGTCTTGGTAGGATATTCTTCCACAGAGGCATGATTATATTCTTTACCTATCGCAAATGGAACAATAGGCGCCCATTTGGAAACAATAAGAAGCTTATCAATATATTCTTTTCTAGTCCTATTCTCGTTCCAATTTTGCTCTGGCATAATAGAATTTATATGAACCTTTCATTTTACTTATTTATTCTTTTACAACGTTATGAACTTTGCTTCCCTGAAAGTAAAAAGTTAGCCTCTCAGAGTAAAGACTGTTGAACGGACTATAACTCTCCCAACCATTGCCATAAACATCCATACTCTTATCCCCACCTCTCAAAAATTTATCTTCCACTTCTGTTATGTTTTTTCCAACCCATTGACGCAAATCTCCTTTGTATACTTGAAAAAACGCATTGTCAAATCTGCTTTCTTCCATATTCATTTCATTAAGTCTTTTCTCTGCATCAAAAGTATTAGCTGAAGTAGTAACACATCCAGAAAGCATTAAAGTCATTGCTACAAGAACCAAATACATCTTCATATTACCTCCTAGAGAATGGCTTTATATTATATCTTCTAACTTGCCCACTTTTCAGTGATACGATAAATCTTTTATTAGATACCTTTACCTTCCTTATAAAATTTAAGAACAAAGCATATTCTGTTCCGTATATTGTTTTATCCTTTCTCTGTTTAAGCAAGTATTTCAATTTTTTAACATCTGCCTGTCTATTTTCAATCTTAAAATCACCGCCAGATTCAGTTTCATATTTGATTTCGCATACTAAAAGCATTGGACAATTTATCCCTTCTTTGCTATCAGGAGGAGGATTGCTTATGTCGCGGTAAATAATAATATCGGGGTAACAACGTTTTTTTCTTTTGTTTTTATAATAAACCGGATATTCACAGGAGGCTCTTCTATAAGACAGCATCTTACCTTTATAAGTTTGTAATTTAATATAGTCATATTGCAATTCCAGTATAAGTTTTTTACGTAACTTTAACTGTTTAACTATCCGAGAATAAATTTCTGCCTGAATATCGATCTCAGTATTATATTCAAAAGGAGATTCCTGCCAATCCCTAATAAACTTTTCTATAACATTAGAAATAATGCTAACTATTTTATTTTCCCTTTTTGTAATTTTTTTACCCATTGGGTTATCTTTCCTTATCCTGTTTCCACGGCCCAGGCGCTCTCCATTCTTCTCTAAACGCCTGTCCTTTATTAATTGCATCAAGCGGTCTGATAAGAAACTTCTCTATATCTCTGGCAGTGCTAGCCAACTTCTCTGGCACATGTTTAATGTCTCCCTTTTTCAAAAAGGCTTTCCATAAGGTCTGACGATCGGATTCCTCATCATATATTTCTTCAGCGAACAATGGCTTGCCTTGTGGAAAAAGAGTTTTACGATGCTCGAAAGTTCGTTTTAACGCTTCACTAAGATTCGAACCATTAAAATCAAATTGGCGCATCATAAGCCAGATATCATAAAAATCTTTCATCCTGCTGTTTAAGAGGCCAAGTTTAACCATGGCTTCAAATTTTTCGCTGACCACGCTTTCTGCCGGATATCCTTTAAGATGGGGCTTAGGAAAATCTAAAATAATAGGATAATCAATAATCTTAGGCTTTGGATAGATGATATCACCAAAACCCACGTCAATTTGCATCGGGATATGCGAACGCTCCAGAAATCCCATGAACTTTACGCGCACACCCTCATAATCTGCATCTTCCTTTATCTTTCTGCCTTTAACTGTCTTAGAATCAAACATAAGCCCATCTGGTTCTACCGGCATATTACAAACATCCTTCATAACCATCTCAATATCTGCCACCTTATTGTCATACCGCGCCAAAAAGTCTATATCGAGCGTTGTTCGCCTCTCCGGAACCTGCCATACAGTAAACATAAGCGCGCCCTTTAAAATAAACTTATCCGCGTATTTGGAACGACTGAACCTGTAAAGGAATCTTTCCATACCATAATATTGAAGGATTTCCGAGAATGGGCGATTAGTTTCTTTTGCTTTATTCTGGAGCCTGGCTTTTATAGAAGCTTTTATATTCTTGATATCCTTTTTCATAGCATAGCTTCCAGTATTGGTTTAACTATCCTGTCAACACGGCAAATTTTGGCATACTGCATGATTTCTTTCGGCTTTATATTCTTTTCCGTAACAGCTGTTTTAAGGGCCTCCCGAGCGACATCCATACCGATCTTATTGCGAAACTTAAAACAATCTACTATCGTTTTAGCGAGATTATAAACCCTGACCTTGTGGCCTTCAATTTCACGATTTTCAATCCCAGCTTCCCATGCCTTAGGCGAAAAACGGTAAAATCTTACAGGAGGATATTTAATCTTATTGGCGCGCGACCCGGCTGGAATGGCTATATCCACCGAACGTGGTATCTCATTTGTTGTCTCATGAAATGCAAGGGCTGAAAGAAGGCAAATAACTCCCCTTGGCGCCTGTAGAGATGCAGTAACAAGATCTGGATGAGAACCAAGGGTATAATCAGTCAGCCTGTAGAGCCCCCTGGCAATCTTTTCCACCTTTCCCTCTCTCTCAAGAGCGGTAAGTACATCAGGATGAAACCCGGCTTTCAGTATTGAAGAAAAACGCGCTACACCACCATGATTCTGAAAATAATTTATGATTTTTTGTGTTCTTTCTTGCATTTTGCCTCCGTATAATTTGTCATTACTTGTGTATAAGTATATACATTTTATACGAACGTGTCAATATTTTTTAATTATTTTTAATTACCTAATTATATTATTAAGTTATATAATATTTCTAAAAGAGGCATGAAAATGAAGATCAATTTTATTAGTAAAATTATTAACAAATTTATTGATAGCAACCCCTCTTCTGCAGGTAGCAAAGAAATATTTGATAAAAATTTCTATTCAATAGTAACGCTGTTAGAAAATTTGACCGGGCTAAGACTAGATCACAAAAAACACCCATTAGTTCAACATCTGATTTCAGCTAAAAAGAACTACTATTCAGAAAAAAAGCGTTTAGGTTGCGCAAAATTAACTTTCGCTAAACTTGCCTTAAAAGATTTACAAAAAATCCTTACCTATGATAAAGGCCTATATGAACATTTCAGAAAAGAATTGCTTAGAAAATCTCTGCCATTACAAAATTATTTTGGATTGCGGCTAGAATTAAGAATGGCTGCATCTCTTATTGATGCAAAAATACCTTTTATAAAATCAGAAACTCCTGATTTTATCTTAAATAAGCCAATAAATATAGGAATAGAATGTACCAGCGCTCATCTTAATCTTTTGACCATTAATAAACCAAAACAGGTTATATACAAAGTAGTATCGGCTTTAGAAAAGAAAAGTACATACACATACAAAACTCCTCTGAACATCTTAGCTATTGATATCTCGAATTTACTTCATCATGAAGGGCAAAAGCAATGTACCCGCATCCTAGCAGATATGGATAAATCAAGACCTGCGTTAACAAAAAAAGTTAATGAGAGTGTTTTCGAAGCTCTTATATATTTTTACTATGCGGCAATTCCGCTTAAAAATGGCAATGGAGTAAAACTTCAGTCATGCTATACCCGGGCAGTATGCTAATCTTAGTTGAAACTATTTGAATAAAGAGGCAGGGTTCTCCTATAATAGAGTTGATTAACGATTCTATTAAATAAACGAAAGGAGGAACCCATGCCTATAGGTAATATAGCAAAGAAGCGTGGAAAAGCAAAGATAAAAATCTCTGCCAAGCGGGAAGCGGTGATGCAGCGGCTTATGGACAGTTACAGCGAGGATTTTGATGTGAAGATGACAGTGATTCAGGAACTTATTCCATTGGGACTCAAAGCGGTAGCTGATGAACTTCAAAGTGAAGTGAAACGGCTTGCCGGCGAAAAGCACAGCCGCATTGGCAATAACGCCCGCTGGGGCCATCAGGATGGATCAGTTTATTTACGCGATCAGAAGTTCCCTATAAAAGTCCCCCGCTTAAGAGATGTTAAGTTAAATCAGGAAGTGCCACTTGAGGCATATAAGAGGCTGCAGTCGCCATTCGATGACGACAAAGGCGCGCTAGTTCGGTTATTGCATGGATTAAGCACGCACAAATATCATGAGAGCGCATCACTCGCTGCGGAAGCATTCGGGATAAGCGCATCCAATTTATCCAAACGCTTCAAGAAAGGCTCATATAGTAATATTAAACAGATACAGACGCGTTCTCTAAGCCAGTACGATATAATAGCTATCTTTATTGACGCCAAGCGTTATGCCGACGATGGGCTTATGGTGGCCTTGGGCATAACGATGGACGGGAATAAAATCGTCCTGGGCGTAGAACAGAGCCACAGCGAGAACTCCAGGGCTATTGAACAATGGTTTGATAGCATGATTGAACGCGGCCTTAAGTTTGAGGCCGGCATCCTCTTTATTATTGACGGCTCAAAAGGCATCAGGAAAGCGATAGAACGCAAGTTTTCTATCTATGCTTTGATACAGCGCTGCCGATGGCATAAACGCGAGAACGTTATAGCTTATCTCGACAAGCCCCAGCAGGCAGTATTCCGCAGGCGCTTACAGGATGCCTACCTAAAGACAACCTATAAAGAAGCGAGGGCTGCTCTTACGGTATTACATCGTGAACTTGAAACGGTCAATATATCGGCGGCAAATAGCCTTCTTGAG
>Ga0210017_1002983_pt1 | contig 14328 bp, 18 predicted proteins | sample CryGeyCG2014_020_FD_183966 | JGI IMG/M metagenome (GOLD analysis project Ga0210017, IMG submission 183966) | Groundwater microbial communities from aquifer - Crystal Geyser CG08_land_8/20/14_0.20 (SPAdes) (version 2) | ecosystem: Environmental > Aquatic > Deep subsurface > Groundwater | place... | reverse complement strand
AAGAACTTCTTAAGAACAACTATCTCGAATTTTCCCACCCAAAGTTTAATTTGCAAGCAGTTCTTACTATCGGGGCTTGCCCCGTACTCAAATTCCGAAGGAATTTGTAGTACCGGGGCGCGAAACAGGGCGGCTGCAAAGCTTTGTGGCAATATAAAGTTCGAAGAAGCCGTCTACGTAAAACCCACACGAAAATTATTACGCACTATCTTTATTGAACGAAATCCGAACTTTTTTTCGCGAAAATCCGGACGCCGATTTCTAAAATCGCTCGGGCGCGGCGGGAATTTTTACCCTGTAGGGTCGCCTTCGGCGACTCCTTCGGGGCGTTTTCCCCAGACCTCTTTTCTCCACGCACCAGAGCAAGCTCGGTGCGGGACTTCGCTTCGCTATGCTTTCCGCCCCGCCATCGCTTGGGCCGGCGAATTTTTTGGCGAAAATCTTTAATATATAAACAGAAAAACCTTGCATTGCAAGGTTTTTCTGTCGAGGGTGTGCCATTCGTTCGCTATCTCGAACCTGATTAAGAGAACAAATATCTAATATCTATTCTCGGGCCGATCAAGCTCTAACTACTAGGTCACTTTTTCGAAGTACCCCATTCCCACTAGTGATTAGTAATTTCAAACCTTGTCACAAGTTTCGCTTTTGTTGGCAGAAACTAAGGCGATATAATCACTAATCTCCAACGAACTGTAAGTTTTCGCGTTACAATCCTGACAAATAGGAATAATATACCAATTCTTATCATAACTATTATCCTTCTGGACATGAGCCCCCACCTCGGGTTTTTTGTTACAATTCGTTACCGAGCAATGATCTGGCAAAGATTGTTTGCTAAAATTCTTCCAATGGTTAAGCCAACTACCACACCTGCAAACGTTATCGCTGGTACCGTTAAGGTTAGTTACCTTCATCTTTTTGTGGTTAATTTAATTAATAATTCGTGTCTCAGTTATTGCCGACCTAATAACCATCGATTATTTTGACGGTAATCCGCTATTCCACGAAACGCCGTTGGGTCCTCGATAGGTTCTGGATTAACAGTTTTCCCTTTGCAACTCTCTCTGCGACTTCCTTCGCCTTATCGAGATTCGGCGTTAGTACCAATAATTCCTTTTTCTTATTGGTTTGGGTATTCAACCGACGTATAGCCCTAGCAAGCGATTTTTTACCGCTACTTCTCTCAACTTCCCGCGCAATTTTAGAACTACTAGCATCCAACCTTCTATTGCCAGGAATTGGCACTTCGGTTTTCGAACCACTAAGTCCACGAGTTTTTGTATTTTTATGTGATGATGTCTCTGCCATAAATTTATATTTCTTTATTTCTAAGATTAAGTTATAATTAAAGTGGAGGAGCGGCTTGAGTGAGGATAGAATTTATCCACCACCCAAGCCGTTCTTTTAACGCTCCCAAACGGCTATATTCCCACGACTATTATCATCTAGTTCCCTCTCTAAGACGGCTTCCATCAATTCTTTCGTGTTTGCTGGCACGCCTATAATCAACCACGAATTAACGCCATTCAAATTTAGACTGGAAAACAACTTATACTGAGTAATGGAATGTTCTGAATCAAAATCACCATTATTAACCTTAGCCTCGCCCCTGATAATTCTTTCTGGACCACTACTCTTTGCATCTACATCTGGTTTCTTATTTTCTTTGTCGCCCACCTTATTCTTATTTTCCACTACGTCCGTTTCTTCACCCTCTCCGTCCACGCGTTTAACTGCCCAACCCTTATTCCTGAATCCGTCCGCGAGAGATAATTTTATTCTCCTGTGTTCCTCCGATTCGGCTTTTTCCGCCATATATGTTTTGCTTCCTTGGTTAGCCTTTCGGCTTTAATTTTAAAACTTTAGGCCACAATCGACGCCTTGTGGCCGTGGTATCTTAATTCTAGAATATGCCTACCGCAATGTCAAGAACAGTATTGACTTGTTCTATTGATTGTTCTAAAATTAAAGAGGCTGTGGATAACTATGAGAAACAAAAAACTCCATCCAACCCAAAAAAAACTTCTTGATATTCTTGCAAAGAATACTGATGACGAACTTTCAATCCGAGATATGCAGGAGATACTAGATGTATCCTCTACCAGTGTTGTTGCACACCATTTAAAGCAGTTAGAGAAAAACGGATACCTGAAGAAAAACCCTTACAATCCAAAAGATTATCAAGTTGTGAAGGGCTCGCCGGAAAAAAAGATTACGTACTTAAATCTATATGGCCTTGCCCACTGTGGCCCGAACGGATCTATACTGGATGGAAATCCCACTGACCGAATAGCCATATCGACTAAATTATTAACTTTCCCCTCATTGGAGGCATTCGTAGTAAAAGCTAAAGGCGACTCTATGGCTCCAAAAATAAATGAGGGTGATTTTGTTATCGTAAAAAGAAATCATAACCCTGAAAGTGGGGCTATTGTTGCTTGTATCAATGACGGAGAAGCATTGATTAAAAAGATCAGGATTGAAAAAGATAAAAATAAAAAGAGATATATTCTTATATCTCTCAATCCAAAATATCCCCCGTTTTTAGCAAAAGATGATTTTAGAATTGAGGGGGAAGTAAGAGGAGTGATTACCTCTAAATTTGAATAGATGATCCCCAGAAAGATGTTGCAGTACAAGGTAAGATTATAGGAGTTTTAAGAAAAGAATTTTAGCAACACTTATGAAAAATGAGGTTTATAAAAACAACTTAGAAAACGAGTACTCTGAAAGTTCAAGTCTAGAACATAGACGTTTATTGGGGCAGTTTTTTACGCCATATCAAGTAGCGAAATTTATGGCCGAATGGATCCTACTCCACCCCAAAAAACAAATGACCATTCTTGATCCCGCAACCGGTTTCGGAATTTTTGAAAGAGCTCTAACGGAATTGAAGAGAAAGAAAAAATTATCTTTTGACCTATGGGAAATAGACAATAATATCGCTAACAAGTTAAAACTTGTTGCAAGAGAATTAAACTTAGATTCATGTCTGGTCCAAGAAGACTTTTTGAAAAATGGATGGAATAAAAAATTTGATGGAATTATTGCAAATCCGCCATATTTTAAACATCACTTCATCAATCAAAAAGAAAGAGTTTATCAAGAAGTATGTCTAAGAGCTTATTTTAAATTTAGCCTCCAAACAAACGTTTATTGTTGGTTCCTAATCAAATCTATAAACCTACTCGCTGATGGTGGCAGGTTAGCTTTTATAGTACCAAGCGAATTTCTTAACGCTAATTATGGAGAAAAGATTAAGGATTATCTCAAGCAGATTGGCATTGTTCTGCATTTGATTAATATAGATTTTAACGAAAATGTATTTGATAATGCTTTAACCACGTCAGTTATTATTCTTGCGGAAAAGGGTAATAAAAAACACAACCATATCAATTTTTATTCTGTCCATAATCTAGCAGAATTGAAATCATTAAAAACATTTTTGGAAAAACATCCTAAAAAAACCTATAAAATCACCGAGCTCGATTCTAAAACAAAGTGGCGTAATTACTTTAACGGAAATGGAGAAAAAAAATTGCCACCTTCTGTCGTGCCTGTCTCTGTCTTTGGTAGATTCTCCAGAGGAATTGCGACTGGCGCTAATGATTATTTCGCACTTTCCAAATTAGAGATCACCGAATACAAACTACCAACAAAACATTTAGTCCCCTGTATCACAAAAGCGACACATGCAAAAGATATATCTTTCGATGCAGAGGAATTTGAAAAGCTTAGAGAAAATAATAAAAAAGTTTATTTATTTAATGGAGAAGGTGCTAATGATTCTTATGGCTCAAGGTATATTGACGAGGGGAAACACCGGGGAGTACATCTTAGATATCTAACCCGAAATAGGAATCCCTGGTATGCACTTGAAAAACGTCCAGTTGCCCCAATTTGGGTTAACGTCTTTGGAAGGAATGGGCTTAAATTTATTTGGAATACATCTCATTGTGTAAATCTCACATGCTTTCATGCTTTCTCCCCTTCAGATATTGGAAAGAATTATTTAAGTATTTTCTTTCTTTATCTCCATTCAAAGATTGCGAAGGAATTATTTGATCGAGAAAAAAGAGAGTATGGTAATGGACTTGAGAAATTTGAACCGAATGATTTAAACAAGACTATGATGATAGACTTTCGTCTATTAGAAAATCAAGATAAATCCATTCTTAGCGAATTACAAAGAGATTTTTTACAATCTCGCAAAGAAAGACGTCCTGTAGTACTAGAAAAAGCTGATAAAATTTTTAGAAAATATACTAAAGCAACTTTTTAAGAATCGCTGTATTGAGCTTCGCTTCGCCGCCTTCAAAACTAACATAGTGTAGCAGTCTTCCTCCAGAAAGTTCTTTTCTGCTACCTATTAGTTTCGGTTCACTCAATCTTTTACTTAGTAAATGCCCATTACTTAAAAATATGTGAATGGTTTCTTTGTATTGATTTTTAGGGTTTTTCTCTACAACAAATGCCAATTTCCCCTTTTTAAATCCGGTAATCTTTTTGTTTTTTACTCCTTTTTCCTCTATCTTGGCGGTTCGAAGTAGATTTAATATTTCCTCAAAAGAAATAATATAAATAGCATCGAAGAAAACTTGGACATAAAAATGGGAAACATTAAAAATGTTTATCCATTTAAGTACGACAATGATGTCTTCTACTTTTGGAGTAAAGCTCAAGAACGGGCGCTCTTTCTTACTAATAAATTTTTTAGTTAAATATGCACTAGATCTAACCTCAAAGCCAGCAACCGCTGACGGAATAATCTTTAATAATTTAGCGCGAGAAAACTTACTTATATCATCACCCCATTCCTTTTTGTAGCTTTTTTTATTAAATAAAAGGATGTCGGGACGTTTACCTATAGAGCTAAGTTCATTTTGATAAGCATTATAAAAAGTTTTAAAATTTGGATCACCCGCAATAATCTTATCCGCTTTTCCATATCTAACTGGCACGAATGGGAGCTCAACCTTTTGTAGGGCTTTAAATAAAAGGGTTTCGGCCCAATCTCCTTGCTCATTGTGAGTCAAGAAATCAGAAAAGGCTTGCGTAGGGGGATTTCCCTTTTTTCTCACAGCACAAAGGTTAAGTATACTCGGAGATATTTGTGAGGCTATTTTGTTTATATGATCCTTATAACTCATGGTATTAAAAAAAGTCAGCAATACTAATTTTAAGAGCCCTCGCAAGCTTCTCGATATTCTTAAGGGTAATATTCTTCTCTGCTCTTTCAATCATCCCAATATAAGTACGATGAACACCGGCCCGACTTGCTAATTCTTCCTGTGATAAACCCAATTTCGTCCGTTCTGCACGGACTCTATTCCCAAATTTTATTAAAACTTCTTTTTTCATAATGGATAATTTTAGTATACCTGTTTGCTATTTTTAGTTCTACATACTATAATTAGCATAATAAGGGAGCCCCTGTGTCTTGCCCGCGCACGGGCGGGTGGGGCAAGGGCAAGGACCACAAAACGCCTGCCAAAAAATTCGCCGGCCCAAGCGAGGGCGCGGCGGGAAGCATAGCGAAGCGAAGTCCCGCACCGAGCTTGCTCTGGTGCGTGGAGAAAAGGGGCTTGGGGAAAACGCCCCGAAGGAGTCGCCGAAGGCGACCCTACGGGGTAAAAATTCCCGCCCTGCCCGAGCGATTTTTAGAACTTCCCTACTGGCTCCGCCAACTGGACGCATTTAGAACTATAGATTGGAAGAAAATAAGAGAAGAATTAGCGGCTTTAAAGGTTTTTGGATATTCGGAGTTTAAAAGTGTTTCTTTGTAATAGCAACGATATTAAATATGTTCTCGCTTAAATAACCAAAAATTCTTCCTGAATTAGTGTAATCAATTTGTAATAATTCTGCGTCCTTAGGTAGACCCAAAAATAATGGCTTATAATTACCGCTATTGTGTATTCGCTTGCAATCTATGCCAGATACATCTCGGCAGAGCAAGTGCTTTGTCAAAGTCCTGTTAATTCTTCCAAGTTCTTTGGTTAATTTTTTAGCCTCTATTTTATCTAATTTACAAATCTCGCATTGTGATTGGTTATATTTTGCAAAATTAAAAACAACTGACTTATTTTCATAGTCAGTTAATGCTGTTGAAACAGCGATTTCTGGCGATAATTGTTTATTGTCTTCTTTAATTCTTCCTATTTCAGCTATTCTTTCGTTTAGAGGCTGTGAGTCTTCTGGCATAATAATGCTTAGCAATTGCAAGATTTATTTTATTACTTGAATGCTCGCCTAAACTCAAACCTTGTCTTGCTTCTTGCCAAGGAAGTTCTGAGTGGGTTAAAGCCTCTAAATATCCTGCGTCGTATTTACCATAAACATTCCAGACATTTTTAAGAAATTTCTCTTCTTTCTCGTTGAATGGTAGTTTTATATCTTCAAGACCAGTAAGCTGGATTGGATTTGACTCAAATGCCTTAAAACGACGATACAACGTTGGTATTGCTGGACCGTGCATCCAAGCTTCTATCGGCTCATAAAAAAGCTTTCTGTTATGAAAAACAATATGCCAAACCTGTGCATAATAAACTAACTTCTGTAGTTTAAGGTTGGTTATTGGCTTTTTTTCTTTATCTGCTACTCTTAAGAAATATAATGCCACAGATAAAGGATTTGTTTTTGTATAGCCCATTTTAATATTATAATTAAGATTAGAGAAAACAGTATAATATATTATAAAAAGAGGTCAAATCGGAGCTGTTATTATTTTATAACACAAAGACAGTTGACTTGCAATAACCACTGAAGCCATAAAAATAAAAAAGTAATGAAAAATGTAATGAAATATGCTTGATTTAAGCGAGTTATCTCAAGAAAATTTAGAAAAAACTCAAAAAATTCTGAAGATAGTTTTGGATTGGTGTCAGCTTCAATTTAATAGATTAACAGGTATTATTAAAATCCCGTTAAAAAAATTTGAAAAAGAAGGGTTTTATTACGATGAAATTGTAGCGGTGCTTAATAGAATAAATGATAAAACTGAAATTATTGAAATTAAAAATGAATGGTTTTTGAAAAAATATAATGAGTTTAGACAAAAACATTTTATTCTTGACCACCTTGAAAAAACAGATAGATTTACTGAGAGATGGAAGAAAAGCTTATTAGACGCACTAATTACCCAAAGTAATTTGCCCGTTTCGGAAGAAGATTTAAAAAACTATATTATATTAAGAATAGAAAACCTAAATGAGTTAAAGGAAATAAAGAAAGAGGTAGATAAGAAAATTAAAGAAAAGGAAAGAATAACAGCAAGAAAAGAGGGGCAACCAGTAGAACTTTTTACTAACGAAGTCGTGCCAGACCGAACCGCAGAAATAGAAAGACAAATGAACGAGGCAAGAAAGTGGGAAGTAGAACGGTGGGAGCGAGAAAGGCTACATAAAGAACAACTGAAACAGGATAGGATATTAAGAACACCTGTTGATAAATATACTCACGCCTTAGATTTAATAATTGAAAGGGCTGAATTTGCTGAGGATGGTAATAGTTTCAGTATAGAATTTTATGACTTTAACTTTGAACAAATGATTGGCTCAAGAATGCTGGAAAAATTTCTAACTGAATTACAGAATAATGGCTGTTTTGAAAAATACGAAAGGACTAATTATGCGGGTGGCACAAGATTTAGTTTTCTTAAGGTTAATATAAAAAATCTTAAAAAATTTAAGGAAAGGAAGGGCAAAAAAATAAAGAGGGAGGAGAAAAGGAAGATTAGAAAAATAACCATAATAAAAATGAACGATGGTAAATATCTGTTTGCTATCAATGATGATTATGGAAGTGCAAAAAAAATTTCCAGCTATTCTGAATGGTGGCAAATTTTTATTAAAGAGATGGTGGAAAGAAATATGCGTCCCGAAACAAGAACCAATGTAAAAGAAATTCCAAAAGATATGGCGGATTATTTTAACTATAATGTTGACAAGTGCCCTATTTATATGGGCGGGAAATATGACCTGACAAATATCTTTGTTGGAAAGGGTATAGATACAATGATTAACCCAGATATAAAGACAGAAATAATTTCAGAAAAGAAATATTTAATCCGCAAGAAAAAGAAAAACAAAAAATAGCTTACCAAAACTTACCGCAACTTACTGATTGATTTAAACTTTAAAAAGCTGACTAAAAACGGCTTTTTTTGTTTTGTTTAGCAAGATAGCGGTAAGTTTTTTTGTTGTGTTCCAATACAGGTAGAAAGAAAAAAATGAAAAGCTATGAATTTAGAAGTCTCAGAAACGGAAAAAATAAAAGACGTGGACAAAAAAAATAACTTTGAAGCTAAACAAAATGCTGTTGGTTTTTTTAGCTTGCTTTTGAAAGTGGCTAAAAGAAACCCAGAGCTTTGGAAACAAATTTGTAATGAAAACAATAAAAATAACAGAGATACAAATAGTGCCGATAAAACCAAATAATGGCTTGGTGGCTTTTGCCAGTATAGTGCTTGCGGATAGCCTTTATTTGGGCTCTATTGGGGTTTACACGAGAATTGATGGCACAGGATATAGAATTACCTATCCTACTAAGAAAATCGGCAATAAAAACATAAATATCTACCACCCCATTAACAAAGAAACAGGTAAAGCGATTGAAGAAGCAATAATCTCAAAGGTTAAAGAAATATTTGAGCGGTAGTAAAAAGTAATGAAAAAGGTAATGAACTATGCCTAACTATAATACCCGTTTAATAACATCAAGAAGGAGCTATTTAATTAGTGAAATAGCCTCGCTTTTTGGCATACACCAAAGAACTTGTCATCGTTGGATAAGGAACGATGGTTTAAGAGTTATTGAAGAAGATGTAAGACCCTTGTTAGTAATGGGAGCGGATTTAATCAGTTTTCTTAAGGCAAAGAGGGCAAAAAGAAAAGCTATTTTAAGGAAAGAAGATGATTTTTATTGTATGAAATGTCATAAGGTTGTTAAGGCAAAAAGGGGAAGCGAAAAAGCTGTTAAAACAGGCAAAAAAATAGGAAAAGCTGGCTTGGAGCAGATAAAAAGGATAGGCATTTGTGAGATTTGCGGGACTAAAGTAAATAGATTTTTACGAGGGGTAAAGCAGGACTAATAGCGTTATTTATGACTACTCGTAAATGTCCTATTGAATAGCATTAGTAAATCAAAAGTAATATGGCTTCAATAATTTATAAAAACGAATTAACTAAAAGAAAGTTTTTTGGATATGTCAGAAATTCTAAAGGGTTTTCTGAAAAGACGATTGAGTGCTACGAAAAAGCGATTTGGCTTTGGGAAGATTTTTCACACAAAAGCGATTTCGTGAAGTTTAACAAAACGGCGGCGGAAGGGTTTAAAAATTGGCTAAAAACTAAAAAGAAAGCTAACCTCCAGCAGGAAGTTAGTGTTTCTTACCGCTATGACATTTTGCGGTATTTAAGAACTTTCTTTGAGTGGTTATCTAAACAAAAGGGTTATAGAATAATAGACCCAACGGCTGTTGAGTATTTAAGGTTATCAAGGGAAGAGGCGAAGATTGCTACTCAGCCGAGAAAAGTAGAAGTTCCAAGTTTAGAAGAGATTAAGGCTGTTATTGAGGGTATAAAAGGCGGCTCAGAAATTGAGATGAGGGACAAAGCCCTAATTTCTTTGATGTTTTTAACGGGGGTAAGAATTACTGCCGTTAGAACATTGCCGATGAAAAGCTTTGATAAAGATAAATTAGTTATAGACCAGAACCCTGCTTTTAGGGTAAAGACAAAGTTTTCAAAAAGAATTATTACGCCTCTAATTTCTTACTTACACAAAGAAGCCCTTAATTACTTCCTTGAATGGTTTAATTATTTGGAAGAAAAAAAAGAATTTAAGCCCGATGACCCTATATTCCCAGCGACAAAAATAGAAAACGGGACTGAAAACCTAAGCTTTTATAATACTGGTCAGGTTGAGCCAATCTTTTGGAAAAGCTCCACCGCTACGAGCAAAATAATTGAAAAAAGGTTTGAGCAGGCAGGCGTTAAACATTATAAGCCGCACTCCATAAGGCATTTATTGATTAAAAGATTATCAACATTACCACTAACCGAAGCAGAGAAAAAAGCCATTAGCCAAAGCTTGGGGCACGAAGACACCAGAACTACTTTTGGCTCTTACGGCTATGGGAAAATTGATGAAGATAAACAAATAGAGATTATAAGAAACATTGATTTTGAGGGAAAAAAGAAAGAAGTTAGACAATTTATTGACATAGAGACAGCAAGACAATTATTAAAAGAAGCGAATAATGAGAAAGTGGACAACTAATAGTTATTCACTTGACTATGTAAACTATTGTAAAGTATAATGAAATTGTATGAGGAAACAAGAATATTACACAGCTAACGAATTAGCCGATAAATTAAGAGTAAACATTATGACGATTTACCGCTATATTAAAGCGGGTAAGCTAAAAGCCTACAAAATAGGCAAAGAGTTTAGAATTGACAAAAAAGAATTTAATAAGTTTTTAGATAAAGTAAAAACTAAATAATTATTATGAGCAAAACAACAAAAATCAATCCCTCGGAAGTCCACGCTTATATTCATATATCCAAAGAATTGGTGGAAAAGAAAGGATGGCAGAAGGACAATATTTATACCCAACAAGAGTGTTTAGAAATTAAAGAGATTAAAAAATATTTAGGGTCAAAAAAGCCAGAAAATATTGTCAAAATCAATGAAAAGATTTTCTATATCATTGAGGCAAAAAACGAAAGGAAGAAAATAAATCAGGCTTTAAAAGAAGCGAGAGAATATTATGCAGATAAAATAAATAAGAGTAATAAAATTGAAGCTTTATTTGCAACAGGTATAGCGGGCAACCAAAAAGAGGGATTTATTGCAAAAAGTCAATATTTCAGAAATGGAAAGTGGGAAGACATAACCGAAAATAAAACCGAGATTACTGGACTACTTTCTAAAAAACAGGTGGAAACTATATTAAAAAATAATAGTTCGTCCATTCAAGATGTAGAAATTACAGAAAAAGAATTTTTAAAATCCGCCGAGAATATTAATGAAATATTACACGAGAATTCTATAAACAAAGACTATAGAGCAAGATTTATATCTGCTTTACTATTAGCTCTTTCTGAAGGAGAAGATTTAAACCTGAATGAAGCTTCGGGCATCATAATCAATACCATAAATACAAAGGTTGATTTAATACTAAAAAAACATAATAAAGGTGAATTCTCAAGATTTATTAGAATTGATACACCCTCTAATGTAGATAATCATACAAAAGTTAAAAATGCCATAATAAAAACAGTTCAGGAGCTTTTAGCATTAAATATTCGTTCTGCTATGAAATCTGGGAGGGATGTATTAGGAGAGTTTTATGAGGTTTTCTTAAAATACGGCAACGGAGCTAAAGAAATCGGCATTGTTTTAACCCCAAGACATATAACCAGATTTTCCGCAGAGGTTTTGGATATTCAAGCCAATGATTTAGTATTAGACCCTACTTGTGGGACGGGGGGATTTCTTGTGTCTGCTTACGATGAAGTAAGAAGAAAAGTTAAAGAAGAAGCATTCAAGAACTTTAAATTAAATGGGTTATATGGCATTGAAGAGCAAGACCCCGTAATTGCTCTTGCTATAGTAAATATGATATTTCGAGGGGACGGCAAAAATAATATGATTGAAGGAAATTGTTTTAATAAATGGCTAACCGCAAGACAAAAAAACGGCTCTATATACGCAGAATACCTAAGCGAAGAGTCCAAAAACAGAATTCCCCCAATCACTAAGGTATTAATGAATCCTCCATTTGCTCAAAAGAAAAGTGAAAACAAAGAATACAAATTTATAGAACACGCATTAAAACAAATGCAAGATGATGGGATTCTATTTTCAATTCTTCCTATTTCGGTATTAGTTGAAAACGAAACAAAAAGTTGGAGAAAAGATATTTTACTAAAAAATAATAGACTGTTATCAGTTATTACTTTCCCCGAAGATTTGTTCTATCCAACAAGCGTTGGCACAGTTGGAATTTTTGTAAAAAGGGGCGAGCCACATAACTTTAACGAGGATAAGGTTTATTTTGCAAGATGTATCCAAGACGGTTTCGCAAAGAAGAAAGGCAAAAGACTAAAAAGTGATAGAGTTAGAAATATGCTAGAAGAAATTAAAGATGAATTAAAAAGCTTTATTAAAAATCAAGATATAAGGATAAAAAATATACCTGAATTCAAAAAAGTATGCCTCTTGGACAAAAATGATATAAATACAGAGTTAGTGCCAGAAGCTTATATTGATAGCCGAATCCCAACAGCAAAAGAAATCGAGGAAGGAATTGAAGAAATTGTAAGAGAAGCTATCGCTTTTAAGATAAAATTTTATAATAAGCTAAAAAATAAAAATGATAACGATAATTGAAAAATTATTTAGTATACAATACGGACAGAAAGAATATCACAATAAAGAATGGCTAGAAGGAAATGAAGGAAAAAATTTTTTAATTTCCTCAAAAGGTGATGATAACGGTATTTATGGTTTTTTTAATATTAAAAACTATTATAAAGCTCCTTTTATAACTGTGCCAAGCACTGGAACAATCGGGCAAGCGTTTGTTCAAGAAAACGATTGTTCCGTTGATGATAATTGTTTAGTTTTGATTCCTCAAAACAAACTAAGTAAAGAAGAATTGTTTCAAGTTGCTTTTCAAATTAGATTAAATAAATGGAAATATAAATACGGAAGACAAATAACACCAAAAAGATTAGCGGAACAGAAAATTAAATTAATCAAAACTAAAATACGCTATAAAGATTTTTGCGAACGATTAATTCCAAAAGAAAAAAAGAGAGAAGGAATTAAAATAAATCAAAGTATAAGATGGGTTAAGTTGGTTGACTTGTGTAATATTCAAAAGAAAAAAGCACCACCACAAAACCAAATGAATCTTAATGGCAATACGCCATATATAACCACAAGCTCTAAAAATAATGGCGTTTCTAATTTTGTTGATGAAGAACCCAATACAAAAGTAAAGTGTTTAACAGTAGCTTTAAATGGAAGTGTTGGGGAAACCTTTTTTCAATTTGATGATTTTATAACAAGTGGCGACAATGCAGTTTTAACGCTAAAAAACGGCTATAATCCTTACCTTCTGATGTTTATAGGATTTATGATTGAGAAACAAAATTGGAAATATAACTATTACCAAAAACTGTCTCGAAGGAAGTTAAATAATTTTCAAATTCCTATCCCTTTTGATAAAAAAGGAAATATAGATTTGAAATATATTGAATCTTTAATTAAAAACAGTTTCGGGTTTGATTATTTAAAAAAATATCTTTAATCTATGAAAGCCATAATTTTAGCAAGGGTTTCAACCGAAGAACAAAAAGAGGCAGGCAATTCATTACCCGCCCAAATTGAACGACTTAAAAATTATTGCAAAGCCAAAGGTTTTGAGATAGCCAAAGTCTTTAGCTTTGATGAAAGTGCTTATAAAACAAAAAGAGATAATTTTGACAAAATAATAGAATATATCAAATCGGCAAAAGAAAAAATTGTTGTATGTTTTGATAAAGTAGATAGATTTTCTCGCAATGTTTTTGATAAACGGGTAGCGTCCTTATACGATTTGGCAATGAAAGATAAAATAGAGCTTCATTTTGCTTCGGATAATCTTGTTATTACGCCTAATATATCGGCAACGGAAAAATTCCACTTTGGTATAAACTTGGGCTTGGCAAAGTATTATTCTGATGCAATCGGCGATAGTGTAAAACGAGTTAATGAGCAGAAAATAAGAAGGGGCGAATTAACTGGAAAACCGCCAGTTGGATATATTAGTGTTTATGATACAAACAATAAAAGAACTGATGTAATTCCTGACCCAGCAAGGGCTCATCTTATAGTAAAGATGTTTGAAATGTATGCAACGGGTAATTACTCAATTAGACAAATTAGGGACGAAATGGAAAAGTTAGGGTTAAAAAGTAATACTAAAAATCCAAAGCCATCAAGCACTGGGAAAATATATGGCGATTTAAAAAATCCGTTTTATTACGGACGAAAGAAAATTAAAAAGGGAGTATCTAAAGGCTTACTATACAGCCATAAATATCAACCAATCATTTCAAAAGCATTATTTGATAAATGCCAAGAAGTTATGGCTGGATACCATAAAAAGCCCTTTAAATACGCCTCAAAGCCATTTGTATTACGAGGAATGATAAAATGTGCTGATTGCGGTTGCACGATTACGCCAGAGACCACAAAGGGGCATATTTACTACAGTTGCACGAATTATAAGCGATTACACCCGAAAAAGGTTTATGTCAGAGAGGAAGA
>Ga0210017_1002982_pt1 | contig 14329 bp, 20 predicted proteins | sample CryGeyCG2014_020_FD_183966 | JGI IMG/M metagenome (GOLD analysis project Ga0210017, IMG submission 183966) | Groundwater microbial communities from aquifer - Crystal Geyser CG08_land_8/20/14_0.20 (SPAdes) (version 2) | ecosystem: Environmental > Aquatic > Deep subsurface > Groundwater | place... | reverse complement strand
TGGTTGGTCCAATTTCTGGGATTGCCGTACCGGTCGGGTGCACGCCTGGCGCTTCGCTACCAACTACTCCCGTCCCACAAGCAGCAACAAAAAAAACTAATCCTCCCAAACCAAGTAGTCTACCCAATTTTGAGCTAGCTAATTTATTTGGTCCATCTGTTAATAACGCAAATCCTAAACCCAATGCCATGCTCAAGACGGTTTCATTTCCTGCTTTCCACGAATCTTTCAACTCATCAAGGGTAATATATCCATCACCGCGTGCTTCTGTCATATCTTCCTCAAATTATAGGTCTTAGTAATCATTGTGTCAAATCCTATAGCATATTGAGGAAATACGCCATACATACCACCTACACATGCTATAAGACTCTTATGTATACTCATGTTATACCATATCCTCTATCCTTAGTTTTGTCTGTTTGTGCGGAGTTCTACAAAACCCATTCTCTTCAATTTCGACAATATCTCTTTCGGTTTTATTTGAGGCAATTTAGCCATAATTATGCAAAATTATATCCCCTACTAGTCGCATTACTTGACATTGGAATACTCACAGAGGTATACATTACGTCCGTCTTTTCCAATGGAAGTTTTGCTCCTTCTTCAGTCAACGTCTCTACATAAAGTTCAATTGCCTCTTTAATATTTGCCAATGCCTCATCGATCGTATTTCCGTCATCTGTAATGTCTAGCTTAGGACAATATGCCATAAAACAAGGCTCACCAGTACCCACTCTCTCATCAGACTCTACAATCACGCGATAATTCAACACTTTTACTTTATTTTTCATACAACTATCCTATCACATAATTAGTCGAATAACTGCGTGTCAAAACCTATAGCATATCGAGGAAATACGCCATACGCACCTTGAGCATACCCATCACTATAACTCAAAATAATCTTCATTGCTTCAACGCCCTAATAAAATCGTCTTTAGTTAAATTGATGTCTTTAATAATCCCGTTCAACGTGCCCTTTTTGATATCCTTCCCCAGATGCATCGGGATAGTCACCCTACGTCCATCGACATGTTTTAATTGCAGATGACTACCGCTCTGGTGATGTTTCACAAAACCCAACTTTAACAACGTCTTGAGTAATTTGGCTATTTTGATCGCTGGAAGTTTGGGCATTATGCAAAAGAAAAATCCTGATTAGAAAATGATTCTATGGCTTCTATGGTATCTTTTTCTTTGGGTATCTCCTCCCCATCCATCATCAAGCCCTCTACATGACACTTAATCGCCTCGCGCAGATTTTTTTTAACTTCTTTGAGAGTATCTCCTTCTGTATGTAAACCTTTCAACAAAGGTACAAAGCCGTGGTAACCACCATCATCCTCTGGTTCAATGATAGTCCTAAAACTATACAGTTTATATCCAGTTTGTACTTTCATACTCATCATTCTAGTCGACTAATTTTATACTGTCAAACCCCATAACAACCCCATAACATCTTGAGGAAATACGCCATACACACTAGTCGAGTAGTCACTACAACCCCCACGCCTCAGCCAACCGCTTCACCTCTTTTTCAAAGTATACCTTCACCTCATCCCAATCTAGTGGGTATAACATTCGAGGCGTCTCACTCTTCTCCGCATCTACAAAATATATCAGTGATCGTAAAAAATGAGTCATTGAAAAATCGGCTTTAGTGTATTTTCTTTCCGACGCCGAGAGTATCTGTTGCATCCCCAACTCTCTTGCCAAATAAAACATGTCTATAAAATCTCGTTGAATACCCCTACTAGCGATAGCCTCCAACTTCATGCAGGCGATGTCCATCTTACTTGCAATTCTTACCCCCTCATATTTCTCTTCGTGTCCAACCGCTGGATAAATATGAAGGAAAAAACTCAATTTCACTCCATCTAGCTCGCCCAACCACGTCCCCTCAGACTGTTGATCCACCTTGAGTTGACCTACTTGGGTCAAAATTTGTGTTATCAATCTGGGATCTTCTAATTCTGGTGAAAAAAAATCTAGATCGTATGACAAACGATGGCCATAGTAAAGCGCACAAGCCGTCCCACCAGCCAAGTAAAATTTTCCCAAAAAAGGCAATTTGGCTAATGAGACCAATACTGTCTGTGTAGTCGACGAAATTCCGGTTGTAAACACAACACCTCCGTAGGGGATATCCCCCAAATTTTAACATAAAAGTTGACATGTTTATCTGACAATTCTCGTGTCTGCTTCAGCGTTTCCATCAATTTATTTTTCCCATAATATGTCTTTAACCAGCGCAAGTCATCCATTCTTCCCCATTGCAACACTCTAGAAATCACATATTGATCTTTTTTTGTAATATCCAACTTAGTAGGATCAATGTCCCAAAAATATCGATATAACTCTTTAGGTAGTTTCTTCATAGCTATATTTTACCATTTTGCATCAAATCAATATTTTCTTGAATAAGTCAAATCCTACTTGCCAATTGCTTTTCCAACTCTCCCAGTAATTTTGCCTTAACCCAATCTTTCTTGCCATCCCCCATCACCTCTCCAAGTCCCTGCAAAATATCATATTTTTTCGGCAATTTTCTAATCATTTCCAACATTGTGCTCAAATATTCTTTCAAGCTTTGGTTCGTTCGCAATTTTACTATCTCCTCATTAATCGGAAAATTATTTTCAAACATCCACCACACATCATACAAATCACGATTTTGTAAATTTTTGCGATCTATCACTGCACACAGCTTGTGTGCAAAAATATATTCTTGTTTAAGCACTCGTACGGAATATCCCCGAAAATCCCGCACTTCATATTCATTGGGATACTTCCTAGTATTTATCTCTACCTTGACTTTATGTTCTCCCTTTTCATAACTACCCATCCAGTACCAAGTAAATTTCTTAGTTTTTTTGTCAATTATCGTAAGATTATCCTTGATAATGTTCTCGATCAATTTTATCTCCTCCTCACCTCCCTCGCCGATCAAATCAAAGTCCAAGTCAGTCGAAAATCTGTTTAGATCATTCATTAGATATAACGCTGTCCCACCCTTGAACCCAAACTTTGCGCTCAACTTCTTCTCACTTACTATATCAAGAAGTATTTTTATCATCACCTGTTTGTGTTTATTCTGATCTAGCATATGTTTATCTTGGGAAATAAATACTTTACATCTTCCATAGCTCGCTTCACACTAGCCATCCGTATACCACTTTCAACATTTATCCCCATATCATTTAGCAATACACTCTCTTTTACTTGTTTGTACACAAATTTCACTCCCAACACCGTTCTTACAACACTCCGTTTTGCGACAGAGTAAATCTCGTCGTAGTATTGGAACACAACTCCTTTATTTTTTAGTACTGTCCAAAGTGAAACATATGAGTTAGGCACCAGTTTATTGGCTATTTCAAATTGCAAACTCGTATCATTTCTCAAATCATTTTCGCTATACTGTCTTTTGCCGTACAACCCTCTCGTCAATTTATAAATCTGTCCCGTTCTCACATAGTATTTGATTATTTCAAAAAGCTTAGTCTCATCACTATATCCCCACAACACACCCAAATCTTGTGCGCTAAACACATTCTTCTCGCTTGCCTGGATTTGTGCTATTTTGTTCATATTACTGGTAATAATCCTACCAGTATTATTAATGAGTGTCAAGTATCACTCTCAACTGTCTCTGCACCTCTCCAATCAAATCACTCGCCGAGAAAAACGGCCCCACCCGCTTCTCCAATGCTTCCCCCGCTTTCTTGTTGGCGCTAGAGGCTACCACGCACGTAGCCAATGCCGGACTTTTGGCATACAGCCCAGCCACCAGTCCCGACAAGACATCTCCTGTTCCACCCTTTGTCATCCCAGCACTCCCCCCAGCTATCTCCACTCTCTCTACCCCATTTGTGACCATATCAACCGGTCCCTTCGCTAGTACCGTCACTCCAGGTGGGATCATCTGTCCCAATATCTCCTGCTCCCTCTTGTTTGGGGTCACGATCATATTTTTGTTTAGGAGTTTGGGTTCTACCTCTTGTAGTGCCCCTCCATCTACCACCCATCTTTTATTTGGATATTTAGCAAGTAACTTATTGACAATTCTTTTTGTCTCCTCTCCCCGCTCCAGCCCCGGACCGATCAAAATACAATCATCTTCCTCAATATAGTGCTCAATATCTTCCCAGGACACGACTATCCCGTCCCAGAACTTTTCCTTTGCCCGCACTCTCATCAGCTCATTGTTCTCCATGGTGGGACTTGAGAAATGCACCATATCCACAATTTTACTCGCCATCCTCGCCGACCAAAACGAGGCCGCATGGAAGAGTTTGGACCCACCAATCACCAGCACCCGTCCATTCTCACCTTTGTGGCTATCACTCTTTGGCAACACAATCTCCGCAAAATAATTTTTCATAGTCTTATTATATCCACTCTTCCCAGCCCCGCCATAGCGAGGGCGACGGCGGGCTCCGCACTCGTCACGATCGCCTGCCTCCCCTCCATCATCCCCGCCACTTCTTTCCTATGTCCCTCATCTAGCTCTGAGAAGATATCGTCCAGTAGCAAGATCGGTTTCACCCCCAACTTTTCCTCGATGTACTGCAAATTGCCTAGTTTCAAAAATAACACAGCCAGCCTCTGCTCCCCGCGGCTCCCATACTTCATCAAATCCCTGTCCCCGCCATGTGCCATGTGCCATTTGCTATAAGCCATTATTTTAAAATCATCTTTATGTGGACCAACCAGTGTGTATCCCACCGCAATCTCAGCCTGAGCGTGTTGTGCCAGGCGTGCAGGAGAGATGGTCGAGGCAGTATACTCGAGATTGTACTGCCCAAAACTCGTCTTTATCTGACTCAGGTACAAAAGCAACTCACGCCGGAAGTCACTCAGGATATTCCCATTTTTTATAATCGATTGATCCCAGTATGTAAGTTGCTCACGTCCTGCCTGTCCCTCACGGATCGAGTCCAGTAGTCGGTTACGACGTCGCAGGGATGCCTCATAGACAGACAGAGCTCGCTCATATTCTGGGTGCACCATGCAGAGTATCGAGTCTAAATAACCACGCCTACGCACAGGCGAGCCCTCAATGAGTCGCATATCTTCCGGCCGAAACAAGACAGTCAAGAGTTTGTTACTGATCATGCCTCGTGTCCTTGCCACCCCATCTACCAGATATCTACGTTTAGGTGTCATCTTGCCCATATACATGCCCCGTGTCAGTACGATGGCCAGCTCGCTACGTTCATCGTTGTGTTCTACCACTCCCGTCACACTCGCTAGTTCACTATCAAAGGTTATCATCTCGCTGATCTCTGCTGCCCGCTCGCTCTTGCCACTGGACAAGAGGGAAATTGCTTCTAGGATATTAGACTTTCCCCCTCCGTTTGGCGCCACTATCACACTCGTCTGCCCAAAATGAAACACTTGGTTTTTGTAACTGCGAAAATTCACCAGTGTCAATCTCTCTAATCTCATCCGCTCCGATTATACTACTTACTTCTGACACTTCTCACACACCCATGTCCCTCTCCCCCCCACCACTATCCGCACAAGCAATCTTCCGCATTTACGGCACGGCTCATTGGTCCGTCCATACACAAGAAATTCATTTTGATAACTCCCGGATTTACCATAAAAATCACGGTATGTATTGTCACTTGCTCCCCCTGTCGCCAGTCCTCTCTCCAAAACATTACACAAACTATTTCTTAATTTTGTAACTTCCGCAAGCCGTAAGCTGTTAGCTATACGCTTTGGATTTATCCCCGCTAACCACAATCCATCATTGCCGTAGATGTTACCCACCCCAGCTAAAATATTTTGATCAAGTATTGTTTCTTTGATTGATCTACTCGTCTTTTGCAGTTTGCGCAATAGTTCGACATCCGAGATCTCCCATGGCTCTGGACCCATCTTTTCTCGCAAATTATTCATTACTGACTCTATGTCATCTTCTACTCTTATGTACCCAAATTTACGCGTATCCCAGTAGTATATTTTGCGTCCATCCTCCAAAAATATCACTGCCCTTGTGTGCGGGGCAGTATCATAATCCAAGTCATTTAATACGAGTCTTCCCGTCATTTTGAGATGGATCATCAGTCCCCTCCCCGATCCAAATTTGATAAACAAATACTTACCCATCCTCGCCACCTCTACAATTTTTTCTCCGACAACCAACTGTTTATCACCAATCCAACATTTATTACCTTGCCCCTTCGAAGCCGTAGGCGAAGTGGGGACCTCCACTCTCTTTATCCTAGCTCCCACCACTTCTTTTTCCAGTTGTCTTTTTATTGTTTCTACTTCCGGTAATTCAGGCATAACCCCCTCTTTCTAATGACATAATGAATTAATTCATTATGTCATTTATCTACAATAATTTTTCGAATATTTTTCTCAAAATTTACTCTCCCAAATTGTCTCGCCCATTTTTTGATCTCATTACGATTCCATTTTATCTTTTCCATTTGCTTGATTCCTTCCCCTATGTCTCTTGTATTTGTCCCTTGTATCAACACACCCGTTTTGCCAGGCATGACCGTCTCCCTGTATCCTCCCCCGTCATACGCCAACACCGGCGTTCCACAACTCATCGCCTCTACAACTGTCATCCCAAAATCTTCGTCTCTGGCCAGCGCCACAAATCCTTTAGCACCTGCATATAATTTTGCCAATTCCCCATCACCCACTCTCCCCAAATACTCTATTTTCTTACCACGCACCATGAGCCATGTGCCATGAGCTACTTTCTCCCCCACTATCTTAAGCGGGATCCCCAATTTCTTAAACGCTGTCGTCGCCTCCTCTATCCCCTTCCCCCCCACAATACGACTTACCACCAAATAGTAGTCTCCTCTTTTCCCATTAACCATTAACCATTGACCATTGACCATTTTGATGGGTGGATATACCACGCTCGCTTGTTTCCTATAAAACTTTTCAATTCTACCTGCCACCTCATGACTATTGGCGATCCAGGTATCTACCCTTTGCGCTGACTGGTAGTCAAAGTAGCGTACAAATGGTCCCACGCTCCATATAAATACTCTCCCCCACCAAGTTTTTTGCGCTCCAGTGGGCGTGTCATAACCATAAAGCCAACGGGGCGGAGTATGGCAATACGCCACTACCCTCGCTCCCTCTTTAACCTGAAAACCTCGGGCAATATAGCCCGAACAACTCGTGATGATCAGATCATATTCGCGTAAATCCACGCTCTTCCATATCCACGGCAGTAAAAACCTCCCATAGCTATAGAGTCGCCCAATCTTGAGAAACCATCCCCACTTACTCTCAACTATTTTTCGATCTGGGAACATAGATTTCGCAGTGCCGTTTTTTGCAAAAGCTGTATAAATCGGTGCATAATGGTACATCTCAGAGAGCACTCGCAAGACTCGCTCTGCTCCCCCAGCTTCGTTTAGATAATCATGTACTAGTGCAATTCTCATCTCAAAATAGTCCCATTTGAGTTTTTTTATCCTTCTCTTCAGGGAAAAATCTCTTTATCAAACTCTTAAATCCCAGCTCCTCCAATTTTACCCTTAAAGCCTGTCCTGAGCTTGTCGAAGGATACTCCATCTCGTCCAGCGTGACATCCAACTTCATATCTATCACGATCCGCGACAAATCTTGGGACATGAAGGCGCTCTCCTCCCCATCTGCCAACTTTTTTGCCATCAACTCGCCAAAATGAACCTGCACTTCCTTGATATCTCTATATATCCGCTCCAGTGTCCCGAACATCTTGAGGAGTTGGGAAGCTCCCTTTGGCCCTATCCCCGCCACTCCCGGGATATTATCGGAAGAATCGCCGATCAAAGCCTTGTAATCCACTATTTGCTCAGGATGCACCCCATACTTGTTCCAGACTTCGTCAGGTCCATACAAAACAGGTGGGTTGGCACCTTTTGCCGGCGTAAGCACTCGCACGTTCTCACTCACCAGTTGCATCGTATCCTGATCTCCCGTCAAAATAACCACTTCTCCTTCCCGATCTTTTGAGAGTGTCCCAATGATATCATCTGCTTCATACCCTTCTTGTTCAATCTGGACTATTCCCATGGTCTCAATCACTTTCTTAACCATCGGGATCTGCGCAACCATCTCGCTATCTGCCTTGGGCCTTTGCGCCTTGTATCCCACATACTTGATATGGCGAAAAGTCGGTTTGGGTAAATCCCACGCTACCATCACATGACTTGGTTTCTCTTGCTCTAGCGCCGCAATTAAGATCGAGGTCACCCCGTACACCGCCCCCACTATCTCACCACTCTTGCTAGTTAGCGGCGGATACGCATGATATGCGCGATGCAATAAAGCAGAACCATCGACCAACAAGAGTTTATTCATACCTTCCACAACTTCTGTAATTTTTCGTCAAAACTAGCAAGTTCACTCACTCCTACATTTTTCGCGTATTCCACATTATAGGCATCTTCTAGATCATAATTATATTTTCTCATTTCCTCAACGGATTTTTCTAGCAATTCGCGCTCCTTCCAGATAATAAATCTTAAACCTAAAACGTTATCAAGTATTTTTTTCAAATCTGTTCCTTTTCTGCCATATACTTTCCCTATAACCCAATATATTTCAAAAAAAACCACAGTCGAACTACACAACAAAAATAATCCATTCGCACCATCTAACAACAATTCCTCCACAACCCTAGTCTGTTTCCGATCATCTTTTTCTATTGCACGTATAAAGTAATTTGTATCAACAAATATCATTTCTTCTTCTTCAGGTAACTATATTTTTTAGTAAAATAGTCTTGCTTTGCCAATTCTATCATTTCATCAATATCCATCCCTTTGTATTTTTTGGGTCTCTTTATCGAACCCATCAATCTATAAATTGCCGCTACAGCAGGCTCCATCACCATTTGGTCATTGACTTTCTTAATCGTCAATTTTTGTCCAATTGCCAACCCAAAATCCACAAACATAGCCACGGGTAAAGTAATTTGCCTCTTGCTAGTAATAGTCGCTGTATACATCATAGTAAGGTACTTATATCAAAGTAAGGCGATACTGTCAACCTCCTTACTTTTTCACCAAATAATCCAAGTGCTTCCTGACCTCCTCCATCTTCCTATCTTGCTCATCCATTCGGTCCAACAGTCTTTTCATATTAAAATCTTCTTGGTATCGCAGTAGCTCGACCGACACAAATGCCATCACGCTTCCAAAAAGCACTACTCCAAAAACTTCTAGAAATACGGCAATAATCCTTCCCAAAGCGGTCACTGGCACAACATCACCATACCCTACTCCCGTTACTGTTGTGATAGCAAACCAGAGTCCATCTCCCTCATTCAAAATTGTGGCACCCACCGTGTTTTTTTCAATTGGCGCAATTATGAGTCCCAAAAACAAAACGGCCACTATCAACCCCATCAGTATCTTTCGAAATCTTCCACTATGGGAAAGTTTTGTTGCCACAACCCTAATCTGATTGTTACTCATATTTCACATTATATATTTTTTTCTTAATGACATCTTCTTTCTTGATTTTGACAATACTCTCAAACTCTTCCCTCTCAAGCGATTCTTTCTCCATGAGGGCTTCAACTACCCGCTCCATGGTTTTGCGTTCTTTAGTCAAGATCAGGGCCGTAGTTTTCTCACAAGCATCTACTATTCGCTTGACCTCTCTATCAATCTCTGCCCTCTTTGAGTCAGACACATCGGTCGGTTCCATAAAGTTGCGTCCCCACTCGGAGAGTCCCTCTTGTGGTCCAAAATCAATTGGTCCCAAGGGAGACATACCATAGTCAATCACCATAGCGCGCGCGATCTTGGTGAGCCGGTCAATATCGGAAGATGCCCCGGCGGTCAAATCATTGTAAATCAGCTTCTCCGCTACTCGCCCACCCAAAAGAGTACAAATTTCCTCGAGCAATTCATTTCTCGTGCTTTGATACTTGTCTACCGCTGGTGGGATCATCGTAAATCCAAGTGCGCGGCCTCTTGAGATGATCGAGATCCGGTGAACTGGGTCAGTCAAAGACAAGAAATGAGTGGCAATGGCGTGTCCCGCCTCGTGGTAAGCCGTCATCCGCCGATCATCCTCGCTCTGGATGCGTTTTTTGGATGGGCCCATCTTTACCTTGGTCGCCGCCTCTTCAATATCATCAAAAGTGATCTCTTTTCTGTTTTCCCGGGCTATCAAGATCGCCGCTTCGTTTAACATGTTCTCAAGATCCGCACCCGTAAAACCTACCGTCCGTTTAGCCACCGATGTCCAGTCAATCTTCGCGACAAATGGTTTGCCTTTAGCGTGGATGGCCAGGGTAGCTTTGCGCCCCTCGATATCTGGCATATCTAGCGATACTCGCCGGTCAAAGCGACCAGGACGCACGAGGGCTGGATCCAATACATCAGGCCTATTGGTAGCCGCCAACACCACCACATTTTCTTTACTGGTAAAGCCATCCATCTCGACCAGGATCTGGTTGAGTGTCTGGTCGCGTTCATCGTGCCCTCCCATACTCCCCCCACCGCGGGTTCGTCCGATCGCATCAATTTCATCAATAAAGATGATCGCCGTCCCGGCTTTTTTGGCGGTATTAAAAAGATCGCGTACTCGACTTGCCCCCACTCCCACCAACATCTCCATAAATTCAGACCCTGCCATCGAGAAAAACGGTACGCCCGCTTCCCCAGCCAGTGCCCTTGCCATTAACGTTTTTCCTACCCCAGCTGGACCAATGAGGAGCACTCCTTTGGGTGTTCGCGCCCCCACTTTGGCATATTTGGCAGGGTTTTTCAAAAAGTCCACCACTTCTTCGAGCTCTCGTTTGGCCTCATCCACTCCCGCCACATCACTAAATTTGACGTTTTGCTTGCCCTTGGTAAACAATTTGGCCTTGGATCTACCCATCCCAAACATATTGCCCCCTATCATCCCACCCTGTCCACCCCTCATCTGCCTCACGATCATCACAAAAAATAGTGCCATCAGGAGGAAAGAAAGAACATTCAAGACCCCTCCCAACTTGTCCATAAAACTTCCATTCTTTATTTTCACATTGACTGTCGACGGGTCAATCTCATATTGAGTCAATAGTTCTGTAAAACTCGATTCTGTTTCTTTGGTACTAAACTTCATTATCTGCTCGCCATAATCTAGGATTACTTGATCTCCCACCACCTCAACACTCTTTATCTTTTGCTCTTTGATATCTGCCATCGCCTGTGATATTGTCACGTTCAAATCGGCAGTGGCCCCGCCTATCCACGTCATTATTGCTGGCACAAACAAAAACAAAATTAAACTCCAAATCAACATTTTCTTCAAATCAAACTTAAAACTCCACATCTTTTGTACTACTTCTTTCTCACTTTTCCCTTTTGTTTTTGCCACTGCGTCCCTCCGTAGCCCCCCCAATATACATAGCGAAGGGGGATATCCGCTATTCTACCAGAATAATCAGACAATCAGAAGTGAATGACCTGCATGTCTCAAGTGGCAAAACGCTTCGCAGCGCGACGGCGCGAGAATCGAGATAAAATTTTCACCAGAAAATTGTTTTCTTCCCCATCAACGATCCAAGATCTACTATCAACTTAACTAATTTATTACTCCCCTCCGGCACCACCGCTTCCACGATTTTCCCCACCCTCACCTCAATCTTGTTGTAGTCTTCAAAATTAATTAAATGACCTATTTAATTGATTAGTTTCTCCAATCACCCTATAAACTTCATCCAATGTTTGCCCTGCAATTTTTCTTGCCTTCTCTGCTCCCTCAGCCAAAATCTTTTTCACTACTTCCATATCCCCTTCTAATTGTGCCCTCTTTGTCCTAGCCATTGCAAACTTACGCCTGTGTGCCTCGATTAGTTTTTGTTTTACTTCTACATCCCCTACCGTTCCATCTCGGTATCTATTTTTTAGTTCTTCAACTTCTTGTTTTTTATCATTGATAAAATCATGATAAATAAATATCGGATTCCCCTCTACACGTCCCGGATCCGTTGCTTTCTTGCGATTAGGATCGGTGAAACAGCTCATGATTTGTTTCTCAATTATTTTCTCATCATCAAAAATACCCATGATGTTCCCAAGCGATTTACTCATTTTGCGCTCGCCATCTGTCCCTACTATTCTTCCCGCTTCTTTAGAAATCAACGGTTCCGGTAGTGGGAAAGTATTTGTTTTATAGCCCTTATTAAAATTCTCCGCGATATCACGTGTAAGTTCAATATGTTGCCTTTGATCCTCTCCCACCGGCACTCCATAGGGCTTGTATAGCAGGATGTCTGCCGCCATCAAGATCGGATAATTAAACAGCCCCATATTGATCGATTCTTCGCTAGCTCCTACTTGCAACTTGTCTTTATAAGCATGCATTCTCTTCATCTGCCCATAACTAATATAGTTGGCCAACACAACCGCAAGTTGTGAATGTTCGCTTACGTCAGACTGGCGGAAAAACACACATTTCTCGGGATCTAACCCAAGAGCCAAATAATCAAGCACTACTCCCGTAACATTTTTCTCTAGTTGATCTCTGTCATGAATAGTCGTGAGAGCGTGCAAATCTGCCACAAAGTAGTGGGTATCGTGGCTATCCTGCAGCGCAATCTGTGGTGCCACCGCCCCAAAGTAGTTGCCAATATGGAGCTGGCTACCACTCGGCGTAATGCCAGATAAAATTCTCTGTTTCATAATTCCTCCATTTTTTATATTGTACCTGTAATTTCTTTTTCTGTGGTGGCCCCGCTTTGGCGACCACCACCACACATTTCAATCTATGGATTTGACTGCGGAGTTTTAGGTACAAACTCTACTCTGTCACACTCATAAATTGCTCCAGGCCAGTTTTGGCCAGTCACACACATTTGTTCAACTGTTTGTGTAATACATCCACTACGATCATCTCCACATAGTGTATCTAGTCGCCTATCCTCAGCCTGTGCTTTTTGTGCAAGAAGGCCAAGTAGACCCAATACCACTAGCATCGATAATCCATATTGCAAATGTTCTTTCATTATCATAATTTTCCTTTAATTTTTGTAAAATAATCACAAACCAAATTACTTTCGCCAACGCCAATAAGTCATATGCCCCCCTCTCGAAACCTCGCCAATTCACGGATCATCAGTTCACTCGTCTTTTCTTTTAGTTCTCCCATGAGTAAATCCCCGTTAACATATCTGTCGTATAAGTTATTGACTTCAACATCATCTGGGTTAAAGGCCTGTTGCAACATAAACACACTGCATGATTCTGGCACTCCTCCAAACTTCTTGTGTTCCTCCAGTGACCCGACCGCACCAGTAAAAGCTCGTTTAATTTTTCGCCTAATATCTTCTGGGTTATCATCCAAAAACAGTGCACTTTCAGGGCTCGACTTGGACATCTTTCTCTCTGGATTTTCCAAGCTCGGAAAAAATCGCATCACCAATTCCGACGGTGGCACCATCCCCACTTTCTTCGCCACGTCTCTCGCCAATAATATGTATGGGTGCTGATCTATCCCTACCGGTATCAGCGTATGTCTGGGACCGCCATTTTGGGGTAATTGGGGCATGAGGATCTCTGCTAATTGCACACATCCGCGATAAAATACCTGTCCCGGATTTGTAAGTGACTCAGCCCCAAACAAATGAGTAAGTTCCGCCATGTTTACATACCTACTCAACTCTATCGCAAACTGGTACAGCTCAGTTTGTTCCGTGTCTACCAAGTAATGAGTTTTATCTGCATTAAACCCCATTTTCCGCAATACTGGAATGATCTTTTCTTTAGCATTTCTCGTCCCATCCAACAATTTATCTACTTTACCGTCCACATAACTTTCGTCATCAGTCAATGGTATATACAGCTCTCCACCCATTTGCTGGAGTTCAAGCAACATATCAAAAAGTACTTTGTGTCCAAGATGTAGTTGTGAAGAGGGATTAAGTCCAGACACTATCGTAAATGGCTTCTTCTGGCTAATTAGAGCCAATATATCCTCATAACCCATCTGTGCCACAACCAATCCTCTCCTCATGGCTCGCGGTTGTAACTCAACGGGCGTATAAGCCAATATCTTTTCCATTCCTACAAGACCATTCTTTACACTTTGCTCACGATAATAGTCTGTCAAACGCTTCTTAATTGTTAGTTTTTTCTGATATTCTACTGGGTAATTATTCATACAACCTCCCGCAATAACTCCAAAATTTTTATGGTTAGCTGTTCTCTATCCTGTATCAATATTCTTATTCGCTTGCCGAGCTCAAAAACATCAATTCTGTCTTGTCGAATTTGCTCATTCATCGCCACCATGCTTGCCAAATCTACGAGTGGATTAGCATATACGATATCTTGTGGCACATACGCACTAGCTA
>Ga0210017_1002981_pt1 | contig 14330 bp, 17 predicted proteins | sample CryGeyCG2014_020_FD_183966 | JGI IMG/M metagenome (GOLD analysis project Ga0210017, IMG submission 183966) | Groundwater microbial communities from aquifer - Crystal Geyser CG08_land_8/20/14_0.20 (SPAdes) (version 2) | ecosystem: Environmental > Aquatic > Deep subsurface > Groundwater | place... | reverse complement strand
GGAACAAGCCTTATCTTTCCAGAAGCAGAAAATATTGTAAGAATAACAAGAATTGTCTTCTTCAGGGGTCAGTTTGCCAGGATGATAATTGATATGTTTGAATGAATAACCACAAATAGTTTAATCCTTGTATAAAACTATAACAAAGCCAACCATATCAATGAGTTTAGAATTTGTTTCTTCAGCAATTTTGTTTGCAATAAGCTTTTTATCTTTGCCCTTAACAAATGCCCTTAGAAGTTTTACCTTAATAAGCTTTTTTTTGTTAAGCTGTTTTTTAATCTCCTTTATTGTGTTTTCTGTCAAGCCATTTTTTCCAATCCTTATTACTGGTTCTAGGGTTTTTGCCTTTTCTTTTAATTTATTATTAGTGAACATTTTTATGCATTATAATTAAGGTTCATTGGATGTTCATGACCAAGCTCTCTTCTTTTGCGCAGCTCATCTATATGTTTTAATTTTGTTTCAAGAATCTTGTTTATATCTCCTGTGAAATCCTCTAAAAGAATTGAAACGTGGTCTCCGCCAAGCAAATGCGGCAATATAACATAATCTGCTCCAGCATCATAAAGTATTAGGGCTTCCTCAACCTGGTTTGCTGTTACAAATATAAGCGCCTTTTTATTAACCTCCTTGGTTTTCTTTATTAAAAGAAGGTTGTCCTGCTCTTCTGGAACAGTTGATATCACCATTTCTGCTTTATCCAATCCTAATCTTTCAAGAATCTCTAAATCAGCAACATCACCATAAATGCATGGAATCTTTCTTGCTATCAGCCCTTTTATAACATCTGGGTTAAAATCAACTATTAACAGGCTTTTTTTCATTTTCTGGACTGTTTTAACAATACTATACCCAATTCTGTTGTACCCAAAAAGAATGATGTCATAAACTCCATCTTTATGATACCTGTGCTCATCAACTTTCTTACCTTTTCTTTCAAATATCCCTAAATACTTTGATAAATAAGGATATATTTTATTTGCATAAATTATCATGTAAGTGGAGCCAGCGATAGTTATTAAACCAATAATAGTCACAAAAGATAAAATCTCATTTGTTAAATGTCCTACTTTAACCCCCAAGGCAATAAGAATCAGGGAAAATTCGCTTATCTGGGCTACTGTCAATCCAGCTAAAAAACTGTTCCTTTTGGTATAGCCAAGCAAACCCATTAATACCATCACTATCAATGGGTTTCCGATAAGTATGAATGCTGAAAATATTAGTATAGGGATTATATATTGGCTTATATTTGAAAAAACCATTTGAGAGCCCAGCAATATAAAAAACAGAATAATAAAAAAATCACGCAATGGCTTCATTTTAGAGCTAATCTCATAGTGGTATGGAGATAAGGATAGGGCAATGCCTGCTAATAGTGCTCCTGCCTCTATTGAAAAATTCAGATAATAAAAAAGAGTAGCTACTGCAAAGCACCAGCCAATTGAAAATAATAGTAAAAATTCCTGTGATTTGGCAACAACCTTGGTTATCTTTGGAAATATATAAACACTGATTATGAATAATAAGAGCAGCAAACCAGTCACTTTTAAAACAGTTTCAAGAGCTAAGATAGTAAGATTTATTCCAGCTGGTATTGCTGAGATGACCATTAAAATAAGTATTACAATTAAATCTTGGGCAATTAAAAAACCAATAGCAATCCTTCCATAAAGGGTTTCCAGGTCATTCTTATCTGACAAAAGTTTCATTATTATTATAGTGCTGCTGAATGTCAAAGCAACAGCAATATATATTGAAGCTATTGTAGAAAAGCCTAACAACCTGCCTATGAAAAACCCTATTACAGAAGTGAATATAACTTGACCAACCCCTGTAATTAGAGAAACCTTGCCAACATCCTTTATTATTCTTGGATTTAAGTTTAATCCAACCATAAACAAAAGCAATGTTATACCTATCTGCGCAAAGGTGGTAATAGCATCCGTGGATCTGACTATATTAAGAAAATAAGGGCTTACTATAATTCCTGTTAGAATATATCCTATGATCAATGGCTGCTTTAACAACCGCATTATAGCTGTAATAACAACTGCAATAATAATAATAATGCTTAACTCAACAAATATAGTTATAGCCATTCCTTACCTCTTTTTGCTGAAAACTTTTTATTTGATATTTAAATCTTTTTATTTAGTTTTTTAATAAACAAAGGAATGCAATTTATAAAATCACTGGCAATAAAACCATAGCCCTTTTCCTTTAAGAGATAATCTCCTATAAGCCCATTTATAAAAGCAGCTGAGCATGCTGAATCAAAAAGATTATTTGTCTGTGCTAAAAAGCCTGCTGTCAAGCCAGCCAAAACATCTCCAGTGCCTGCAACACTCATGCCTGCATTTCCTGTTTTATTGAATCTGATTTTGTCTTTTGAGATAATAATATCTGTTTTCCCCTTTAATAATATACTATTATTTTTTTCAAGAAAATCCTTTAAAACAGATTGTATGTTTTTTGCTCTTTTTTCAGGGTTTATTTTTTTATTGAAAATACCCTTTACAATTTTCTTGTTTTTCAAGTTATTATCCAAAAAAATCCTCAGTTCATTTTCATGGGGTGTTATTATTGCATTACTAACATCAGATAATTTCAATGCCTTGATTGCATCAGCATCAATAACCTTTAATTTTTTTATATTTTTTATTATTTTTTGTGAAAATCTTATTGTTTGTTTTCTTAAGCCCAGGCCATTACCAATCAAAATAACATCAAAATCATTGCTTAATTCTATTATTCTATTTGCTTGTTTAACTTTAAAAAACTCTCCCTTAAATTTCTTTGTTATAAAATCAGGGCTGAATGTATTTATTGCCCAGGCAACTTTTTCTGGAGCAGCTATTGTTACCAAATCAATGCCTGACCTGAAAGCTGCCATTCCTGCAAGCATAACAGCGCCAATATAATCAACAGACCCTCCTATAATCAAAAGCCTTCCATTATCACCCTTGTGGCTTTCTGGACTTCTTTTTGGCAACTTAATATCCTTTCTTGTAAGATACCTCATTTTCATTTTGTTTTTTGAATTCTTGAGCCGCCTGCAGGAATAAACAGGGTTATCTCATCAATGCTTCCGCCAATGATTTTTTTAATTTTTTTTGCAATCTCGCTTGTTTTTTCTTTTCCCTGTTTTATAATAACAAATTTTTCAGAATTGTTTTTTACAGCATTAACTGAACCGCCAATTATCCTGTTATCTTTAATGCCAACTGCTATCTCCAATATAGGATGCATATAGTTTGTCTTGCCCTTTACCATAAAAGCTCCCTTGGCTATGTATTCACCAGGGCTTGCCTCTTTTGTCAGCTGGTCTGGCCTCACATAAAATACCTCAAGGCTTGACAAGCCCAGGCGCCAGGCCCTGCTGTAAGATGCTGTTGCCTGGGCTGCTTCTTCCATTGTGCCCTGGCCTATTTTTTTTTCCCCAGCTTTTATAACAAAAAAAGGAGAGCCTGCCATGTCTGTATGGAAAACAATATCATTCTTATCAGCATGTTTCTTTATTATGATATCATTTGTTGTTGCATCTCTCCCTCCGATGCAAAGAAATCCCTCTGAGCTGAAGAACCACCTGAATTTTTCATACCATTCTTTTTTTCTTTGCGTTTTTTCTGTTCTTTTTTCAGTTAAACTATTTTTATCCTTCTTTTCCTTTAACAATTCCAACCTATTTTGAATTTTCTTTAATGCTTTTTTTGCACCTTCAAGCTTTTTCCTTGATTTCTTTGCTTTTTCAAAATAAACAGCAGCATTCTGCTCAACAGATTTTTTGATATCAAGGATTAGCCTAGCCATAGGAATATAAATTATATAGGACTATTTATTGTTTTCGAAAATTTTCATCAGACTATAGGGGGTTTTCCTCCCTGCAGGGCATAGAACTTCTTGTTCTTGTATTCAAGAGTGAAAACATCTGTGTTGCAGTCAGTTGCCCTCATCTTGACAACAGATATTTCCCTTATAACCTTTCTGAATTTCTCTGTATGCTGCAAGAGAATTATTCCATCTGCCAGATAATCCTCAACCTCATACTCGCTATACTTGCTTTTGTTAAGGGGCATCTCAGAAACCAGAAAAGTTGTTAATCCAACATCCCTCAAAAACTCAAATATATAAAACAGTTTTGTTCTTGGGTCATCAAAGCTTGATAGAACATATAATGCAGATAAAGAATCAAGAACAAATAAATCACATTTTGCCTCTTGTTTAAGCTTTTTTATTATGTTTTTTATAACATTCAGCCAGTCACCGCTAGGACCCATTTTTGTTCCCATTACTTGCTTTCTTATAGAACCTAAATCTGAGATAAGCAATGAACCACTTTTTGATGATTTAATATCCTGTATATTTGATTTTAATTTTGATATATCTGACATAACAATAAGGTTAATCTTTGAGAGATCATAGCCCATTTTTTCTGCATGCTCTAACAGGGATTTAGCTGACTGCTCAAGTGAAACATATAATCCTATTTTTCCATCCAATGCTTCATTATATAGCACATTAAAGGCTACACTGGTTTTCATTGTTCCGCATGTACCACAAATTAGGGTTATATATCCCTCTGGAATGCCGCCCTCCAGTTGCTCATCAAAACCATTTATATAGACCTTAAGTCTCTTTAACTCTTGCTTTTTTCTCAATTCCTTAACCATTTTTCCCTCCATCAATCTTTTTTATAAGTGAGATTATCTAACTTTCCTTCCTTTATTCCAATAATAATCTCTTTTTGTTTTTTACTGTTTGTAATAAATGTAGAGCCAACTATCATCCCCTCTGTCTTGTACTGCCAGAGTTTTTTGCCCACATATTCTCCTGGTTCTGCTGTTATCAGATCATTATAATGACCTGGCTGCTGGATTATTCCTGAAACTCCTGGCATGTAATCAAGAAGGAATGTACCTTCTGCATCAAGAACATAAACAGAGTTGTCATAAGAGCCTGCAATAACCTCTAGTTTGCCGTCATTGTCTATATCAATCACAATTGGGCTTGCAACAATCCAAAAATCTGTTTCATAGCTCCATATCTTGCTGCCCTTGCATGACAAGCAGTATATATTATCATCACATGAGCCAAAGATTATCTCAAGCTTTTTATCATTGTTTATATCTACTAAACATGCTTTTGAGCATATTCTGCCTTCTGTTTCATAAAGCCATTCAAACTTGCCATTCTCATCCAAGACATAAAGGTTGTTATCAGCAGAGCCAATAACAATATAATTTTTTTTATTATTATAAATATTGCCTATTGCTGGTTTTGCTGTTATTTTTCCCTTTGTTTTGAATTGCCATAATAACTTTCCTTTTGTGTCCAGGGAATAAATCTTGCCATCATTAGAACCAAATATTATCTGTGTTTTTTTAGATTTTAAAATAGCCGGGTCTGATTCTATTCCTGAATCTGCCTTGAATTTCCATAGAAGTTTTCCCTTTGCATTCAGAACATAAAGATTTCTGTCATTAGAGCCAAATATAATCTCTGACTTGTTATCTTTATTAATATCTTCAACAAGTGCAGATGATCTTATTATTCCATCTGTCTTAAAATCCCATAAAAGTTTTCCTGATGAGCTTAAGGCATAGAATTTTCCAAGGTCACATCCAAAGAGAACTTCTTTTTTGCTGTCTTTGTTTATGTCAGCAAATGTTGGAGAGGCATAAATGCTTTTTGCAGTTTCCTCATCAAGAAACATCTGCTGTATTTCATCAATCTTTTCTTGGATTGAATAAAACCATTTTATTTTTGCATTTTCACCGAGCATATACACCTTTCCATCCTGTGTGCCAAATGCAATTCCTAATTGTCCTTTTGTTATTTCTGCAGCTATTGGGCTTGAGGATATAGGAGAAGAAGCATCAAACACCCACTTTTTTTCTATTTTTCCAAGCTTTTTACCGCTAAGCTTCTTTAGCGTATCTGAAATAACACCCATTTTTTATTATTAGTTTAATTTTCAGTATAAAAACCTTTTGATTTTAAGATTTTCCCTTGTATCTTCCCCTTGCCTCTACTTTTTCAAGTCTTTTTATGATTATATTATAATCAGGGTTTTTTATTTTGTATCCTGCTAACACAGCTTTAAATGATTTTTTAAAGATTTCATGATGTTTTGATTCTAAGGCCTGCCTTAAAAGGTGAATATCAACAGCCTTATCCTCTGCTTTATCTGAGAAAAAGCTGAGGCCAAAGTCAATAAAATAAATCTCCTTGTTTAATATCATGTTTGAGGTTGTTAAATCGCCATGAATAATATTATTATTGTGAAGTATTGCAGTCTTTTTTCCAAGTTCTTTGCATAGTTTTACGCAATTCTTTTTATCTAGCGCATCTCTTAGTTTTTTTCCTTTAAGGAATTGCATTTTGATTACCATCTTTTTATCATCTGAAAGAATTAATTTTGGTATTGGAAAATCAATTGCATGAAGCTTTTCAAGGACCTTTGCTTCCCTTCTTGTCCTGAACTTTCTTAGTTTTTCATCTATCTGCTTTAACCTGTAATTTTTTTTGATTCTGTCTTTTACAACAATACCCTTGTTTAGATAAATTATTGCCTCTGCCCCGTCTCCTATTTTTTCCATATCAGCATAGAAAATATCAGGATATTTAATGCTTTTGGAAAACTTTTTAAAAACAGGCCTTTTTCTCTTGTTTACAGCCCCGTAGTGTAGTGGCCAATCATACAAGGCTCTGGACCTTGTGACCACGGTTCGAATCCGTGCGGGGCTATGTATCTTTTAGGGTAACAAAAAGGGAAAAGTATTTATATATAACTGTTTTCTTATCAGATAGTATGGCTAAGATACATTATGCATCCAATGGGAAGAGGGATTTGCATGGATTAGAAAAAGAGTTCGATATTTCTTTTGATAGATTACAAGGAGAAAATTGGATATATGATAGTAACAGGCAGGTTGTTATAGACTATATTAGAGATTGTAAAAAAGGAAAGGCAAAAAGTGGTGGAACTAACAAGAGGGTAGGAAAATCAACCCTTTATAGGATTGTTGGTATATTAAGGCTTTTAAGTGAAAATTGGGTTAAAAAAGACTTTAACAAGACCACACAGAAGGACTGGGATAAGTTTTATGATGATATGGAAGATGATAAGATTTTTAATGACTATGGGAAGAAATTCAAGCCTTCAACAAAAGCAAAACTCTACAAAACAATAAGGAAATTCTTAAAATGGAAATTTGGGGAAAACAAGTATGTTCCTGCTTTCTGCGGGGATTGGGTGACCACAGAGGAACAGACAACAAAGGAGTATTTAACGAGAGCAGAAATAGAAAAGATAGTAAATGCAACATCAACATTAAAGGTTAAGTGCCTTATAATGATGCTGTTTGATGGTGGCTTTCGAATAGAAGAACTGGCTAATTTGAGATGGACAGATGTAAAAAAGACAGATGATAAGGAGTATTACAGGGCTTATTTAAGACCTGAAACCACTAAGACAAAGAAAGAAAGATATGTTAGCCTGTGGCTATCAACAGACCTTATAGACAGCTATAAGAACTCAGAAAAGAACAGGTTAGGCAAGGACTTTAAGGAATCTGATTTTATGTTTAAATCCTCATATCATCCTCTTTATACCACAATAAGAAAGATTGGCAAGAAAGTTCTTAACAAGAAAATATCACCACATACAATGAGACACAGTTCTGCAACTTATTATGCTTCTGTAATCAAGACTTATCAACAGTTTTGTTTAAGGTATGGGTGGGCATTGAGGAGTTCAAGCCCTCAACGATATTTTCATAAAGTAGAGGATGATGAGATAGCAGACCAGACAAAAGACCACGAGATAGCACGATTCAAAACGGAGTTCGAAAGAAGTAAATTAGAGAATAAGCAAATGCGAGAACAGATAACAGGAACAGAGAAAAAATTGGAAGATATAAACTCATTCCTTAAAGAATTGATACAACTCAAAGGGAAGAGGGAATTAAACAATTTAATAATAGAGTTAAAAAATACAAAATAAGAAACCCTGATCTAGAAATGTCAAATATTTTTCTTTAAAATTTTTTTCATGCCCCTTGACCGAGAAGAACTTAGGAGCAGGGAGAAGAATGCAATAAAGAACCTTGATAATTTTATGGATAATGAAGGGATACAAAAATTGTTTATAAACTTCAAAAGGAAATCAGGGAAATAAAAGGTTAAAGTAAAATTTAATTCTTTTGTTTAAATTATTTTGTTTTTCTGTCCACGCCATAAATCCCGCCGTTTGGTATATATTTTGTATCACAGATTATGAAAAAAATAAAAGTTTATAAAGTGACTCATTCTAATCATCAATGTGCAATATCCTATTTCTTTTGGGGCGGGTCATATTGCATTAAAAGGGCCATTGTAAACTTTCCGAAAAATCGGGTTTAGATTTAACTATAGAAGTCATATTAAAATTTCAAAAGCAGAAGGCTCAAATGAAAATAGAAGAAGACGATTTTGAAAGGAAATATCCGGCGATAGCTTATATTTTGGGCAGATGGAATAAGGGTCAAGGGGTCAAAGCGAAGTTGGAGGACGTGAAGGAATAACTTTGAGGTAATAAATGAACACAAACACAAACACAAGTAAAAATTTATGCAAAAAAATAAGATTTGGGCTTCACGAAAGACCAACCATTCTTTTAGGGCTTATTTTATCTGAAGATTCTGACTTTGTTGTATTTAGAACAGCAAACAAAAAACATCATATTAGTAAAAAAGAAATTTTGAGTATTGAAGACACAAATGTAGAATTTAGAGAGAACGGGGGTGGGCAGTGATGGCAAGAGACACCCCGAAATGCATCCAGGAATTTAAAAAGTTTTATGAATTGCTTATGCAAACTGCTCCAGAAGGATATAAGCCCTGGTTTTTTCCATGCAAGAAAGAGAGAAAAGACCCAGACCCAGCAGCCATATTAAGAATAGACACATCAAGCAAGGGCTCTTGGCATCATAAATCTGCCGGATTGAACAAAGAGCAATGCCTAGAACACATCAAACTTGGTTATAACATTGCTTTATCTGCAAGAAATGGAGACCCCTTAATCATTGGTGATATTGACAATGAAAAATGTTTAGACCAATTACCGCAAAACACACTAACTGTAACCAGCAGGAAAAAGACAGGAGCACATTTCTTCGGTTGGGACAAGGATCGCACAGCAAAGATAAACCTGCCATGCGATTATGGAGAAATGCGAAGCAGTAACCAGTATGTTCTGGCCTGCGGTTCTTTTGTTCCAACTGACAATAATTTACCAGATGCGGGATATTACACCGTCAAGGATGCAATACCGCCAAGGCCGTTAAGCTTTGATGATCTGCCACAGTTCTTTAAGGACAAGCAGCTTGAGAATATTGAAACAGAGGCAACAATAAAGAGAAGTGAAGAATTTAAGCAAGTCTCTGGCAAATACACAGAATTATTCAAACTTAGAGTGGCTGATATTGTTGGCCTTATCCCAGCAAGCAAACGAGTAAGCCATCCGCTACATGAATCGGAAACAAGAAGCAATTTTTCTTTGAGCAAAGATGGGGTATTAGGCCATTGCTGGCGGCACATGGTTTCTTTAAATGCAATGCAATACCTATGCGTGGAAGCAGGATACGCCCTTTGTGAGGATGCAGGGACTCCGCATAAGGGCAGAGGTCTAAGCAAGATAAAAGGCGATAAAAAAGCTTTAGAGGTTGCATATAATCTTGCTATTAAAAAGGGACTGATAAAGAAAGAGGGTTTTAAAGAATGGAATGAAGAAGCCATAAGGCAACGATTAGCTGAAAAAAGAGGGTTAATAACCTCGCAGCCAGCAAAAGAAGAAGATGAGTATAAGAATGACAATATTTTACAAATTTTAGATTTGATTGATGAACCAGAAAGCAGCGAAAAATATTTAGATTTGGGTGTAAGTAATGAAGGCTGGTTTTATGGATTTTTGCTAAAAGGAAAAGAAGCTATACTTACAAGTTCTCAAAAAATTTTAAGAAATACAGAAGAATTTTGGAAAGATAAAAAAATTGGCGAAAATGAGATTAAAAAACTATTAGATTATTCTGGTTATATTGGCAATATTGCCCCTCTAATAGCTAAAGAAACAATAAAAAAATATTACACAAAAATAAATAGAAATCATTTAGTCAAACCAAAAGAAATTTACAAAACAATAAGGGACAAAATTCTATATTATATGGATTTCTCCCAAGAAAATGAAATAGCAGATGTCCTAACTTGCTGGGTAATAGCTACCTATTGCTACCCCTTATTTTACTGGTTTCCGCATATTTTAATTAATGCTCCCAGTGGGAGCGGAAAAAGCAAGTGTTTTTTTATAATCTTGCAGATGGCTTTTCGAGGTTTTGATTTGGGAGCTTCTGCTGGTGTAACACCAGCACAATTATTTCGAACTATCGAAGGGAATCGAGGCACAATGGGATTAGATGAATTCGAAAGATCAAGGGATAGGAAAAATGAAACCCAACAATTAGTGTATCAGATTATCAATGCCTCTACAACACGAGACAGCTATGTAATCCGATGTGAGCAAATCAACAAAAAATGGAAAAGTTGGAAGTTTCCAATCTTTTGCCCTAAAATTGTGTCCAACATCACTGGAATTAATCCAACATCATTATCGCGATTCATTTGTTTTAAATGGCTTAAAACAAAAGGAGAAAAGGGAAAGAGAAAGCCATACAGAGAAAAAGATAAAGTTTCTTTTAAGCCAATAAGAGAAGATTTGCATATTTTGATTCTGGAAAACTGGGAATCGATAAGGGATATTTATGGAACATTAGAACTCCCACAAAATTGCAGGGATGAAGATAATTGGCTTCCCCTTTTTACTATTGCTGAATTTATTGATGACTCTGAGGGTGAGAATGTTAATGCTGAAGAGCAATTAAAAAAATATCTTGAAGATTACAAAGAACTGGAGATTGAGACAGATGACCTTACACAGCAATTTTTTGAAATTTTAGTTGATTGCATGGAAGAAGAATCTAAACATTATACACCAAAAGAAGTGTCTGAATTTCAGGATATTTCTGAATTACTGCAACACTACAAAAGCCCTGCTCATTGGATTGGCAAACAATTGCGATTATACAAATTTCCAACATTAAGAACTTGTGGTAAAAGAAAATATCTTTTATCAAAATCTTCAGTTCAAGAAATAATAAACACTTATTGGAACAAAGATAATGACACTTAATAGCACTAATATCACTAAATATCACTAATACCACTAAATAGCACTAATGACATCAAAAGTCGTTTTTGACACCACTTTATTTTTTTTCATATATAAAATAGTGTCATTAAGTGTCATTAGTGTTATTATACCAGAGAGGTATGTTATAAAAAAATGAAATGTTTTAGGTGTAATTTTTGGTTAAGGCCTTTGGATAATAGCATCCAATTGTATGAATGCTCAAACCCTAAATGCAATGTTATAATTCAGCTAAGTTATGCAATTAAGCAGCAAAAACCAGAGAAAGATCCTCAACAAATATTGGAAGTATAAAATAAAAATTCATGTTCAGACATGTCTGAAAGGCAGGCAAAAGATCAACCTCTTATTGCCTGCCTTCATATTCATCAAAAAGCCGAGGGCTTAAAACCTGGAGACAAACAAAATGGAAAAAAAGAAAGTAAGAACAAAAGAGGAACTCAAAAGTTATTTGGAGTCTGTATGCGTGTTAACGGGCAATATAATGGCACACCTACAAATTGCAGATGTTTCTGGATACATAAAAAAAGGAAGTCAGTTACCAGAGTTAGTAAAAAAAGAAACTGAAGAAATAGATCATCTCTTTAATATGTGTTTGGATTATTTAAATTTTGGAGGCACACTGCCAGAGAGGATTGGCTGGATTTAGATATAGAGATTACCACATCTGAAGATGGAGACTAAGGCTAAAAATGCAAAAAGACAAAAATTATTTTGAAACTATGATTGGGAAATATCAGGAACTGAATAATCCTGATGGCATCAAAGCAATGAGGGAATGCTTGTTAAAATATGACGAGCAGAAAAATGTAATGGATAAAAATTCAGCTCTAGTTGAGGGTATCGAATAAAAAATATGGAGGTGAGAATATGAAAAAAATAGATGTTAATGCAGAGGAACTTGTAAAATTATTTGATGCGTTAGACAGTCCAAAGTTAAAAACAATTTGTGCCTTGGCTTTTTTTATTAGCTTCAGGCCATCTGAACTATGCAATCTGAAAATAGAGCATATGGATTTAGATAATAAATTTGTATGATCATAAAGATTCAAAAAATATGGAGGAAAAATAAAAATGCAAAATATGGACATAGATATAAAGAAAATAACACCAGGGTATAACCCGAGAAAATTGTTTGAGTTAGAAAGCTTAAAAGAGAGCATCAGAACTAAAGGACTTCTTGTTCCGTTGATTGTCAGGCCAAAAGGGGATAAGTTTGAAATAGTCTGTGGGGAATCCAGATATAAATGTGCCATGGAGCTTAAGTTGTCAAAACTTCCATGTTTTGTAAAGGAATATTCTGATGCTAATGCAGCTCACCTGACTTTTATTGACAACGAACAGAGGAATAACCTTGCTACAGTCGACAAGGCCGACCACATGGCCCACATGAGGGATAAATTCCAGTTGTCTGCTGCTGACCTGGCTGAAGAATATTCTACTAACAAAAGCATTATTGGTGAAATGTGGGGTATAGCAACTATGAGTCCAGATATAAAATCGTTCGTCCGGACGAACGATGTTGGCCAATCTAAATTATACCAAGTTTCAAAAATGGTTGATAAAAACGTTTTAATCCAGGTTTTCGAAAATTCCAGCCGAAAGCCAAAAGAAGGGTGGGATCCAGAAACCAAAAAAGCATATGAAAAGGAACTGTTTTACAGGGAAGAGTGTCAACTTCAGTTAATCAGGAGAATTGTTTCTTCATATCTTACAAGAGACCAGGTTAAAACAGCTGTAACATCTTATCTTAACGAATTTAGAAAAAGAGACGAGCAGATTTTAATGGAAACTGAAGAAAAAGTAGCTAAGTTCTGGGATGTTCTAAGTAAAAAGATAAGTGATATCACTGTCAATGTAAGAACAATGAATTCCATGGCCCCAACATTTTTGATATTAAGGGAGTCTATTCCAGATGAAATTTTTGAAAAAACTGGTTCGGAATTAAAAGAGAGAATGGCTAATAGGTTTCTTGAACTTGCAGATGAACTCACAGATGAAAAAATTGATGAATTGAAAAAAGCCAGGCAACAAATATTCAACATTTCTGAAGAACTCAGAGGAGGGAAAGATTAAAATGGGAATAAATTTACAAACTATAAAAACAAGAGATTTTGGAAAAGCCAGCTGAGTGAAGGATAGAAACCCAACAAACAGATCTTAACACTACTAAGTTATACTTTGCTTTTAGTCATTTAGCAGTTTTGATTTTGGTCTTTTTGCTGAAAACAGCCTCATTGGGTACCTTTTGTATAGAATGTTATATGTTTAACAACCTACTGTGAGGAGGGGGAAAAATGGCACGAGTCAATAATAGAAAATATCAAATTTGTAAATCTTGGACTATTGCCCTTTCAGAAGAACAAAAAAAAATGGTTTATCAGAAAGGGATAAAAGCTGAAAACATCAGACACTTCATTGAAAACTTTGAAAGGGAAACAACCGGTGCCAAGATTAGCAGCAATGATTGGATGAGGCTGCGGGACATCATTAGCCGTACGCCATCCCTTCAACTCTGCGGAGACCTGGCTGCAGGAAAGACATTCTTGATAAAACAATTAATTTTTAATGACCTCAAAAGAATTTACATTGTGATGGATTCTCATCATGAATTCATGGAACTGGAAGAAATAAGGAATATTGCTACTGATCTCAAGAAAAGTTGCAGATTAATTATGCCCTCCAATCCTGAAGGGGCAATCGGAATGTTTAAAGTTTACTACAATCTGATTATGAACAGCACATTTCCAAACAATTATGTGCTGGTAGTCGAGGAGGCACTACGATACAAGGGAAGTGGATTGATAAACCTGCTGGCTGAAGCAAGGAAGTTCATATACGTTTTAGCCATTACCCAGCAAAAAATAGTAGATTTTTGCCCTTATTTGTATGTAGATCCATATGTCAAGTTTCATTTATGATCCTAAAAGAATAGGATATTGCAGAAAAAGGGAAGAAAGTATTTTCCGCCCTTCGGGAATATTAAAGTTATTCAAGAAGATCCTAGCGATAATGTAATTTTAGAGTCAGCAGTAATAACCAAAGCTGATTTTCTTATATCTGGAGATGAACATTTATTGAAA
>Ga0210017_1002977_pt1 | contig 14347 bp, 9 predicted proteins | sample CryGeyCG2014_020_FD_183966 | JGI IMG/M metagenome (GOLD analysis project Ga0210017, IMG submission 183966) | Groundwater microbial communities from aquifer - Crystal Geyser CG08_land_8/20/14_0.20 (SPAdes) (version 2) | ecosystem: Environmental > Aquatic > Deep subsurface > Groundwater | place... | reverse complement strand
TTTTTTGCGTAAATCTCTGTATCTCTTACAGATAGGCCATTTTTCATCACCTTAGTGCACAGCCTCATTTGCTCTGATTCTGTAGCTAAACTAAGCATTGCTCTTGCATGGCCCATTGAAATTGTTCCACGTGAAACATATTCTTGTATCTTGGCAGGGAGATTCAGCAATCTCAGAATATTCGTTACTGTTGCCCTGTCTTTTCCAATGGTATCTGCCACTTTTTCCTGAGTTATGCTAAATTCTTCCTGCAGGCGCTTATATGCTTTTGCCTGGTCAATTGGGTTCAAGTCCTCTCTCTGGATATTCTCTATAATAGAAAGTTCCAAAGAATCTAAATCGCTGGCTTCCTTAATAATAGCCGGGATTTCTTTATAACCGAGTTTTTTTGCTGCGTTGAAACGTCTTTCTCCTGCTATAAGCTCATATTCATTATCTTTAACGCGTACCAGAACCGGTTGAATAAACCCTTTTTCTTTTATGGAGTTTGCCAGATCATCCAATGCTTCATGGTTAAAACCTTCTCTTGGCTGATATTTATTTGCCTTGACCTTTTCTATAGGTATATTTCTTACGCCTTGTTGTATATTTGACTCTAATTCTTGCATGCTGCCGGTTGTTTGTTTTTCAGGTATCAGGGCTGCTAAGCCTCTACCGAGAACTTTTTTTTCCAGATGCATAGTCACCTCTGATCCAGCACCATTTTCGTAGCCAGCGTTAGTTGCATCGAAAATGGTGCTGGATGGCTATAGTGCTCGTTCTGCTACTCTATTATTGTTTGCTGCATAGAAAGTTGATTTATGGATTCGTCTACTGTTTCACCTAAGATTTCATTAGCTAAAGAAAGATATGTCCTGGCGCCTATTGAATGTTTATCATAAAGATGTATTGGCTTGCCAAAACCAGGCGCTTCGCTCAATTTTATGCTACGCGGTATAATTGTTTTAAATACCTTTTCCTTAAAAAATCTCTTTGCTTCATCTATAACCTCAGATGTAAGATTTGTCCTATAATCAGCCATTGTCAATAGAATACCCTGTATTTCAAGATCTTTGTTAAGGTTTTCTTTTACTAAATTGATTGTATTCAATAGCTGGCTTAATCCTTCTAAGGCATAATATTCACACTGCAGTGGGATTAAGACGGAATTGCAGGCTGCAAGGCTGTTTATAGTCAAAATTCCAAGAGATGGAGGTGAATCTATGAGTACAAAATCAAATTCATTGGTAATATCTTTAAGCGTTTGTTTTAACCTGTATTCTCTATTCATAAAACTTACTAATTCTACTTCAGCGCCCGTAAGATTGATATTCGACGGTATAAGTTTTAACTGAGGCATGTTTACTTCATGCATAGCCTCGTTCGGCTTTAAATTATTGATTAATATGTCATATATGCTTTTTTCTATTTTTGATTTATCAAGCCCAAGGCCGCTGGTAGCATTTGCCTGCGGGTCAAGATCTATTATCAATACATTTTTGCCTTTATGAGCAAGATAATATCCAAGATTAACAACTGTTGTTGTTTTCCCTACTCCGCCTTTTTGATTGCAAACTGAGATTATTTTACTCATGCAAAATACAAATTAAGCAAAGCAAACTTTGCGGCTACAATGCATGAATGTAGCTGCAGAGCTTGCTCTGCCGAAAATGTTCCACGTGGAACATTCTGCTTCGCTCTAGGGTATACATTTGAGCTAGCTATGACGAGCTACGCAGAATTTGTTCTGCGAAGCCCACCATATGGTTACAGCTACTATATCCCAAGGGCGTAGCAGAACTCTAACCTTAGCTAATTTAGTACCTTGCATACTAAATAGCCCTTTATTCTCTTCCCTTAGAACAGATATCTTGACTTCTGATTTTTTGACATTCAATTTAGACAAAGCTATCTTTATCGCTTCCTGCGCAGTCTTAGCTTCTACTTCTATCTCATTTTTATTGATTATAGTAATTTTATTGCCCATAAATTGCACAGTTTCTTATATCAACCATCGTGGATTCCTTAGCCAATTTTGTCCCCGCCGTTTTGCTTCGCAAAACGAAGCAGCGGGGGCAAAATTCAACGGTGTCTATATATTAAAAACTGCATCGAACTTGTGACCACGGTACTTGTAAGCCAGTATAACACCAGGCCCGACGGTAAAGAATAAAATATAAACCCAAACATCACAGGCATAATATTGGCTATCAGCTTTTGCTGTTCTGACTGGCTGGAGCCTGTGGCGGATTGGGATATCTTCTGTTGTAATATCATAGCACCTATCATTAAAATTGGCAATAAATTTATAGCGTTGCCCAATAAAGGTATATTGAAACCTAGGGGGAAAAATGCGTCAGGCATAGAAAGATCTTTTATCCATAAAAAAGGCGCGTTTTTAAGCTCTACTGAACGGCCTAATGTATTATAAAGCGCTATAAAAACCGGCATCTGTAAAATCATAGGCAGGCATCCGCCCATTGGATTTACTTTATACCGTCTATAAAGCTCCATTATTTCTTTGTTCAGCTTGGCCGGGTTATCTTTATTCTCCTGCCTGATTTTTTCCATATGAGGCTGCAGTTCCTGGAGTTTCTGCATCGACCTCAAGCTCTTAAAAGTAAGAGGATATAAAAATAAATTGATGCAAAGCGTGAGCAGCAATATCGAAACGCCGTAGTTATGCAAAAAAGAATAGAAGAATTGTAATATGCTTAATAATATCAGGCTTATGCTCGTAAGAAACCCAAAATTCAATACCTTTGTAAAACCAAACTCAAGCTTTTCGAGCTCTTTGATTTCCATCGGGCCGATATAAAAATTTATTTTATACACCCTTGTTTCCCCGGCTATAATCTTATCGTCTTCTACAATAAATCCCAGAGCCGGCTCTCCGGCTACATCTTTTGTAAATATGCCTTTTGAATCAAAACCAGGCTTTGCTATTATTGTATAATATTTATTTTTAAACGCGATCCAATCTATATCATTTTTATATAACCTATTATAAACCAATAGCTTATTACCTGTTAATTTTTTTACGGTCCCATCTTTATAATGTATGTCAAGCTCTATGTATCTTGTTTCATACAGCTCATTCTTGGAGATATTGGAACCGGCTGTAATATCAAAAGATAGGTCCTGACTTATGGTAGTCTTATTTGTAATTTTTATAATTGCATCAAGCCCGTATTTGTCTTTTAAAAAAGAAATGCTTTTTTCTAGTTTTAACTCATTGTTTTCCAAAGAGAACGTTTGCGTATCATTATGTATTTGAAAGACTTGCGAAGACATGCCTGACAACAGCCCTTTCCCGTCTATTGATAGAATACCTGCTGAACGGACAGCTTTTGTAACAAGAGTTATGCCGCTTTTTCTTTTGGAATCTTTTATCAATATCCTGCTGACAGACCCCCCTATATTAGTTATGTCTAAATCATATTTATCAGTAGAGATATTTTTTGTCACCGCATCCGAAGGCAAGACATTAACAAATTCTGCTTCTTTTGTTTCTATGTCTATGTTATTTTCTACAACTACTTGTTTTTCAACAACTTGTGATTTTTGAATTGGGCTGGCTAAATTAGGGTTTATTTTGGCAAGTATCATCGGGTAAACTAATATTACGATTATTGATAACGTAACTGCCAGGATAACTCTTTTTTCCATAAGTTTTTATTTATACGGGTCGTAACCGCCTGCTGAAAACGGATTACAGCGCATAACCCTTTCCAGGCCTTTTAATAGGCCAAAAAAAATACCTTTATCCTCTATTGCCAGTAACGTATACTGAGAACAGGACGGATGAAATCTACATTGACATAACATTAACGGAGATAAATAGTTATGATAAAAAATTATGCTATGTTTTAATACTTTTTTTAAAAACATCCAGGATTTCTCTTTCTATATCTGTAGATAAAACGCCTTTGGTAATTTTGGTGCCTACTATAACAATATCATGCCCGGCCGGAAAAATACGCCTTGTCTTCCTATATGCTTCCCTGAGAAGCCTTCTGACCCTGTTTCTTAACACAGATTTTTTTTGGTGCAGGGCTTTTTTGCAGATAAATGCCGCTCTGTTAACGCCGGCGTCAGGTCTTTTAAGGATATATATATTAACCGTCTTGGACTTGAAACAAACGCCTTTATCAAGAACAGCCCTGATCGCGTTGTTTTTCTTCAGGCGCTCTTTTGTTGGAAAAGATTCTTTGTTCATATTTTAACTAACTGGACCTGAAAAAGAGAGGTAGGGACAGGACAATGTCCTGTCCCTACTATATAGTAAGTTTGTGCTTGCCCTTTTGTCTCCGGCGTTTAATAACTTTCCTGCCCGCCGCAGAAGACATTCTGGCTCTGAAACCGTGCTTGCGTTTTCCTTTTCTAAGACTTTTTCTGGTAAGATGTTTTTTCATTTTATCCTCGCTTTAAGTGTTTTATTATAACACAAAGCATATCAGCGTCAAGAAAAATCTGCCCGCTAAAGAGCACAGCGGGCAGAAACTTTACCAGATTTTCCGCAGACCCGCTCCGCCACAGTTCTTTGGCGGATGGCAGGGAGAGTTCTTCTTATGTCTTATCGCTAAGTTGACACTCTGACATTGTCAGAGTGTCAACTTAGCGCATTTTGAGATTAAAAAGGTTAATATAATTTCCTATGCTGTCAAAAAGATTTATCTTGAAAAGAAACAGAGAGACTGCTATAATGTTGAAAAATTGTGGACAGATTATGTCTTTTGACTTAGCCAATCTCTGGAATAAAATTCTCGAATACACAAAACAGGAAGTAGGGGAGCAGGCTTTTGAAAATTGGTTCACCCAGACAAGCCTTGTTTCTATAACGGAAGACAGTATAGTTATAGAGGTGCCTTCGAATTTTTTTAAGGACTGGATCTATGACCACTACAGGGACATATTGAATATCGCGATATTAAAAACCCTGGGCAAGGTCCTGCCTGTAAAATTTGATATAAAAGAATGGGCCGCCAAAAAAACAACCGAACCCGCGAACCAGGCTGCGCCTCTTGAAAAACCTCCTCACAAAAGACCTTTTTATCTTAATCCAAAATATACCTTTGAAGGTTTTGTCGTGGGCTCTTCGAACAGATTTGCGCACGCGGCAACGCTTGCCATCGCAGAGGCGCCGGCAAAGGCGTATAACCCATTATTTATATACGGCGGGGTAGGACTCGGCAAAACCCATCTCATGCAGGCGGCCTGCCATTACATATCAGAAATGCACGGGGATCTGAAGCTGTTTTATACAACCAGCGAAAGCTTTACAAACGAATTAATAAACGGGATACAAAGCAGGACTACCCAGAAATTCCGGGAAAAATATAGAAACGTTGACGTGCTTTTGATAGACGACATACATTTTATAGCGGGTAAAGAAGCTACTCAGGAAGAATTCTTTCATACGTTCAACGCGCTTTACGACGGCCATAAACAGATAGTCCTGTCCAGCGACAGGGCCCCGAAAACCATCCCTGGCATGGAAGAAAGGCTTGTGTCAAGGTTTGAGTGGGGCCTTGTTACAGACGTGCAGCTTCCGGATTTCGAGACCCGCATAGCCATACTGAAAAAAAAGGCTGAGCGCAACGGCACAAAACTTCAGGACGATATACTTTATTTTATCGCGGAAAATGTCAAAACCAATATAAGAGAGCTGGAAGGCGCGCTTATAAAATTAATCGCGTATTCCGCGCTTGAGAATAAAAAAATAACCCTGGAACTGGCAAAAGACATACTCAAAGATATCGGCGCGGAAAGCGCTAAAAAAATCACGATTGAGCTTATCCAGAAAAAGGTGGCGGATTATTTTGACATAAAGATATCTGACATGAAGACAAAAAAAAGAACCCGGCAGGTTGCCTACCCGAGACACGTAGCCATGTATCTGGCCAGGGAAATGACAGACCTGACTTTGCCGGAGATAGGTGGGTATTTTGGGGGGAGAGACCATTCAACAGTAATACACGCCTGCGATAAAATAGGTGTTGATTTAAAAAAGAACCAGAATATTAAAAACTTGCTGCAAAAGCTGATGTTGGATATAAAAAGTTAACCCTGCTTCGCTCTGGGGTATATTATTAAGAATATGTGACGAGCTTCGCAGGGTTATCCACCGAAGCTCGTCATGGTAAGCATATTAACATACTCCAAGAGCAAAGGCGGATAAAAAGTTAACAGTGTGGGATTATTTTTATTTTTTTGTGGATTATTTTTATTTCGTAACTATAATAGTAAACTTGAGTTCTGGTCTTTTCAACTTATCCACAGCGCTTACTATCTAATTCTACTATTTTTTAATTGAATTAGGATAATAGAAAACAGGGAGATGAAATGAAAATAAAAATATTAAAGCAGGTTTTTTTAAAAAACATACAACACGTTCAAAACATAATATCTTTTAAAAGCGGCTTGCCGATACTTTTAAACATTTTAATAGAAGCTGAAAAAAACAAGGTGGCCTTAACAAGCACAGACCTTGATATAGGCATATCGTCGGTTCTTGAGACAGAGGTTGAAGAGGAAGGCGCTATTACTATCCCGGCCAAAAGATTTAACGATATAATAAAGGAACTGCCGGACGAAGAGATTTTTATCAGCACAATGAAAAACAACTCAATGGTTATAAAATGCAGCAAGTGTTTTTTTAAAATAATGGGGCTGCCAAAAGAGGAATTTCCAAAGCTGCCGGAATTTAAAAATGAACCGGGTGTTATAATAAAACAAAGTGTTTTAAAAAACATGATCGGTATGACGCATTTTTCAATGTCCCACGACGAAACAAGATATGTCTTAAACGGGGCGCTGTTTTTGTTTAAAGGCAAGAAATTGACGATAGTGGCAACGGACGGCAAGAGAATGAGCCTTATTAGAAAAGACATAGAAAATGATAACCTGAACAAGTCTATAATTATCCCATCAAAAACCGTTTATGAATTAGCGAGGATTCTTGGCGACGAGGGAGACGTGAGAATTATATTCAGCGAAAATCAGGTAAAATTTGATTTAAAAAACATAACAATAATATCAAGATTGATAGAAGGGGATTTTCCTAATTACGAACAGGTCGTGCCTAAAGAGCTGCAGGAAAAAATAATAATACAGAGGGGCCAGTTTTTGGACGGGATTAAGAGGGCGGCGCTCCTCACGACACAGGATTCCCAGTCTGTAAAATTTGAAATACTTAAGAACAAAATAGTGGTCTCAAAATCAAGCCCCAATATAGGCGAGGTCAGGGAGGAGATGGACGCGGTTTATAACGGCCGCGAGATCACGGTCGGGTTCAACCCTAATTATATAATGGATGTCTTAAAAGCCATCCCCCAGGACGATATAGCGCTCGAGGTTTTTGGGGCTGACAAGCCTGCTGTTGTGCGGATAGAAGATTGGTTTTTGTATCTCGCGCTTCCGATGCAGCTTGTATAAAGATGCAGAAGAAAAGCAATAAGCCGGAAGATATAGGCGGTATAATAAACCAGGTAATAAAAAAACTGGACACAAAGACCCACGGCGCAAGGGAGGAAATTGTAGCCGCGTGGCACAAAGCGATTGAGCCCGGGGCAATTGCTCACACAAAGCCAGTTGCAATTAAAAAAAATATTCTTACAATAGAGGTTGACAGCTCAACATGGCTTTATATGTTAAGTTTAAAAAAGAAAAACACCCTGGCAAAGATGCAAAAAGCCTTGGGTAAAGAAAAGATAGAAGATATTAGATTCAGGATGGGAGAAATAAGCTGATGCCAAAGCAAGAGAAATATGACGCAACGACTATACAGGTATTAGAAGGGGTGGATGCTGTCAGGAAACGGCCTGCGATGTATATAGGTGACATATCCAGCCGGGGGCTTCACCACCTCGTGTATGAGGTGGTGGATAACTCCATAGACGAGGCGATGGCAGGTTATTGCAAGAACATCATTGTAACCGTGCATGTGGATAATAGTGTTACGGTCAGCGATGACGGTCGCGGCATCCCTGTGGATATGCATAAGGGCGAAAAAAAACCCGCAGTTGAAGTAGTGCTCACCATGCTTCACGCCGGGGGCAAATTCGACCACCGTTCTTATAAAGTGTCAGGAGGCCTGCACGGTGTCGGCGTAAGCGTCGTAAACGCTTTAAGCGAATGGCTTGAGGTAGAGGTCAAGAGAGACGGCAATATCTATCATCAGGAATATGAAAAAGGTAAAACAGCTTCAAAGCTTACAGTGGTCGGTAAGGCAAAGGCAACCGGTACTACAGTTACATTTAAAGCGGACAAGGAAATCTTTGTTAACTGCCCCATAGAATTTGTCTACGAAACGCTTTGTAACCGCTTAAGGGAGCTAGCGTTTTTAAATAAAGGCCTCAGGATAAAAATAATAGATGAAAGATCGGACAAAGAAAACGAATTTCAGTTTGCCGGAGGCGTGGTATCTTTCGTAGAACATCTTAATAAAAATAAACAAGCGCTCCATAAAAACGTCATATATTTTGAAGGGACAAAAGATGATGTAAGCTGCGAGATCGCACTTCAATATAATGACGGTTATAGCGAGAATATATTTTCTTTTGTAAATAACATTAACACTACAGAAGGCGGCACGCACCTCAGCGGGTTTAAGTCTGCGCTTACACGGGTTGTGAACCAGTATTGTAAAAATAAAAATATGCTGAAAGAATCAGACCCGGCCGTCTCAGGCGAAGATATAAGAGAAGGCCTTACGGTTGTTCTGAGCATCAAGGTACCGAACCCGCAGTTTGAAGGCCAGACAAAGACAAAACTCGGCAATAGCGAAGTAGAAGGCATTGTTTCTTCTATTGTGAATGATTCTTTAGGCGCGTATTTTGAAGAAAACCCGTCAATCGCGAATAAGGCCATAGAAAAAGTAATACTCGCGGCAAGGGCGAGGGAAGCTGCCAGAAAAGCAAGGGAGCTCACAAGAAGAAAAGGCGCCCTGGATTCCATGGCATTGCCGGGGAAGCTTTCTGATTGCTCAGAAACAGACCCTGCCATCTGCGAGATATATATAGTCGAAGGAGATTCAGCAGGCGGTTCGTCCAGGCAGGGCAGAGATCGCAGGTTCCAGGCAATATTGCCCATAAAAGGAAAGATCCTGAATGTGGAAAAGGCCCGGCTTGACAAGGTTTTGAGCAACGAGGAAATACGCACTATTATAAGTGCTCTTGGCGCAGGCATAGGCGACGAATTTGACCTTTTAAAGTTAAGATACCATAAGATTATACTTATGGCTGATGCTGACGTAGATGGTTCGCATATCCGCACATTGCTTCTCACTCTTTTTTTCAGGCACATGCAGCCCTTAATAGAGAAAGGCTGCATATACATAGCCCAGCCGCCTCTTTATAAGGTAAAAAGAGGTAAACGCGAGGAATACATAGAGACAGAAAAAAAGATGAATGAGTTTTTGTTTGAATTAGGCACAGAAGGCCTTACGCTTGTGCGCACTATCGACAAAAAAAGCTTTGGCGGTAATTCATTAAAAGAGCTTTTGCAATTAGTGTTAGAGTTTGAAAGACTATCTTCATCAATAAATAAACGTGGAGTAGAATTATCAAAATATCTATGTTTTAGACATCCAAAAACCAAAAAACTACCACTTTTTATGATTAAAGTAGAGGATAACCCTCAATTTCTATATGATGATGAAGAGTTGGCAAAAGCAGCAGCTAAGAGAGAAAAAGAGCTTGACAAAGACATTGAAATAGATGAAAAGGCGCTTAATGTTGTAGAATTTTACGGGGCAAGAGACATGGAAAAAACCATAGATAAAATAGAAAAATTAGGCTTTGATATTTTAGAAGAATGCTCTGTAACAGTAGACAAGAAAGACAAAAAAGAAAAAGACAAGGAAAAGAAAAAACCATATAAGATAACATCCGCAGAACATGATACAAAAGAACTGAATACATTAAAAGAATGCCTTGATTATGTAAGAGAGATTGCTAAAAAAGGCCTGGCAATACAGCGGTACAAAGGCCTTGGAGAAATGAATCCCGAACAGCTCTGGGAGACCACGATGAATCCTGAAACCCGCACGCTTTTAAAAGTAACCATGGAAGACGTGGTTGAGGCAAATGATATGTTTACAGTTCTTATGGGCGATGCTGTCGAGCCCAGAAGAGCTTTTATAGAAAAGCATGCGCTGGACGTCAGGAATTTAGATATATAAATCGCGGAACCACGCGGAAGCCCGCCATTATTTCGTTGGCGGGACGCGGAAAAACGCTGAAACCATATACTGATTTCTGCGTATTTCCGCGATTAGCAAAGAGAGCAAAGTATGTATACACAAAACGAAAAATTAACCCCTGTTTACATTGAAGACGAGATGAAGGCCTCGTATATAAGTTACGCTATGAGCGTAATTGTAGGCAGGGCCCTGCCTGATGCGCGCGATGGCCTGAAGCCAGTGCATAGAAGAATTTTGTATGCGATGAAGGATCTCGGCCTGGAGCATACAAAACCATACAAGAAGTCAGCTAGAATTGTCGGAGAATGTTTTGTTAAAGATACGCTTATATTGACCGAACATGGCTTGATTCCCATACAAGATATTAATCGAGGAGACAGGGTATATACGCAGACTGATTTGAAGATTGTTACAGAATTATATGAAATGCCAGAAAAAGAACTATTAAAGATAACCTTAGATAATGGCATATATAATACTGTTACCCCTTCGCAGAAATTTAAGGTATTAAATGATAAGTTAGAATTTGTATGGAAAGAAGCAAAAGAATTAACAAAAGAGGATTATATTGTTACAAAGGCTCATTATCCTGAAATTAATAAGCAGGTCAGGCTGAAAAAAGCTGTTGGAATAAAACACCCTATTTATCTTAACGAAAACATAGCTTATGTTTTAGGTTTTTTATTATCAGACGGCTGGGTTGAGATGTCTAATGGTGGGACGCGCAATAGAATGGGCTTGTGTTCTATAAATAGATATGTATTGGAAAAGGTGTGCTCTATATTCAAACAGGAATTTGATTATGAACCAAAGATTGAGATAAAAATATGCGAAGGTATTACAAAACATGGAAGGCCGCTAAAGAAGCTATATACCGTGAGGATTCACAGAAATCATATTAATGATTTCTTTATGTCGAATTTTCACCTTGAAGGCTGCAGGGCAAAAACTAAAAAAATCCCACGGCAGATATACATTTCTCCAAAAGAGGTAATATTCGCTTTTATCTCCGGTTTGGTCGAAGGAGATGGCTCTGTTCATCGCAGGAGAAATGTCATACACTACGGCTCTGTTTCTGAGAAATTAATAGATGGGTTGCAGATACTTTTACAGCATCAGAGCATATTCGGCAGGAAATATAAAGCAAAACAAGGAAAACCAAGTTTTATATTAGGGAAAGCGGTAGAAGGCAGAGATGCATTTTATTATTTAGAATTTAAGAGTTCCAATGCATTGTTATTGGCTTCCAGAATCAAGTGCGTTAACTCGTTGAAACAGATCAGATTATTCGGCATGTCTTTTAAAAACGTGCTTCCCTCGGGATGCGACATCGTGCCTTATTCGGGAGTTAATATTTTTGCCGAATTGAGCACAAGACATATTGGGAGCGGCTGGTACAAAGATTTAAACGGCAATAAATTTAGGATGGGTATAAAATACCCGACAGGATGCAAGATTAGATATTCGAGCGATCTCCTGGAAAAACCTTTGAGGACATCGCAAATATTAAATTGGGGGATTAGCGAGAAACTAAGAAAGATAGGCTCACCCCTTTCTAATTTTATTGACAATATAGTAGAAAGCAAGATTTACTTTTCAAAAGTGGTTTCTATAGAAAAATCCTGCCCTCAAAAAACGTATGATATCCAAGTCGAGAATGACCATGAATTCGTTGCAAATGGAATGATTTCTCATAATTGTCTTGGAAAATATCATCCACACGGAGATATGGCTGTATATGATGCCCTCGTTAGAATGGTGCAGGATTTTTCTTTAAGATATCCTCTTGTCGACGGTCAGGGAAATTTTGGCAGCGTCGATGGGGACATGCCGGCCGCCCAACGTTATACAGAAGCGCGCATGGCTGCTATTGCAGACGAGATGCTCGCTGATATAGACAAAGATACAGTAAAATTTACGCCTAATTTTGACGAGACCCTGGAAGAGCCCACAGTATTGCCGGCCAGGCTTCCTAATCTGCTTGTAAATGGCTCAAGTGGCATTGCTGTTGGCATGGCGACAAATATTCCCCCTCATAATCTGAGCGAGATAGTGGACGCGATAGTAGAATTGATCGATAACCCCGAGGTTGCAATAAAAGACCTGATGAAGATTGTTAAAGGCCCTGATTTCCCCACAGCAGGTATTATCTGCGGCAGGGATGGCATAAAGAACGCGTATGAAACAGGCAGAGGGCTTTTAAAGATTCACGCGAAGGCAAACATAGAGCAGAAAAAAGGAGGCAAGGAATCCATAGTGGTCACCCAGATTCCTTACCAGGTAAATAAATCAAGGCTGATAGAAACTATGGCCGGCCTTGTCCAGGATAAAAAGATAGAAGGCATCTCTGATATCAGGGATGAATCTGACAGAGAAGGCATGAGGGTTGTCATAGAAGTAAAGCGCGACCAGAACGCGGAGATAATCCTTAACCAGCTGTACAAGCACACCCAGATGGAAGAAAGCTTTGGGGTTATAATGCTCGCGCTCGTTGATAATAAACCGAAGGTTTTGAATTTAAAAGAAATGATAGAAGTCTACATCAAACACAGGCGCGAGATCATAAGAAGAAGGACGCAGTTTGAATTAAATAAAGCCGAGAAACGGGCCCATATATTAGAAGGCCTTAAGATAGCGATAGATCATCTGACTCAGGTCATAAAGACCATCAGGGAATCAAAGGATCCGCAAACGGCACAGACCGCCTTGATGAAAAATTTTGATTTGAGCGAGGCCCAGGCCCAGGCTATTTTGGAGATGCAGCTGCAGCGTCTGACAGCCCTTGAAAGAGGCAAGGTAGAAAACGAGTATCTTGAGCTTATAAAAAAGATCGAAGTGTATAAGGCCATTCTAAAAAGCGAGAAAAAGATTCTGGGAATAGTCAAGGACGAAGCGTTGGAATTAAAGAAAAAATACGGAGACGGGCGAAGGACAGAGATAGTCGGCAAGGTAGAGGATATTGAGATAGAAGACCTGATCAAAGAAGAAGATATGGTTATTACAATAAGCCACGCGGGTTATTTAAAACGTCTGCCTGTGGACGCTTACAGGCGCCAGAAGCGGGGCGGGGCAGGCGTTACAGGCATAGATATGAAAGAAGAGGATTTTGTAGAACACCTTTTTATCGCATCTACCCATGAATACATATTATTTTTTACAAATAAAGGCAGGGCGTACTGGTTAAAGGTTTATGAAATTCCGCAGGCGAGCCGCGCCGCAAGAGGAAAAGCGATTATCAATCTTCTGCAGTTTGAGCAGGGAGAAAACATTTCTTCCTATGTAAGGGTGAAAGAATTCAAAGAAGGCAATTTTGTTATAATGGCTACAAAGAACGGGCTTATTAAAAAGACAGATTTAATGGCTTATTCAAATCCCAGAAAAGGCGGCATCATAGGCATTACGCTCGAACAAGGCGATGAGCTTATAGATGTGTCTCTTACAGACGGTTCGCAGGAGATATTCATGGCGACATATTTAGGCAAGGCAATACGTTTTCCTGAAAAACAAGTTAGGGATATGGGCAGGGGCGCTAAAGGCGTAAAAGGCATCAGACTCGCTAAAAAAGATAAAGTTATCGCGATGGAAGTAGCTAAAAAAGACTCCACAGTGTTAACAGCTACTTCCGAGGGGTTCGCGAAGCGCACGACAATAGATGAATACAGAAAACAATCCCGCGGCGGCAAAGGCGTAATAAATGTAAAAGTCACTAGTAAAAATGGCGCGGCAGTAGGCCTTAAAATAGTCAATGATCAGGATGAATTGATGGTCATAACTACAAAGGGCATGATAGTCCGCTGCAGCGTGAAAGATATCAGGGCTACAGGAAGAAGCGCTCAGGGGGTCCACATAATAAAGCTCGACTCCGGGGACAAGGTTTCATCCATTGCCCACGTAATACCTGAAGAAAGAGAAGAGGAGTAAACCTCGTAGGCTGCCGAAGGCATCCTGCGAGGTTGAATAGGTTATTGTCCCTATCGTCTAGCCTGGTCCAGGACATCAGATTTTCGATCTGACGACCGGGGTTCAAATCCCCGTGGGGACGCCAATCGGGACGGTTAACCCCAAAGAAATCTGGGGCGGCTGTTTCAGGAATAAGTGGACTTCATTTTTGGAGTCCACTTTTATTTTTTGGATAACTTCGCATAAAAACCGCTTTTTCTCGCC
>Ga0210017_1002972_pt1 | contig 14355 bp, 15 predicted proteins | sample CryGeyCG2014_020_FD_183966 | JGI IMG/M metagenome (GOLD analysis project Ga0210017, IMG submission 183966) | Groundwater microbial communities from aquifer - Crystal Geyser CG08_land_8/20/14_0.20 (SPAdes) (version 2) | ecosystem: Environmental > Aquatic > Deep subsurface > Groundwater | place... | reverse complement strand
CGCTCCCGATGCAGTAATAAAACGGCCCATAATAAACCAATTACCGACTGTATCAGGCTGGTCATGATAAACTAATAAATATCTTGTGCCGTCAAATGCAAGTGAGGTAGGATTGTCGCTATAATATGGTCCACCATCAATCAAGAAATTACTGCCGACCAATGAACCCGTTTTGCTGACAAACTGTCCATATATATCTTTGTCCATTTCGGGAATAATCTCGACCCAAGTCACCAAAAAGTTCGCGTTGTCATATGCCAAAGAAACTTCACGCGCATAATTATTACTGATTTGTATTTGACCACCAATCAAGCTTCCACTCCTGCCGACTATCTGCCCGTAGAGAATATCATCCGTCTTAGTGAAAACCACTAAGAACACGGTATCAGCTAAAACTATACCGTAAGATCCCATCCGCTCAATAGATACATTTGTAGCAATAGTAAGCGAACTTCCCACCAATGCTCCTGAAGTATTGAGGAATTGTCCTTTAAGATTGCCATTGAATTCACGCCATATCAAAAAGTAGTTAGTTCCATCGAATACCGGTGTTGCACCAGGCGTAACGCCGGAAGCACCAAGAGAAATTCTTGGACCTATTAATACACCTCCGGCACCGACTAATTGCGCGTTAATATTATATGGACTATTATTATCGCCTTGAACAGCCACTATACCGTTTAGCCCACCGTAAACTGCTCCACCTGAAAAAGTTGTGTCGCTTCCTACCGCAACCGGGAATTCCTGAGCTTTAACATTTGCATATGCTAAAACTATACCCGCAAATATCACAAAACGTGTGAAATTAGTTTTAATCATTTTGAATCTCCTTTGGTTAAATTATGAATTGCAATTGCAACTAACGTATGGATACACGCATTGCGTTTATTTCTCCTTTAGCCGTCTGTTCGATTTGTTTCTTTTCTCTAAATGCCTTTTCAATGTTTGATCCCTTAAAAAAGCCGGTTCACAATCACGCATAAGAAAGCAACAATCTGAAGATACAACCATTTCCATTTAACCGCAAGAAATATTATTGGTATTACGTAAAGACACGGCATGCCGTGTCTTTACTTGTTTCTGATTGCCTTAACGTTCCTGTTTATAATATGCCTGACAATATTTCGGTATAACATCTTTTTGAATGGATTAAGGTTCTGACTATACTTTTCAAAAAACAAGTCCGGATTATCATATATACCCAAATCGCTGGTAATCGCATCTTTCTGAATGTATGTATTATTTTCATTCCAAAATACTTCAGGGTTCGCCAAATCGGCTATCGCGACACCGTACTCACAAAAATTCTTCTCACGACCTTTAAACATGCTTTGAACTGATTTTAAATAGTCAATATCTACGATACAGCCTTCAAGCGCGAGCCAATCATTTTTGTAAAATACTTCAACCCAGCTGTGAACGATGGATTCCGGACTCAATTTATACCAAATTCCGGTTATTACCCCTTTTTGCAACAATTTCCGAACGATAAAGCCATGAACTCTGCACGGCGTATGTACCGCCCTAAGCAGAGCCATTAATAAAATACCTTTTGTATTGCATTGACCATATCCATCGGCTAATATTTTGGACGCGGGAATAGCGTCCTCTTCATTGTACCCAAACTTTATTTCATCTCTGACAAAGTTGTAGATTTGCAATATCTTCTCTTTTTCCGCAAGGTTTTCCCATCCTTTCGTTTTAATCAGATTTTGTATTTTCTGATCATTATAATCAAGCAAACGAGTTGATTCTAAATATTTGTCCATAATGTTTTAATCCTATCCTTTCAGTTGGAGACGAATTGTCATAGTTATAAGTGTTTTTTTCAAATAAAAACTCTTTCTTCATTGTAAAACCTGAAATACTTATTCGATTGTCGGTTTGATTCAATGCTGATCCGGATATTGTTTACTGTCAATACCTTCGTGAATGGATCCGCCTGTGGCGGACAACAGCCATAAAATGGCATATAACGCGAGTACCAGTCCAAAGATCGCAAATAAGCACATGAAAACATGTTCCATGCGGATTTACGCTATGTATGCACACCGGAAATGATTTTTGCGCGTTACCGTCAGATTCCGTATCAAATATGGATATATTCTGTTCTATAGATTTCCGCGATTCCCATGATTCTCATCGACCTTTCAACACGCTTGTGATTCCTTTCCAGTCTTTGGGGGGAATTTCTCAGGTTGTTTGGATAAGTTCTCAAGTCATTTGAATAAGTTCTCAAATGACCGAAAAATTATCGATAATTTATACCCTATTTCCGAGCCACACGAATTTATTGACGATAAGGGATTTCCATATCTCCTACGGATCATCCGCTTACGGCTCCGCCCTGTCGGTCACAAGTCACGACGGAGCATTTCAGAAATATTTAACTAAAACCTATGAGATAACAATCATAAATACGTTCGTCAATTCCGAATCAAAACCTTACCGAAAATAGCCGTGCAGTCCGCTTCAATTACAACTGTTCGTTCCGCTTCGTCAGGCGTCTTTGTCTGATTGATAATGTTTCCAAAAACGGGCGTTCCTTTGATCGAAACGAACATCGTTTTCGGAACTGTGAGGAAAATATCTCCAAAAATAGACGTTAGTTCCAGCCGACATTTCCTTTGCGGAACTTTTACGCGTTCCAGATCAAGAATCACATTCCCGAATATTGCCGCGATGTCTCCTCCTCTGAGATCAGAAGAAGCGGCAGAAGACCTTATATCTTTGAAAATGGCGCTGATGTCCAAAAAATCCCGCGAATCCTCGCCATAAGCCGTAGATTTTTCATATTGGAACTTATGAGTTTTAAATAACATCGACACGCCAATCCAGACAAGAATAAGAGGCCAAAGGTCAAATACGTCATGCCAATACCATTTGTCCAAAGTCACCATCAGGAAAACGCCACCTAAAATAATCATGAAGATTCCGCCGGAAACGTCCCGTCCGACGATCTGCGTAATTCCGATGATGATGAGAATAACCGGCCAATAGTCCCGAATGATGTCGTTCATATTGGCATTAATGTATCCAAGATTGCTGAGCAATAGTATAACTCCGACAATTAAAATGACCAATCCCACCCATGAAACGGTGATCCGCGAATGATTGTGCCGAGCCATTTTGTTCTCCTTTAATTTGATGACGTTTCAAAGACCGAAAATTACACAAATAATCCTAAGTAATTCATTGACCATTTACAAGAAAAAGGTTGAAATTTATCACCGGTCGATAACGAGATTCGACCGAACAATTTCCTGTGCGCTGGAATCACCCATGATAATATTTCACTTCTTTGCTTCGATCAAGAATAGATCGTCGCAATCATTTACCTGTTGGATCGAAAATGAATTTCTTTTCAGAAAATCGATAATTTCTTCGGTTGGCGGGATAAGGTCGTTGTTTACCGGAGCGCCGATGCTTTGATGAATCGAATTGATTCGATTCCTTCCCTGAGAATGAATGATATAATATGAGCCGCCTTTTTTCAGTACACGATTAAATTCTCGGACGGCTGTCTCTTTATATTTTAGATGCGGAAACACACAGTAATTCAAAAGAATATCAAAGATTCCGCTCTTCAACGGCAACTTTTCGCCAAAACATTGAATGACCGGAATCCGACCGTTCTCTTTTGTCTGTCTGCTACGTTTCAGCATTTCAAGGGAAAAATCGCATCCAATGATCTTAGAAAACGGCGATATTTCTTCCATGATCGGAAACAAGCATCCGGTTCCGCACCCAACATCCAAAATCATGCTTTTCGGAGAAAAATTGATCTCTTGAAAAATTCTGAGAGCCTGTTGACATTCATCGTCGGAAAATTTCCATTCAGAAGATTTCAGATCGAAAAATGCCTGATGATTCCTGTAAATACTCAACTGCATAGAATCTCATGCGCTCGTGTTAATATCTTGCGCTAATTTCAAAGGTAAAATTTCTACCGGGCATCGGGTAACCATACATGGTTTCGTAAGATGTGCTCAGCAGGTTATCTATTTTTATGGAGAGAGAAAGATATTTATTGATGTCTATTTCCGCATTCAGGTTCAATAGTGTATAGGGTTCCAGACGAACATACGCGACCGGTTTAATGCTGTATGGATTTTCAATACCGTACAAGTGATTGATCCATTGTCCCTGCATTCCAAATGTCAGATTATGTGTGGCTTTAAATCTTAAGGAAAGATTCACTTTCTCGCCGGGGCTTCCGGCAATTTTTCTAGAATATGAAGCAGAACTTGCCGACCAATTGATTGATAACCGCGGCGGAAGCAATAGTTGTCCTTCCCACTCAATCCCAGTGGTGATTGCATCACCCGTATTTTGGTACAAAGGTAAGCTTCCGACAAAACCTTTCTGAATCAAATGACTCGAGGAGATTTTATAAACCGTGATGGAAGTATTCAGAAATACATAGAATTGTTTTTCGAGAGTAACCTCAACATTTTTTGTTGTTTCCTGTTTCAAATCGGTTGTCGAAGGCATAAACAGGTACATTTCATTGATTGTCGGATTGCGATAACCTTCGGAGTACAATGTCTTTAATACAAATTCAGATGGGAGATTTGCGGAAAGTCCGATTGCTGGGATCATCAGACTTCCGGCAATGCTATGATGCGTAAAGCGCAATCCCGCATCGGCGGTGAGTCGTTCAATTAATTTTTGATGGTAAATGGCATAAAAACTGACCTCATTGACTTGGTGTTTTTTCCATGAATTATTCAGCAATGCTTTGCCCCCGTAGTTTTTTAGATCAAGCCCTGCAGTCACGCGTAATTCATCCCCGATTCGGTATATTTCCGTTAAAATCACCCCGGCAGTATGATCATCCGACTTGTAACCGTCAAAAATATCGTGATATCCGTAGTTATAATGCAGTTTAATTTCCTCGAGAAACCGTTGATGCTCGTGTTTAAAGGTTATATCGCCGCCTTTACGTGATATTTTGTATAATTGCGTGTCAGATGGCGCCATAATTTGACCGGGATCGTAAATATCCGAATCCGATAAATAACCATTTAACGTAACAACACTATTTTCATTTATATGACTATGAATTTCAAGGTTTCCGGTTTTAGATGTGTAGGAATCATTTCCATCCGTTCTGTAGCCATCACTGTTTCGGTATCCGAAGGACAATGAATATCCGAACAAATCGTTTTCAAAGGTATTTCGAATAAACGATTGGCTCGTATGATAATTTCCAACAGTAATGGGCGCATACAGATGAAATCCTTTTGGGTGTTCATGCCGGGGGATAATATTGATCGCTCCGCCCATCGCGTTGGAACCATATAAAACCGATGCCGGACCGCGAATGACTTCGATTTTTTCGACATCTTGCATAAAATAAGCGTCGCCAAGCGCGTGACCGAACAAGCCCATGATATCCGGACGTCCATCGATCAAAACAGCCACCTGAGTATTCGGGAGTCCTCCAATACCTCTAATCGAAATCTGTCCTGCCGAACCGCTGGATACGCCATATCCAATATTGCTTCGCTGAGTCACAAACAAACCGGGAACATTTTCAGAAACTAAATCCAGCAGTGGTTTGTAGATCTGTTCGTTAATAACAGATTCTGGAATTATTGAAATGGAAATCGGTAAATCTTTCTTGGGAGTTTTAATTCGAGTTCCGGTAACAACCACCGGATCGAATGGAAACACTTTCAACGTATCGACAAATTGAGGCGTATTTCCAAAGATGGTCAGCGGAATTGATACCCAGATAATCAAACATATTTTTAATCGTTTCATCCGAAAACCTTCATTTTAAACGCCGGATAAATTTTTACCGGTCGATGTGATACTTAAATCCCCGTGTTTAACGCCACGGGTTCCTATCATTTTGTCCGAAACCTGCTTGATTTCGCTGTATTTTCCTTTGAGGACGATCACTTCCAGACAATTATGATGATTCAGATGAAAGTGAGTGCTGGATAGGATTTCCGGATAATGTTCATGCTGGATATCATTCAGTTTTTCTGTAAGATTAGGAACATGATGATTATAGACGAGTGAAATAACGCCGACAATGGGTTCGTCTTTGTCTAAATCCCGTCTGACCAAGTAATCTCGGATAAGATCGCGCAAGGCTTCTGAGCGATTCTGATAGCCTTTCTGAATGATTTCCGCATCAAACCGATCTAAAAGATCGCCATGCAAAGAGACTCCGAAGCGTTTTAAACTATTCATTTTTATTTCCATCCTCATAGCACATAATTAATAATCGTGTTACCATTATGTAAAAAAATATCAGTCCTCTTCCGGCAGAATCTTAGGCATTTCAATCGTAAACGTACTGCCTTTGCCGATTTCGCTCTCGACGTAGATTTTTCCGCCAAATGTTTCGACGATTTGTTTAACCAGACAAAGACCAAGCCCCGTCCCAAGTTGTTCCATTTCCCGGGCTGTCTTGCTTCGATAAAATTCTTCAAATATCTTTGCCATGTCTTCATGACAAATACCCATTCCGGTATCGGAAACAACAAATCCATAGACAGTAGATTTGACAAAGGGTCTAACCGTGACTTTTCCTCCTTTCGGCGTGTAACGAATGGCATTGTTGACTAAATTCGCCAATACTTTTTCCATAGCAGTACAATCCAGTGGAACTTTAATATCCGAAATGCTGGAATCAAAAATCAGTTCGATTTTTTTATCTTCCGCATAAGCGCGTTGTCGTTCGACGATTTTATGTATCCAATCAGTAAAATCCGTAGGTTCGATCATTTTTTGCGAGATGCCTTGCCGGTATTGCGTTACATCGATCATGTCTTTGACCATCATGAGCACCTGATCGGTTCGACGGACGGCGCGATGGATCATATCCTTGACTTCCGGTTCGAGTTTCTCCGAATAAACCTCTTCAATAACCGCCAACATACTTCTCAGCGTCGTCAACGGTGATTTTAATTCATGCGCGGTGAATCGGAAAATTCTATCGCGGTCATTGATGGTTTTTTCCAGCAAACTACTTTTTTCATCGATAATCCGCTTGAGCCCACGGTAGAGATTGATAAAATCCGTGATGACGTATGTCGTCGTAAAAACAAGAAGATAAAAAGCGCACAACGAAACAACCAACACTTTGAATGAAACCGGCGTTGTCGTTAGATGATAGGTGGCAACAAAATTGAAATGCTCAAGGAGACTCCAGAGCGTCAGCAGAAAAACCGCCAGAAAGGCATTGACATAAGGCAATCGTCCCTGAAATAAAATCCCCGAAATGATAATATGAACGATGTAAAAATAGAAAAACGTGTTGCCGATTCCGCCCGTAAAATGAACGAGAAAAGATAAAATAACATAATCAATGATGATTTGAATTTCGGTAAACGCAAATTCCTGACTGAAATTCTTAAATGGAAAGAATTTGTAGAGGAAAAAATAGATTAAATTGAGAAAAATCAGTATAGCGGCAATGGCGTAAATCTGAGAGAATGCCAGATCGAATTGAAATACTATCTGGGCGACTGGAGCCGCAGACAAGAGCCCGAGAACCGCTATCCATCGAAGATTGACGATCCAGCCAATTCGCGCTCGAAGAGAATCCAGCGTATAGAAATATAGGATCAGTTGATGAGGTTTATTATCAATCATAGTTTATAAACCGTTAATAAATTTGATAAGCGACGCGCTGATTGTTTCCGACATTGTCTCGCTGATTTGGGTCGTGAGTGGTTCGATTCCCAGATAATAAAATGATTGAAAACCGTTCGCCGCCAGAAAAGATTCAATCAACGTTATAGAATATGAATGCGTGCTGAAATCATGCGTGGAAATTTGTTCTCGGTCGATAAGTTCAATGGTTCCGGGGTTTTTCTTCATCCGAACCGCGTCGATGAAAACAACCGCTTCTGCTTGCGTCGAGATCATTTCCTGCAAATGGTTTTCCGGAGTTGTCCCGGCGGAGATAAAATGCGAATTTTTAAACTCGTCTCGAATTTTCAGCATATTTAAGAGATTTAACCCGGCGGAATCGTCGCTACGGATTTCGTTGCCAATTCCAACGAACAACAATTTTTCCGATGGAGTTACGGCAACAATTTGTCTGAATATTTCAAAATTCATCTTTTACTACAACCTTATGTCGGCACTTGGGACAAAGTTCCATGAACATATCTTCGCGGCGCAGGCGGTCTTTCGGATTTGACGGCGCCAGTTCGGTAAACTGACGTTGTGTATTTAAGAGCAAATCTGGATGCGCGTATGCCTTTGCGCCAAGTCGATCTTTGATAAATTTCAGATGGTCTTCGCAGGCAAAACCTTCTCCGCAAAATTCGCAGATGAGCAGTTTTTTCTCAACCGATTCATACACTTCCGGCGATTTCAAGTCCGAAACCGATAAAAGGAATTGATCGGATAATTTGATGCCTTTGCCGGTGATGCACTTTTCTTCGCATTGTCCGCACTGAGAACAACGCGTGTAATCGACAGTCAGCGTGCGTTTTCTTGCGTTCACGTCATCTTTAATTTCGATGGCGCCTGTGGGACAAACCTGTGCGCAGGTTCCGCAACCGACGCAAAATTCTTCGTTATATTTCGGGAAACCACGAAAACCGGGTGAAGGCGTGTGTGGTTCACCGGGAAATTTGGTTGTGTACGGCGCAGAAAAAAGTGACCGCAATGCTTCTCCAAGTTCGCGAAGTTTCGGAAGATACATCTCATTCCTCCTTCAATTCATGGTCTTCTTTGTAAAGATCAACAATCGATTCGTCGGTGAGTTTAATTCCGCTTCGATGGGAAGCGCGCGCAATGGCATGTGCGGCAACCGGAGAAGTCAGAAAGATAAACACTATTCCGATCAAAACCTTAAATCCAAAATTCGTAAATCCTTGTAAAACGAAGGCACCTAATAAGATTCCAGCCGAACCAAACGTTACGCATTTTGTCGAAGCCTGAAGCCGATTGTAAACATCCGGCAGTCTGATTAATCCGAGAACGCCCAAAAAATCGAACGCCACGCCGACTACAATCAACGCCATTCCAATAATTTCTCTAATCATCGAGCGATCTCCCTTCCAGAATCTTTGCATAGGCTAATGACGCGATAAAACTCATCAGCGCCCAAATCAATCCAATATCCATGAAAAACGACTGATTGTAGTACAAACCTAGCAAAGCAGTCAATCCGATCGTTAAAACACCGAGAATATCAACGGCGATGATGCGATCGGCAGGTGTTGGTCCAAACAAGACGCGGAACAAAATAAACAGCATACAAAAAAACAAGACATTAATTAGTTTAAAGTATATTGGAGCAAAATATACAAAGAAATTCCAATACATAAACAGGCAGATTCCGATAAAGCCAATTATCCAACGAAAAATGCGCCATCTGATCTTTTGACTATTACTCATTCGAATACCTCCTGGATGAGTGGTTCGAATTTATCACCAATTTCGTGAGTATTTACAGCGGTATCCATCGAGTCAATTTCGATACAATGGATATAGATTTCCTTTTCACTGGGATTGACGTCAACGGTCAAAGTTCCGGGCGTCAGCGTAATCGAATTGGTCAGCATGGTAATTGCAGAGTCCTTAGTCAGCTTCGTCCGAATTTTAATAATACCCGGTCGAATCGGCAAAACGGGATTCAGAACAATTATTGCGACGCGTATATTCGCCTTAATCATCTCCCATAGAAATTTGAAAAAGTATAGAATGAAAAACATTAACCTTTTAAAAATATGTTGGCTCTTTTCCGTTGTGATTAAAAATTTTCCCGCCACTGCGCTGACGACCCACGCGACCAGAATTCCCGCGATAATTTCCTGAATATCACCAAAAGATGTCAACGCCAACCAAACAAAGAGCGACAAGATAAATACGATAATTCTGCTTCGGTTTTGTATTGACATCATTGCCTCCCCAATATTTGGGAAACGTATCCCGTCTTATTCATAATCACGGCGACAATCGTATCCAGTGTGGCTTCCCGAATTCCCGGAACAATCAGTAAACTCGTTACGAGACAGAGAACGGCTAAAATAATCATAGCCGAATTCATACCAAACGAAACGGCATTTTTTTCGACTTGCAGAATGTTCTTACCATGAAAGCCGAACCGCTGAACTTTCATATAGTACGCCAGCGTAATTAAACTACCAATTGCCGCCAGAAAAGCATAGATCGGGCGACCGGCTTGAATCGCGGCAATGATGATAATCAGTTTGCTAAAAAATCCATTAAACGGTGGAACGCCCGATATCGAAAGCGATGCAACCATCGACGTGAATGAAGTGACCGGAAGCGCTTTTGCTACATTCCCCATTTTCCGTAAATCACGCGTTCCAAAAGCAGTCTCCAAAGAGCCGGCGTTGTAAAATAACAGCGATTTAAAAATCGCATGATTCAAAAGATGAAAAACCGCTCCAAGAATTCCTAACCAGGTTCCAAGCCCAATACCGAGAAATATATAGCCGACTTGACTGATGCTGGAATAAGCTAACAATCTTTTGAAATCCCATTGTCCCATCGCTAAGAAGCCGCCGACCAAAATCGAAATCGTTCCTAGTATAACGAACACTTCATTAAATATCGCTATTCCGCCTAACACATTGAAAAATAAGCGGATCAACACATACACGCCCAGTGCCTTAATCAAAACACCGGAAAGCATCGCGGAAATTGGCGCTGGCGCTGATGAGTGCGCATCCGGTAGCCATGCGTGAAACGGCATGATGGCGGCTTTCAGTCCGAAACCAGCCAGAAAAATGCCGCCAATCCACAATGAAACCATCGGATCTTTTTGTTTCAGAACTTCGGCAATATTCGCCAGTGTCAACGTCGATGTCATGGCATAGGTAATTCCAATCCCAAGTAACACAAACGCCGATGAAATAGAACCCATAATCGCATATTTGAACGACGCTTCGAACTCTTCTGCGCGATTGCCATACGCCACCAATGCATAAGCGGCGAATAACGTGATTTCAACAAAAACGAACATATTAAATAAATCGCCTGTCGCTATGACACCGTTCATGCCGGTCACGAGCAACATAAACAAAGCGTAATAGTTCCACGACGGGGACAAATGACGAATGTAATGAACAGAGAATATGAGCGACGTTAACGCAATGAATGACACGATAATCAACATGAATATTGAAAGCGAATCGGCGACGAGAATGATACCAATTGGCGCTTTCCAATTACTCATTTTGTAGATAACAGCTGTCCCATCTACTCTAAAAAAACAAAATACAGACAAAATCAAAAGCGATATTTCTACAATGATAGACAATATGACCGCCCAGTCATCCCGTTCCCCCGAGATCAGCGTAATGACAAAAGCCGTCAATAACGGTATGATAATAAAAAATGGGAGGATCATCCTGATAACCTCCTAATTTTCGTTATATCAAAGGTCTGGTACTTTTGAAATAATCTGACAGCGAGCGCCGCCAACATTGCAGTATTTCCCAGTTCGATAACAATGGAAGTCAGCACAAGCGCCTGCGGTAAAGGATCAACCATCGTCTGCGGTAAAACTGGCGCATTCTTGACAAAAATCGGATAAATGGAGCCGTTTTTATACCCGAATAACACAAACATCAGATTAACGGCGTATCCCATTATACCCCAAGAGATGATGATCCGAACCAAGTCGCGCTTTGTGATTATTCCATAAATCCCGACAAGAAATAATGCAAAACAGAGCAGGTAAACCGTCATTTTTACTCCTTTTGATCTAAGTGGAAAAGCACCAAAGCCCATACCACGATGAAAAGTCCCATGCCGACCTTTAAACCGATGACAATATTAAGAACCTGAATCGTTCCGGAACTGACCAGATTGAACAGCGTTCCGTGAGGAATAAAATTAGCCAGGAAACTTCCTCCGAAGGCTATCCCCAAAATTCCCACGGCGATAAACATTGTTGCGCTCGATGAATCGATGTCATGCAACATATCGATGTTCAACCAGTTTTTGATGAAATCCCGACCAAATGCCAGCATAACATTTAGAAAAGCCAACGCAATAATCACACCTCCTGCAAATCCGCCGCCGGGACTTAGATGCCCATGTAAAATGATATAAATTCCGTACAGTAAAACCAACCAGACGCTGATGCGCGTAACAGTTTTGACGATCAATGTCATTCCTTCAGTCTGTTTCATGACTTTTCCTCCTCCGTCGCTTTAGCCCGTTTCTTTATCCGGATGATCGTCAGCGTACCGAGAATCGCAGTGAACAAAACCGTCGTTTCACCCAACGTATCATACGCGCGGTAATCGAGAATTACTGCTGATACGATATTCGCCGCGCCGGTTTCCGCCGCGCCGTTTTCTAAATAATAACGCGATGTTGTCATCAACGGCTCGCCGAAAGTCGGGATTAATTTAAAGAGTGGAATACTCAGTAAAAACACGGCAATCAGTGTGATCAACGTGACGCCAGTGAGAATTTTATTCACCTTCGACGGCGCTTCCTGATGATAGTCCTTTTTTATAAAAGCACGAACCATGATGATGATCGAAAATATCTCAAACAAGAACTGAACGACGGCAAGATCGGGCGCTTGCACGAGAAGAAACGCCACCGAAACGCCCAATCCGACGACACCGACAGAAATCACGGCAGACAACAAATCTTTCATCTCAAGCGCAATGATTGAACCGACGATCATAAAACTCAACAGAAATATTAACCACGATTCTACTGGCATAAAAACCTCCGATAATACTTATTTACTACGCGGCAGTTCATCGACACACCACCGTGATAATTAATAACATTAAAAATCCGATGACAATCCACAAGTTGTACATCTGCAACATCCCGCGATGTAGAGAACTAAAAAAATTTGCCAGCGCGAAAGCCCCTTTCGAGAATAAATCATAACAATCAAAATACTTTCGCTCTGACCAGTCGTAAATTGAACGAAGCGGACTCATATTTCGAATTTCGTTATAAAAACCGGTCCCGACAATCCTAAATTTCTCTTCGGCATCCATTCCTCCAAGATAATTCTCATCGAAACGTACCCGCCGTGTGAAAAAATATATCAGTAACCCAACAAGAAATGCCGCTCCGAATAGCCAGAAAATTAACAGCGGATCATAAAAACCCTGAAAATTAGAAATTGAGAAACCATTCTGAACCAGAATTGGGAATATTAACCGTCTTAGCGGCAACGGCATGGCGAAAAGTCCAAAAACAACACATCCCAAAGCGAGCGTCAGTGTCGCTATCCATTGATTGGCAGGCGCTTCCGTGACGTGATCCAGTGATTTCGGACGTTTCCCCAGGTAAATTGCATGGAGAAATTTCATGAAACTCGCCAGGGTGAGCGCGCTTCCGAAAACCGCCAGAATCAGGCAAACCAACAGCCAAACTTGAATCCCTTTCGAGGCGCCGGCAATAACCTCAAACAATCCCTGATAAACTAACCACTTTGAGAAAAAACCGTTTAGCGGCGGAATTCCGGAAATCGATAGCGCACCGATGAGCGCCGCAATAAACGTTAACGGCATTTTCTTCGCAAGTCCTCCCATGTCATCCAAATTGCTGGTTCCCGTTTTCTTTTCCACTGAGCCAAGTGTTAAAAAAAGCGTCGATTTGTAGATTGTGTGGTTCACCAAATGAAACAAACCGCCGACATAAGCGATGATATTTCCACTTCCGACGCCCATAATCATGTAGCCGACCTGACTCACAGCATGATAGCCAAGCAGTTTCCGTCCATTGTGCTGGATCATTGCCATCATCACAGCGGTAATTACCGTCACTGCGCCTAATGTGATCAGTATTAAGCAGATGACTGGCATTACGACAAATAGCGATGTGACCATTCGCGCCAATAAATAAATTCCCAGAAGTTTGTCGAGCGATGCGGGCAGAAGCGCCGCGCTTTCAATAGGCGAATCCTGAGAAAAATCCGGAACCCACGTATGAAGCGGAAAACCGCCGGCTTTCGCGAAAGAGGCGATGAGCAAACAGAAAAACGCAGTAATTGCGAGTTCCCCACTGAGAATGAGACGCGTATTCCACAACGACATTTTTGACGACGGTTCCAGAAATCCGATCAGTAACAGACCGAGGATCAGGAATACGTCGCTTCCGCCGACGATGATGAATGTTTTTTTGGCAGTCTTCGGCGTATCGTTCGTTCTGCCAAGCAATGCAAACAGATACAATGTAATTCCCGTCAATCCCCAGAAGATCATCAGCACGATCGAATGAACCGCCAGAATCGCTCCGTTGCAGAAAGCGACAGTCATCGGAAATAGAATGAAGAACGAACTCTGGATTTCCTTGTCAACTCCTTTCAGCGAAAAAACGAGGATGATAAAACTCAACGCCTGCGAAAAGATTAGCGTGAAAAATCCG
>Ga0210017_1002968_pt1 | contig 14356 bp, 10 predicted proteins | sample CryGeyCG2014_020_FD_183966 | JGI IMG/M metagenome (GOLD analysis project Ga0210017, IMG submission 183966) | Groundwater microbial communities from aquifer - Crystal Geyser CG08_land_8/20/14_0.20 (SPAdes) (version 2) | ecosystem: Environmental > Aquatic > Deep subsurface > Groundwater | place... | reverse complement strand
GCAGAAATTGTTTCTCTGGCAATAATTTTCCCCCCAAGTTGAGCCTGGAGAGGAACGGAAAAAAGCTGAGAAGGTAAAACCTCTTTTATTTTTTTGAGAATTTTCCTGGCTTCCTGATAAGCTTTTCCTTCCGGTAAAATCATTGAAAAAGCCTCTTCTTTTCTGCCGGCAACCAGAATATCGAGCTTAACCAAATTAGCCATCCTATACCCAAAAACTTCGTAATTCATCGAAGCAAACCCCTGGGTAGCTCCTTTGAGTTTATCGTAAAATCCGGAGATAATCTCTCTTAAAGAAGCGTTATAAATTAAAAGGGCTCTTTCGGTACCGAAATATTTAGTTTCAATATAGTCACCGGAAAGCTGCTCCAGAATCTCTAAAGTTTTCCCGAGAAAATTTTGCGGCATCATTACCTCCAGGGATGCCCAGGGTTCCTGAATTTCTTCTACTTCCGACAAGTCAGGAAAATCTTGGGCCGAAAAAATAAATCTTTCTGCTTTTTCTTTATTTATAATTTTGTAAACAACTTGGGGAATAGAGATTATTAAATTCAAACCAAATTCACGACGAAGTCTTTCTGAAACAATTTCTCCATGAAGAGTGCCTAAAAAACCGCAGAGGTATCCTCGACCCAAAAACTCCCTCGTCTCCGGTTCAAAAATTAAAGAAGCATCATTTAGTTTTAATTCAGTTAAGGCCCTCTTTAATAAATCATAATCGTCAGCATTTTCCGGATAAATTGAAGCAAAAACCATTGGTTTTGGTTCTCGATAGCCGGGCAAGGGCTCAACCTTCTCAATTCCTAATTTTGTTATCGTATCCCCCACTCGCACCTTTTCTGGCTCTTTAATACCGGTAGCAATGTAACCTATTTCTCCGGCAATAAGTTTTTCTTGGGGGAAAAGTTCTGGTTTAAAGAAACCCAACTCTTTTACTTTTCCTTTTATTTTAGTTTTAAGTAAAAAAATATCTTCTCCGGTTTTTATTTCTCCATCAACTAATCTGACATAGGTTATCACTCCTTTGTAAGAATCGTATTTTGAATCGAAAATTAAAGCCCTTAACGGTTTTTCGCAATTTCCTTTTGGCGGAGGAATTTTTTTTATGACTGTTTCTAAAAGCTGTTCAACACCCTTTCCGGACTTAGCCGATATTAGAAAAATATCTTTTGAAGAAACATTTAATAAATCGGAAAACTCTTTACAGGTCTGATCAGTTCTAGCTTGAAGAAGGTCAATTTTGTTTACAGCCGGAATAATTACTAAGTTTTGCCTTTTTGCCAGCTCCAAATTAGCGATTGTTTGGGCTTGAATTCCTTTGGTAGCATCAACTAACAAAATCGCCCCTTCTACTGCTGCTAAAGACCTTGAAACTTCATAACTAAAGTCTACATGGCCGGGAGTATCTATTAAATTCAGAAGATAGGAAGTAGAACCTAAGGAATAAGTCATTCTTACCGGCTGCATTTTAATAGTAATCCCTTTTTCTCTCTCTAAATCCATCCTATCCAAATACTGCGGTCTCATTTTTTCTTTGGGCACAGTTTCTGTCAGTTCTAAAAATCTGTCTGCCAAGGTTGATTTTCCATGATCTACATGACTGATAATGCAGAAATTTCTGATAGAAAATTGATTTTTCATGGCTAATTATTAAATTTTTTTAGGTTCAAAATTAGGGGTTTAATCATTGTAATCTCCGGGGCTTTTAAGAGAAAAGTGAACACGATATAAGAAATGGTACCCGCAGAACCTGCTATCGCTAATTGCCAAAAGGCCCCAAAGAAGGTTTGGCTATTAAAAATAGGGGAAGTCAAGAGAAGCACAAAATATACCAAAAAGCTCATCAAAACGGAAGCAAAGAAAATTTTTAAAAATGAATTGAAAATCTCTCTCAATCTGTAATCGCCGATTTTTTTATACAGAAAAATCATCAGTAAAATAAATTGGAAAATGCCGGCTATGGTGAAAGCCAACGGCAATCCTAAGACTTGAATATTTTCAATTCTCTGAAGATTTAAAGTATTTGTCATAAATTGGTAAAAAATATTTGAAAAACTTAAAAGCCAAACGAAATAAAAACTTAAAATGACGTTTAATATCATTCCGGCAATTGAAATTAAAGTGGGAGTTTTAGTATCTTGAAAAGCAAAAAAGGCGCGAAAAATTAGAGGAATTAAAGAAAGAGCGAAGATACCAAAACAGAACAGGCCCAGAGAAACAGAAGTAAGCTGGGCCGAAGCCAGATCAAATTGACCGTGCCGCAGAATAATATTTACAATCTGAGTTTTTAAAATAAACATTAACAAGCTGAGGGGAATTATTAAGTAAAGCACCTTACGAAAAACCGAAGAAAAATTCTCGATAAATTCCTCTTTATCTCCTTTTACCCAGTTCTGAGCTAGTTTTGGAAAGGCGGCTACTGCAAAAGAAATTCCAATGATACCTATTGGGAGATATTGAAGGTTATTGGCGAAGTTAAAAATAGTAATGGAACCTGTAACTAAAGTAGAGGCTATCGCGGTAATAATAATCAAATTTATTTGTTGAACCGCTATTCCAAAAGTTCGAGGAACCATTAAAACAAAAATTCTTTTTATCCCCGGATGTTTGAGATTAAAAATCGGTTTATATTTAAATCCGCAAATTATCGCCGGAGGGATCTGGATTAGAAAGTGAAGCAAGGCCCCGAGAATTACTCCAACTGCCACTCCAAATATGCCAAAGGAAGGAGTCAAAAAAATAATCCCAAAAATTATCCCCAGGTTATATAAAATTGGGCAGAGGCCATAAACCAAAAATCGGTTAAAATGTTGCAAAACACCAGAAAAAATGGCAGACAACCCGAGAAGAATGGGGCTAAAAAGCATTAATCTGGTTAGAATTGTCGCCAGGGCTATTTGCTGGAGGTTAAAACCGGGAACAACAAATTTTAGAAGGGCAGGGGTGAAAATAAAAAGCACTACACATAGGAAAATTAACAAAGCCAAGAAGACGTTCAAAATATTATTCGTTAACTCCCAGGCTTCTTTTTCATTTTTTGATAAATATTCGGAAAAGAGAGGCAAAAAAGCCACAATAATCCCGCCTGCAATTAAAATATTATAGACTAAATCCGGAATTCTAAAGGCAGCAAAATAAGTATCCAATTCAGAACTCGCTCCGAAGGTCGCAGAAAGCAATCCCTCTCTCATTAATCCTAAAATGCGGCTGATTAAGGCAGATAGGGACAAAATTCCAGCCGCTGCCCCGATTGTTTTGGTCTGAGAATTTAAAAAACGTTCAAATATCATGATTTTTTATTTTACCTTGCGCTTATTTTAAAATCAAATACGCGAGCGAGGCAAAGCCGAGCGAAGCGTGAAGATGAAGCGACAGCTTCATCTTCACCCTTCGCTTCGCTCGGGTGGTCGATGAACTTCGTTCATCTTCACCCTTCGCTTCGCTCGGGTGGGTAAATAATCTCGCTCTGGGATTGACAAAGCACGCGGGATAAGCTAAAATATGAGAGTCTCAATAAGCTAGGCAATCGCCCCGCCATAGCGGGGAGGAAAGTCCGAACACCCATCGTCACCTCCGGGTGACCCTAAAAAGGTAGCGGCTAACGGCCGCCGTCCCGCCGGTGTATGCACCGGTTGGATAGAGGTGCGAACAGAGACGCGCGAAACCGAAAGGTCAAGGCATCCAGATTCCTGGATGAGCTGCTTTATAAGGGGGTCGCTCTTTAACGACCAACCTAAGAGGCAGGTGAAACGGCTAAATCCTTACCGGGTGCAAGAGCAAACCCCTGCGAGATGAGAACGCTGTCTTCCAGGGTGAAAAGTGGCTCGCTTGATCTCTTGAGCAATCGAGAGACCAGACAGATGATTGCCTCTCCTCTTCGGTTTTGCTTTGCATTACCTGAGGCCATATCATTGGTTTCCAAAACCGCTAAATTGGTTTCGGGAAGGAAAAGACAGAATTCGGCTTATCGGCTTACTGGGACACTAAAAAACACAGAAGGATTCCTTCCGTGTTTTTTTAGTTTTAGAAGTTTAGGCGATGAAGCTGTTGCTTCATCTTCACCTTTCGCTATCGCTCTCGGGTAGGCGATGAACTTCGTTCATCTTCACCTACCGAAGCTTTAGCTGAGGTAAAGAAGAGAACGAAGTTCTCTTTGCTTTCGCTACGCTCAGGTAGTCGATGAACTTCATTCATCTTCACCTTTCGCTACGCTCAGGTAAATAATTTTTGTATTTTTATCTGAGAATCGATGGCTTCGTTGACTAACCAATCAGCTTCTTTATTTTTTTCTCTTGGAATAAGTATAAATTCGATTTTTTTAAAGTCGAGTTTCAGATTCCAAACCGCAATAAATAGAGGCTGGATTTTTGAATCAAGAATTTTATATTTTCCCCGTAGCTGTTTAATTAGGAGTTCGGAATCCGCCCTTATCTCAATATTAAAATTTTTGCTCTCTTTTTTGCCAAAAAGAGCTTTCACTTTTTTTAGAGCAAAAATTACTGCCCGATATTCGGCTTCGTTATTGGTTGCTTCGCCCAGATATTGAGAATATTTCTTTATTGATTCTGCTTTCTCGTTACAAATCACAACTCCTACCCCGGCTGGCCCAGGATTATTTTTAGAACCGCCATCAGTATAAACAATAAGTTTCTTCATTTTTCGAGTCCCGCGATAACGGGACGAAGATGAAGATGAGATTTATCTCATCGACTTTCTTTGTAATATTTTATTAAACAATTTTTGAATTTTTCTAAATTTTCATTTTCTATCCTAAATCCGGCAGCTTGGGGGTGCCCGCCATAAGTTTTTAAAAGTTTCCGGCAACTATTCATTGCCTTTACTGCATTTCCACCGGATGGCACCTTTACCGACCCTACGCTTTCTTTTTTATCAATTTTAAAAAGAAAGGCTGGTTTTTGATATTTTCGACAAATTTTTGAGGCCGCAGCTCCTACCAAAGCTAAGGGCCAAGAAGAATTTCCCTCAAAAATTATATCCGGGCTCGAGGAGTAATTTGCAATTCTACTTTCTATTTCGTTATAAATTACCTCGACTTCACCTCTCTTTTTTGTACTTTTTATCAAAAGTTCTCGAGCAAATTTTTTTGCCTTATTATCGGAATTTTCTGTTAAGAGCAGATAAGCGACGTGTAAATGATTGTCTAAACCCGCTTTATTTAAAGGGAAAAGAATTTTCTTTCGAATCTCCTCTGTCTCCCCGTCTCTGAATTCTGTTAACTCCATTAAAGCTTTAATTCCCGGTCTTTTTGTATATTTTAAAGACAAAATTCCATCTGTTACTAATTTTTCATTTTCTTCTTTTAAAGGCATCTGATCAGCCAAGGTAGCCAGCATTACCAATTCCAGAAATTTCTCGGGTTTGTAACTCTTTTCTACGCTTTGAAGTAAAAATTTAACCAGTTTATAGACAATTCCAGCACAGGCAAATTCTTTAAAGGGATAAGGATCGCTTTTTTGTTTGGGGTCAACAATAATTGAAGCTTTGGGAACTTCAGGAAGAATCTCGTGATGGTCAATAATAATTACTTCAAATCCCATTTTCTTTGCTAACTCAACCTCTCTAACATTTCCTATTCCGCAATCAAGAGTAATGAGCAAAGCGGGAGCTTTATCTTTGAGTTGTTTTAAGGCAATCAAATTCAATCCGTATCCCTCTTTTTCTCGATTTGGGAAATAAACTTCTAAGAGTTTATATTGATGAGGGGCCAAAATCTCAATAGCTTCTTTTAAAATAATAACCGAAGCCGCCCCATCCAGGTCGGCATCGCCACAGAGAATGATTCTTTCTCCATTCCGGAGCGCGATTATTATTCGAGTAGCTACTTCTGGTATGTTTTTAATTTCCATACAAATAAATGAGGCAACTGCCAAGGAGAACATCCGGAGCGAGCGACCAGGGTGTCGCCGAAGGCGACGAGCGAGTGAGGACTAAGCAGAAATTCTCGGTGGGAATTTCTGCGGTTCTCCGCGACATGTTGCCGAATGTATTATATTACTTTAATGCCTCAATTCCCGGTAGTTGTTCTCCGGATAAAAAATCTAACATTGCTCCTCCGCCGGTAGAGACATGTGAAAATTGTTTTCTTAAATTATATTTTGCCAAAAAGGCATCGGTATCTCCTCCTCCGGCTACCGAGAAAGCTTTGCTCTTTAAAATGGCGTCAGCTACAGCCAGGGAACCGTTAACAAATCTTTCGTCTTCGACATATCCAAGAGGCCCATTCCAAAAAATAGTCTTTGCTCCTTCAATTATGTTTGTGAACAATTTAACCGTTTCTGGCCCTAAATCAAATATCTGTTCTTCTTTTCGAATGGAACCTATGGCAGTCTCGCGGATATAACCCTCTTTTAAGGTTCCCAAGCACAAGGTTACATCTACCGGGAGATGAAGAGTGGAATTGGTTAGATTAATCTTTTTTATTTTCTCTGTTATTTCCGGAGTATATTCTTCCAAGATAGGCTTTCCTATAGAAACTCCTCGAGCTTGCAAAATAGCATTTGCAATCTGACCTCCCAAAAGTAAATGGTCGGCTCTAACAAGAAACCTTTCAACTGCTTTTATTTTGGTCGCTATTTTTACTCCTCCGATAATTACTATTAGAGGTCTTCGAGGGTCTTCGGAAATTTTTGATAGAGTTTTTATTTCTCTCTCCAATAATAATCCTGCTCCCGAGGGTAAATATTTTGGGATAAGGGCTATGGAAGCATGAGCCCTATGAGAGCAACCAAAAGCATCGTTAATGTAGAAGTCGCCTAACCGGGAAAGGTTTTTAGCAAATTCAGGGTCATTTTCTTCCTCACCTTTATAGAATCTTAAATTTTCCAGAAGCACGACTTCCGAAGGCTTCATTTCGTCTATCTTTTTTTTGATTCTTTCTCCAACGCAATCATCTAAAAATAAAACCGGCTTTTTCAATAATTCTTCTAATTTCTTAGCGACCGGTTTCAAACTATATTTTTCTGATTTTACGCCCTCCGGTTTTCCTAAATGACTTATAAGAATTACTTTTGCCATCTTTTTTATCAAATGCAAAATTGTAGGGAGGGTTTGCTGGATTCGAAAGTCATCTGCAATTTTTCCAGTTTCGGTTACCCGAGCGTCAGCGAAGGGTGAAGAAGAAACCTTGGTTTCATCGCCTACCCGAGCGTTAGCGAAGGGTGAAGATGAACGAAGTTCATCGACTAGGGGGACATTAAAGTCGCACCTTAATAGGACCCTTTTATTTTTTACATTAAAATCTTTTACGGTTTTCATAAAATAAAAGTGTTAAATAATTGTCTTCGGGCAGTTGCCTCGGGTGACACGCAATCGGCTCAAGTTTGTAAGGAAGAGTTATTTCCCGCCGTTGCTATTTCTCGCCGAGCCTCACTTATCTTAAAAGAAAATTCAAAGCTTATCTCGGGCTCGGCTGCGAAGTGTCCCCCTCAACAACTGCCCTCAAACATTATTTTTTTTAAAACCTTATCGTTTCCCCCGGTGTGATTATCCCTTTTTTGCTTTCCGGTTTTTCCTCTTTGGTTTCTTTTCCTAAAGATTCTTCCAACGTTCTCTTTAACTCTTCAATATTTACTTCTTTTCTTTTTTTCTCTTTTTTTTCCTCTTTTTGTTTTCTCGGGACAGAGAATGGAATCGGCCTCTTTTTAATTGCCTCTTCCAGAGATATGGTCGGAATTTCCTCCCTTTTTTCTCCGGTTTTTTCTCTTTCCATCCTACTCCGACAGGGTTTGCAATAAACTGGTCTCACGCCGTCCGGCAGGAAGGGTACCTTAGTCCATTTTCCACAAAGCCGACATTGAGCATCGTAAAGAACCGAGGGGACAGCTCGAGAGGTCTCGGATGCAGTAAAGCTTCCCGCCCATTCGGCAATTTTTTCTTCAACTCCTTTCCTGGGAGTCCCATATCTTTCTCGAGAAACCTTAATAATTTTTTCTTTAAATGATTTTTCCTCTTTCGGGAAAGGAGGGAGGGTTTCTGCGGAAAAAGGACGACCAGCTAACCCGTCAATCATTAATTTCAAACAAATATTATATTTTGCCAAATTAACTAAATCTTCGGCATTGAATTCGGGAGCAAATTCCTTCTCTAAATACTCGGCATCTTCTGCCCCTACCCGAAAGGTAACTATTGTTCCTACGTTACCAAATACGGCTTCTTTCACTCCTTCCTCCATCTGGTTGATATATTGATGGCTTAAAATAAGAGATAGACGATATTTCCTGGCTTCAGATAAGATGTTAATAAAACTTTCCGTAGCAAAGTTTTGAAATTCGTCAACATAAAGGAAAAAGTCCTTTCTTTTTTCTTCCGGGATATCCACTCTTGACATCGCGGCTAACTGCAATTTTGTAATTAATAAAGCTCCTAACAATCTTGAATTATCTTCTCCTATTTTTCCTTTAGATAAATTTAAAATTAAAATTTTACCCTCATCCATAATCTGGCGCATGTTTATTAAAGAGTTAACCTGTCCGATAATGTTGCGAATAAGAGGAGCGGAAATGAACTGCCCAACTTTATTTTGAATAGCGGCAGTAGCTTCTACCTCATATCGCTGATTATATCTGGCAAATTCCTGGACCCAAAATGATTTCACTACCGGATCTGTAATTCTCTCCACTACCTTTTTTCGATACTCCACGTCAGCCAACATTCGATTTACTCCAAGTAAAGTAGAACCTGGATATTCCAATAAGGCCAGAATGCAATTGTTTAAAATATATTCCATTCGGGCCGACCAGACATCCGGCCAAATCTTTTTGAAAACACCCATAAGGCCGGAAGCTACTAAATGTCGATGTTCCAAATCAACTTTTTCCATAATATTAAAAGCAATGGGATAATCCAGGTCAACGGGATTGAAGTAAACAACATCATTAATTCTATTGGAAGGAATAAAATCCAAGAGTCTTTCTGCTGCTTCTCCATGAGGGTCAACAAAACCTACGCCTCTTCCTGCCTGAATATCCTGAATAGCCATATTTTCTAACATTGCGGTTTTCCCCATGCCGGTTTTTCCCATAACATAAGTATGCCGACGTCGGTCATCGATTTTAATCCCGAATTTTTTCCTCATATTGCGAAAAGTAGTTTCAGCAAAGAAATTTATTTCGTTATTCATCAAAATAAATTGAAAATTTATTGAAGATTGAGATGAATCGAAGATTCATCGAACATATTATTCTGTCGGTAATCCGGGAGGAGCTTCTCTCTTTTTAGTTTCAACCCGGGAAATAATTGGAGAAGGAGCAACTGCTATTCCGGGAAAATGATAAAGGGTGGCTAATTCTTCGGTATCTAAGATAAAAGTGCCGCCCGATCTGGGGAAAAAGGGAGAGAGCCTCGAAACGTAATTTCTAAAAATCTTTCTTTTTCTCAAATACTCCCTTCGATTTAAAATCAGATTTTTGGGCAAGAACCAGCTTTTTGGGATAAGGCATGAGGTCTCTTTCAGGGGCTTAAGACCGTTAAGATTGGTCGTGCCGAACTGACTGGAAAAACTAAAACCTAATTTAACTTGGGGCTTAAAAAAGACGTCTCTTTTTCCAAGATAAATAAATCTCATGAAAGATAAAAACCCGTATTTGCTCACTTTATTTTCAATTGCGCTGACCACTTCCCTTTCTCCGGCAGTAAGTCTCATTTCCGGGGGCAGCATTTCTTTTGGCGCTTCGGGCTCAGCCGATGGACCGCTTATCACCGTCTCGATTGCCTCTTGAATTATGGGTTTTAGTACCGGTTTTTCCGGCCTTTTTACTAATTTATTTACTAAAGCTTTGCCTCTATCTACATAATTATTTTCTGCATTGGTAATTGGGGTGGCAGTAATTTGAACCCAAAGCTGTTCTCCCGACCCCAATTTGGTCATTCCTTCCAAAAGCATACTCAGGGGGTCCAGCCGTTTTTCTTCTTTAGCAGCTTCCGGTCTTTCTTCAAAAAATTGAGGATAGGTTTTAATCGGATAGACATCTTCTTTAAGCATTTGGAAATCGCAGCCCCATAAGTCCCAATTTGTATTAGGAATATCTTGGGGCACTTTTTTTGCATAATCGTCAGCCACGGAGATTTCTGCATCCGGATATTGAGAATAAATAATGGATTCGATGGCATTTCGGTCAACCTCCAAAATTCTTATAAAAAAATGGGGCTTTCCTCCAATGCTCACTATTTCTAAAGAAAAAGAGGGGAGGGTTTCTCCGTCAATCCATTTTTTCCACCAATCTGGTGGACCATATACATCTCCCCAAAAACTGGAAAAAACCTGCTCCATGGCCCGAAGAGGTTTTAAAACCTCCCTGGGCATTTTAATTTCCAGTAAAACAAATCTTCTTTTCGCAGCACATAGCTCTCTTCTCCACCAAAGCCAAAGAAATAAAAAAGGACGACAAAGTAAAAAGGGAACTAAAACCCACCACCAGTTTTTAAAAACGTTCCATAAAGTATTTAAAACATTTAAAATTTGAGTGAGGTCTCCGTTCATCTTTACTCTGGGGTCCCCGAATTTTCGAGCGGAAGCGAGAAAATTGGGGTATTATTTAAGCCTCTCTTAGGGTGTATCTTCCTTGAGAATCTTTCAAAAAGTATTTTTTATCATATAAATTCAATAAAATTGTGTTTCCTTTAACCTTTCGTTGCTCCAGTACCTTTTTAATAATCTCCTCTTTTGATAAAGACTGTTTTTCTTCTTTTAATATCTTTAAAATCACTTCTTTTACTGCTCCAGGTGTATACCCCCATTCTTGTAAAGCATAAAGGCCCCGACCAACAAGAACAAATCTCGGGTCTTTAATCAGTTCGTTATGAACGCTTTGAGAGAGGGTCTTTTTAGTGGTTTTTGAAAGAGAAAGTTTATCAATTAAAGCAGCCACCTCGGTAAAATGCAGGGGTCTTTTTTCTTTTTTGAAAACCAGATAGGCTTTATCTCTGATTCCTCTGGGATTAACCTCCGGCCAATCAAAAAAGCCGTATAGGCCCTGAGGTCCTGTCATTATATTTTTTGAAATTTCAAGATAAGAGGACAAAACTTGATTTGTTAATGAAAAGGGCAAAAAGGCAAGGGTTTTTGGAGGATTGTAATCTCCGATTGAAAGAGGATGTCCTTGCTTTCTCATTTCTTCCGTAAAAGAGTCTATTACTTTCTTTGCTGACTCCAGAGACCTCTGTTCAATTGTCCAAAGAGAATAAAAATCTTTTGTTTCACCAAACCGTTTAAATCGATCTCCTATGGTCAATAGAAACAAAATGTAATTTTGAAACTGGGGATTATCCCATTCGGAAAGTATCTTCTCCTCTTTTTTCAGTCCACCGCTTAGTTTAAACTTTAAATCAAGGTACTGGAAGGGTCCTTCCGGAAATTCTCCGGCTTTTTTCTTAATCGTTTCTAATCCCTCTGCTTCAATTTGGCGAACTCTTTCTCGGGTAATCCCAAAGTCCTTCCCGATTGATTCTAAGGTTTGAGGAGATAAATCTTTTAAGCCGAATCGTTTCTCAAGAATTACTCTGGCTCTTTCCGGCAAATTTTTTAAAAGAGTATTACAAATTTTGGGATAGTTGAAGCTCATTTTAAAAAGAGATTTATTAATTTATTGCTTTATTTAACCATTTTTTTGAGAACTCGTCAACTATTTCCCTATCCTTTTTCCTTTCCGGTTTTTCAAATTAACTAAAAGGGGGCTGGCTAAAAATAAAGAAGAATAAGTGCCGACAATAATCCCAATAATAAGGGTTAAGGAAAAATATTTTAAGGTTTCTCCTCCGAAGAAGAATATTGAAAATAGAACCAAAAGAGCACAAGTACCCGTACTGATAGAACGAATGAAAATCTGGTTTAAGCTCTGATTGAGCAGGTTGGTAAAATCTTCCCCCCGGGTTTTCAAAAGGTTTTCTCTAACTCTATCAAAAACAACAACTTTATCGTTGATTGTATAACCTAAAATAGTTAGCAGGGCGGTAATAATCATAATATTGAATTGAACGTTCCCAAATTTCCCCAACAGGGAAATGGCGCCAATTGTTATTAAAACATCAAAAAAGAGGGCAATAATTGAAATTACCCCGTATTCAAAACCCGAAACTGGCCAGGTGAGTTTTCTAAAAGCAATGGCAATGTAGCAAAGTAAAGCCGCCAAGGAAATAATTATTAAAATTACCGTTTTTTGGCGCAATTCTTTACCAATAGCCGGTCCAATGCTTTCAAATTGCAGCTCTTCCGTTTTTGAAATTTCGGCTAACTGAGAAATTATTTTTTGGTGAGTTGTTTCATCAACCTCTTTCATTCTTATAATCATTCCCCTGTCTCCGGCTGGCTGCAGGATAATTTCTCCCAAATTGAGATTTTTTAATTTTTCTTGAATTACTGAATTTTCTGGTCTCTTTTCAAATTCAACTTCCAGGATGCTTCCGCCCGAAAAATCAATACCAAAATTTAATCTAAAAATTAGAAGGCAGAAAATTGCAGTTAAAGCCAGAAGTCCCGAGAAAATATAATAGATTTTTGAATATCTTATAAAATTAAAGTGCATGTTATTTCCATAACCATTTCCAATTTTCTAACCTTGTTCCGGCAAAACATCTTAAAAAGTTGTTGGTTATAAAAATGGCGGCGAACATACCAACAAGGTTTCCAATAATCAGGGTAAAAGCGAATCCCTTAACGAAACTGGTTCCGAAACCGAATAAAATTAACCCGACTAAAATTGTTGTAAAGTTTCCGTCACGGATTGACGGCCAGGCCCGTCTAAAACCTTCTTCAAGTGAAATTAAATAACCCTTCTTCTCCCCTAACTCTTCTCTCATTCTGGAAAAGATTAAAATATTGGCATCGACCGCCATACCCATAGATAACAGGAATCCGGCAATTCCGGCTAAAGTCAGTGTAACCGGAATTAATTTAAATAGAGCTAAAAGAAAAACAACATAAATCAACAGGGATATGGAGGCAAAAATGCCGGGAATTCGATAAAAAAGAATCATAAAAATAAGAATGGAGACGAAACCAAAAATTCCTGCTTTCAGGGATTGCTCCAAAGAAATTCTTCCCAAAATCGGCTCTATTGTTTTTTGAGAAATCAGTTTTATAGGAACCGGCAGGGCACCGGCATTTAGGTTTCTAGCTAATTCTTTGGCTTCTTCAATTGTGAAGCGGCCGCTGATTTGAGCCTTTCCTCCGGAAATTTCTTCTTCCACCTTTGGAGCAGACATTAAAATTCCATCAACATATATTGCCAATGGTCTTCCTGTCCATTTTGCAGTTAATTCCTTAAAAATCTTTGCCCCCTCATCGTTAAATTGTAAAAGGACGAGGGGTTCGTTGGTCGTGGGATGGAAACCAATTTCTGTTTTTTTTAAATATCTTCCGTTTAAAGAAGTAGACTGAAAAGGCTCTTCCAGAGCTAATTGCCAATTTTCAATTTGAGTTATTTCTTCCTCGGTCTTCCCAACTAATTCTTGCCGTTTTTTCAAAATCTCCTCGAAATTCTCTTTTGGTTCTCTAAACTCAAGAAATGGAGTTTTCCCAATTTCTCGGATAGCTTCGGCCGGGTCTTTGATTCCGGCCAATTCTACGGCCAGTCGATGAACGCCTCCTGCTTCCTGGGTTTGAACCATTGGTTCTTGGACCCCAAAGAGATTAACTCTTCTTTCAATTACGTCTCTTAAACCCTGCATCGCAAAATCGTAGTCTTTCTTTTCAATATTTAACAAATCTGCTTCATAAACAAGGCGGGTTCCTCCCTGCAAGTCAAGCCCTAATTTAAAAGGAATTTCTGGAAAATGGGGGAAATTCAAAGAAAATTTTTTATTCAAAAAATCCACCCCAAGATTAAAGTATCCTGAGTAGCTTAAATTGACAGCAAGAAATGCTAATAAGATTATAATTCCTAAAGTAATAAAAATTTTCTTTTTTGACATAGGTTATTTTATTCTAATACATTTAAAGCCCCGTTAAAAGAGCAGAGATAATCCCGACCAAGAATATTCCATCAAACACACCGGCACCGCCAATAGAAATAAGTCCGGGGGACAATTTTTGCACTTTTTTTAAGTTTAAAACATCGGCTCCAATTAAAGTTCCTAACACCCCGGAAATAAAAGCGCAAGGGGCAACAAAGCCAGGAAATAGCATTAAAGCAAGAATAGCCGAAAAAATTGGGGGGATAAAAGCTGACAAAACAATTCCTCGTCCGGGAATAACCCGGGCTAAAAATTTAGAGATTACAATCATTAAAATCGTAGCGATTAAAACTGGTTTTAGCTCAAAACCCTGTTTCCAACCTAAAAATATAAAATAAAAAGAGAGTAAAATCGGAATAACCGCTCCGCCAAAGTTAATAGCAATGCCC
>Ga0210017_1002962_pt1 | contig 14374 bp, 14 predicted proteins | sample CryGeyCG2014_020_FD_183966 | JGI IMG/M metagenome (GOLD analysis project Ga0210017, IMG submission 183966) | Groundwater microbial communities from aquifer - Crystal Geyser CG08_land_8/20/14_0.20 (SPAdes) (version 2) | ecosystem: Environmental > Aquatic > Deep subsurface > Groundwater | place... | reverse complement strand
ATATCAAGATTTACAGAGAGCAGGGGTCGATGAACTTCGTTTATCTTCACCCTTCGCTAACGCTCGGGTAGTCGATGAACTTCGTTTATCTTCACCCTTCGCTAACGCTCGGGTAATTGAAGTATTATATGACGATAGAAAAGAAAAATCAGCGGGCGAGAAATTCGCTGACGCTGATTTAATTGGGATACCAATCAGAATTGTGATAAGCGAGAGAACATTAAAAAGAGATTCGGTTGAAATCAAAGAAAGAAATAAGAAAGAGACAAAATTAGTAAAAATAGCACGCTTATCACATTTTATTAGAAATTGGTAACCAAGCTTCTGTTTGCAGAAGCGAAGGTGGAAAAGAGGATGAAGTCCTCTTTGACTATTAGACATTAGAAATTTTTATTTTATGTTCAATAAGCTTCTTTCCCGCATTTCTCAAGATATTGCCATTGATTTGGGGACCGCTACCTCTCTGGTTTATGTGAGAGGCCGGGGGATCGTCATTCAGGAGCCCTCGGTGGTGGCTATTAATCAAAAAACCGGCCAGGTTTTGGCGATTGGCGAGGAAGCCAAGAAAATGGTTGGCAGAACGCCGGCTCATATTGTTGCCACGAGACCCTTGGTTTCTGGAGTGGTTTCTGATTTTGAAGTGACAGAACAAATGTTGAGATACTTTGTTGACAAAGTTGATAAAAAAAGATTTGTTTTTAATCCCAGGCCTCGGATAATTGTAGGAATACCTTGCGGCGTGACCGAAGTAGAAAAAAAAGCAGTCAGAGATGCGGCTGAAAATGCTGGCGCCAGAAAAGTTTTTCTAATTGAGGAACCCATGGCCGCGGCCATCGGCGCCCGACTTCAGATTCAAAAAGCAGGGGGGAACTTTATTGTTGATATTGGCGGAGGGACAACTGAGGTGGCAGTGATTTCTTTAGGGGGAATTGTCATAGCCAAGAGCTTAAGAATCGCGGGAGACAAACTCAACGAAGACATTATTCACTTTGCTCAAAACGAATACAAATTATTAATCGGCGAGAGAACGGCCGAAGAAATTAAAATCGGAATTGGTTCAGCCTGCGTTTTGAAGAACTCAAAATCATCGACTACCCGAGCGTCAGCGAGGGGCGGAGATGAACGAAATTCATCGACTACCCGAGCGTCAGCGAGGGGCGGAGATGAACGAAATTCATCGACTACCCGAGCGTCAGCGAGGGGCGGAGATGAACGAAATTCATCGACTACCCGAGCGCAGTCAAAGAGAACTTCGTCCTCTTTTCCACCTTCGCTTCCTTCGGAAGCTCGGTCAGCGAGGGGCGGGTTCGCTGAACTTCGTTCATCTCTCGCCCTTCGCTCTGCTTGGGCAGATGAAGTGCCAGCTTCATCGACTCATACTTTAAATAAAAACGGGAATCCCAAAAGAGAAATGCCGATGCGCGGAAGAAATCTGGTAACCGGACTGCCGGAGGAAATCACGGTGACCGAGGAAGAAATCAGAAAAGCGATGGAAAAATCCATCAAGCAAATCATCGAGGAAATTAAAAGCACGATTGAAGAAACTCCGCCCGAGCTTTTGGCTGACATAATGTCCAGGGGCATTCAAATGGCCGGCGGTGGTTCGCTTTTACGGGGAATTGATTTCTTGGTAGCCAAAGAAACAAAAATTCCCACCAAAATTATTGAAGATCCAATGACGGCCGTTGTCAGAGGGGCCGGTATGGTTTTGGAAAATCTTGACGAACTCAGCGATATTTTAGTTGAAACGGAGTATTTGGAACCGCCAAAGTAAAACAATGATTTCTAAAGAAAACGTCAAACGTATAGCAAAATTAGCCAGACTTGGTTTAACTCAAGAAGAGATTTTAAAGTTTCAGAAGGATCTTTCTTCAATTTTAGATTACATAGAAAAATTGAAAGAAGTTGACGTTTCAAAAGTAAAACCCACTGCTTATTCAATAGAAATGGAGAATGTAATGAGAAAAGACGAATCAAATGAAAAATTAAAAATTAAGTTCAAAGAGCATCGCTCTTCTCTCGCCTCAGCTAAAGCTTCGGCAAATGAAAAATTATTGGACTTGGCGCCGGAAATAAAAAACGGATATTTAAAAGTTAAGTCGATACTATAAATGGAATTAACTAACTTAACAATTGCTCAAACTCACGATAAATTGACGAAGAAAGAATTTTCGGCAATAGAATTAGCCACAGCTTTCTTAGAAAAGATAGACAAAGAAGACAAAAAAATTTCAGCTTTTTTAACTTTGACAAGGGATTTGGCGCTGTCACAAGCCAAGGAGATTGATGATAGAATTTTAGAGGGCAGAGAAATTTCTGTCTTGGCCGGCGTACCCATGGCAGTCAAAGATAATATCCTGGTTGAAAATGTTAGATGTACTGCCGGTTCCAAGATCCTTGAAAATTATATTGCTCCTTACGACGCCACCGTAATAAAAAAACTTAAAAGCCAGGGCGCGGTTATCTTAGGGAAAACCAATTTAGATGAATTTGCCATGGGAAGCTCGACCGAAAATTCTGGTTTCTTTCCGACAAAAAATCCTCATGACTTGACCAGGGTTCCCGGCGGTTCCTCGGGGGGATCTGCCGCCACAATAGCTGCCAATCTGTCTGTTTTTGCTTTAGGTTCTGATACGGGCGGCTCAATCAGGCAACCGGCTTCTTTTTGCGGCGTAGCAGGATTAAAACCGACTTATGGAGCAATATCAAGATACGGATTAATTGCTTTTGCTTCTTCTTTAGACCAGATAGGACCCCTGACCAAGACAGTGGAGGATTGTAGGATTGTTTTTGAAGCAATTTCCGGAAAGGATGAAATGGATAGTACTTCTCTCAATTTAAAATTCAAAAATCAAAATTCAAAACCACAGTTTAAAATTCAAAATATAAAAATTGGCGTGCCTAAAGAATATTTTATTAAAGGAATGAATGTTGAAGTTGAAAAGATAATTAAGAAAGCTGTAAAAAAAATTGAAAACTTAGGCGCTAAAATTGAAGAAATAAGTCTGCCTCATGCCGAATATGCTTTGCCTTGCTATTATATTATTGCTCCCTCTGAAGCCTCGGCTAATTTGGCAAGATTTGATGGCATTAAGTACGGGTATTCGCAAAAAGCAGCAAAAGATTTGATGGAAGTTTATCTTCAATCCAGAGAAAAAGGTTTCGGCGCTGAAGTAAGAAGGAGAATAATGCTGGGAACATATGCTTTATCGGCCGGTTATTACGAAGCTTATTACAAAAGAGCGCAAAAGGTGAGAACATTGATAAAGGAGGATTTTCAAGAAGCATTTGAAAAGGTTGACCTTATTTTAACGCCGGTATCGCCGTCCGTTGCCTTCAAACTTGGTGAAAAAATTTCAGACCCTTTAACAATGTATCTTTCCGATATTTTTACGATTGCGGTTAATTTAGCAGGGCTTCCAGCTCTTTCCCTTCCTTGTGGCAAGGTTAACAACCTACCCGTTGGCTTGCAGATTATCGGAAATAAGTTTCAAGAACATGAGATATTAAAAGTCGGTGAAATCTTTGAAAAAAATTAATGGAAACTCTGTTTCTTATTCAAAAATGGACAACAATATAATTTCTTTAATCACCAATCCTCCTTTTGCCGGTTCGGTATTTATTTTAAAGATTGGATTTATCGGCATTTCTTTGATAATGACCGGACTTATTGTTCTTTTTTTGTCAAAGACCAACTGGCTGAAATTTCGCTTGACACAAAATTTGATTGAATTCGTAACCTATAAACCTTTTGGCACAAAGAAAATTGCCAAGCAATGGATGAAGATTAAACAAAGATTGGATGCAGGTCTGGAATCTGAATTTAAATTAGCAGTTATTGAAGCGGACGCGATGTTAGACGATATTTTGAAAAAGATGGGATATAACGGAGAAAGCTTGGGAGATAAATTAAAACAGGTAAGCGCTGATATTTTGCCAAGTCTTGCAGAAGTCCAAGGAGCTCATGAAATCAGAAATAATATCGTTCACGATCCGGATTACAGATTAAATTTAGATGGGGCCCAAAAAACAATTTCATTTTATGAGAAGGCATTCACTGATTTGGACGTGCTTTAGGTGGAGTTGATTTTAGCCAAAAACTAAGATAAAATAGCGCTTAGCGGGGTGGACCAGTAGTAGGTCGCCAGTCCCATAAGCTGGAAGCCTAGGTGCAATTCCTAGCCCCGCAACAAGTATTTTTAAAATTTTTGAACCCGAGGTATAATACAATAAAATATTTATATCTCTGGGTTTTATGGCAAAGTTTAGAGAAAAAATTAAAGCTCAAGAATTACGTCAACAAGGAAAGAGTATTAAAGAAATCGCTAAATTTTTAGGAGTGTCGAAAAGTTCTATTAGTATTTGGTGTAGAGATATTGTACTTACAGCAGAACAGATAGAAAGTCTCCAGAAGCGAATGTCTACTAAAGGAAGTTATGAGGCTCGTCTAAAGGGCGCAAGAACGCAACACGAACGGAGGCTACAACAAATTAAACGACTCCAAGAAGAGGGATTTAAGATAATTGAATCCTTGTCAAAACGAGATTTATTATTGATAGGTGCTGGTCTTTATTGGGGAGAAGGAATGAAAAAAGAAGGAAGAGCCAGAGTCGCAAATTCTGATCCAACAATAATTAAGTTTATGGTAAATTGGTTCCAGATCTTGTGGGGGATACAAAAAGAACAGTTCACATTGCAAATTTTGATTAATAAAATTCATAAAAAGAGAGTAAAAGAAGTAGAACGATATTGGTCAAATTTACTTGGAATTTCACCTACTCAATTTACTAAAACCACTTTAATCAAAGCGAAAAATAAAAAAATCTATAAAAATTTCCAGGATCATTATGGAACTCTTCTTGTTTCAGTACGTAAAGGAGGTGACTTGCGCCACAAAATTAATGGGTTGATTAGCGCTTTGTCTCAAAAACCTTTCTTATAAAGCCGGGGTAGTTCAGTCGGTTAGAACGTCGCACTCATAAGGCGAAGGTCGTGGGTTCGAGTCCCACCTCCGGCATTGTTATGATGTATGGACCCGTAGTGTAGCCCGGTTAAATATTAGATATGCCAATTTTTAAAATTAAAAATGAAAACTTCTTTAAAAAATGGTCTCCGGAAATGGCTTATATCTTAGGGTTTTTTACAGCTGATGGAAGTATGATAAGAAATAAAAGAGGGGCACATTTCATTGAATTCCAGATAACAGATAAAGATTTGTTAGAAAAGATAAGAATATTGTTAGGTTCAAATCACAAAATTAGTACGCGGAAAATGTCTGATAACGGTAAAGCTATTTATAGACTTCAAATTGGTAGCAAGGTGATATTTAATGATTTATTAAAACTTGGACTGTCATCCAGCAAAAGCAAACGAATTAAATTGCCAATTACGCCAAGAAAATATTTCCAGCATTTTTTAAGAGGATATTTTGACGGAGATGGGAATGTAACCGTTTGCACATATAAACGGAAAACGAGAAATAATAAACTTACTACAATTTTACAGTCAGGTTTTATATCTGGATGTAAAAAATTTTTAGAAGGACTAAAAGAAAAATTATTAGGAGAAAAAATAGTAAAAGGCGGTAGTCTTTACTATTCCAGTGGCGGATGGCGGTTATTCTTTTCAATTAATGATAGCAAACAGCTTTATCGCTATATGTATTCGGGAATAAACAGAGGTAGTAAATTATGTTTAGATAGAAAGAAAATAATTTTCGATAATTACATGCGGGCGTAGCTTAGTCCGGATAAAAGCGCCTCCCTGTCACGGAGGAGAACGTGGGTTCAAATCCCATCGCCCGCGCCAACAGCGGCAAGTGGTAAATTGAGCAGCAAAGCTCAAAAGTTTTTTAACAACTTTTTTATAAGGAGGTGAGGAAGATGGATATAAAAATTTGCAAGGAAAAGAAAAAGTGTAGCCATTTTTTAATTGAAAAGTTGGTGCAGGAACTTGGAGAGTTGGGGAACGAAGACGGCTTAAAAAAAATAAAAAGCAAGGAGGAATTTAAAAACTGGGAAAAGAAGATTGAAAAACTTGGCGAGGCGGTGAAGAAATTTGAAGGTTCGGTCGTAGAATTTTTTGAGGCCAAAGGATTTTATCCTTGCCGTGACCCCATGCAGATTTGTTGGGGTCGACGGAAATACTTGACTTGTCTCAAAGGCTTGGATAAAAAAGCCTATTCAAAGAACATTCGTTCTTCTCCACCCTTCGCTTCGCTAGGGTATTTGAAGACAAAAATGGAGGTGAAAAAATGAGGAGGGGATTTAATAAAAAGAAAAAAATGCCAGGCAATTAAACTGATTGAAACCCGGCATTTTAATTTGACATTTTTTTAAAAGTTTGATAGAACGAGAATCAAAAATAGCTATCTTTATATTGGAGATAAAATTAGATAGCACCTTACCAAATAAGAAGGAAAGGAGGAAAAAGCGAAAGAGATTAATAAACCATTTTTGATTTTCAAGAGAGAAAATTAAAAAGTTCATATGGAAGGGGAGGTGATTGAGTTGATAAGGCCGGAAAGAAAGGAAGCAATTTCTGAATTAGCAGTAGCCTTAGAGATTTCTCCTAATTTAATCAGCCGGGCTCTCCAGATGATTGCTGATAAAACCGCCTACAATGTCTGGTCAATTCCCAAAAAATCTGGCGGAGAAAGACAAATTCAGACAGCCAATTGGCCTCTGAATGAAATCCAAAGTAAAATAGCAGTAAAAATCTATCCTTATTCTCTCTCAGAAATTAACCACGCCTTTGTTACTGGCAGGTCTCACCGAACAGCAGTTTTGCCCCATGTTCGGGCCAATGCCTTTTTCTCATTTGATATCAAAGATGCTTTTCCTTCAACATCGAGAAGACAAGTTATACTCAAGTTGCGATTGATCTCAGCTCAGCTTGGTTTCAAAGACAGGGTGGCTGAGTTGATGGCTGACTTAGTCTGCTATTCTCCTACCGGGAAATCTGAGGATGGATTTTTGCCCCAGGGTTATAGCTCTTCGCCCTACATCTTTAATTTGGTTCTTAGAGATATTGACCGAATTCTGGCTGACTTCGCCAAAAAAAGAGGTTATCAAATTACTAGATACGTGGATAATTTTCTCATTTCAACCACCGAAAAAGCCATTCCAAAAGAAGACAGAAGATTAGTAATAAAGTTAGTGGAAAATCTTGGTGGTTTCAGAATCCCGCCAGAAAAAACCCATTATCTGGAAGTTGAAGGAAAGGGTGTCCATTTTGAATTCCTAGGTTTAGTGATTGAGGGACCGAGAGATGGCGAGAGAAGAATGGGTGTGGCCGACGAGAAATTGGGCGAGTGCAGGTGGATAATTCTGGGAGCAATGGAGCAAAAGGATTTCTCGGAAAGAACATTTCGGGGAATTAAAGGGAAAATCAACTATATAAAGAGCATCTATAAATCTCAAGGAAAGCCGCTACCAGCTGAGATTGTTGATGTTTTTGCTCAGTATCAAATGATGAAAGAAGTGGCTGATGCCCAAAAAAGAAAGCAATCTTTCTTCACAAGCTAAAACCGACTGGTCAAATAAGAAATCGCCAGTCGGTTATTTTTTTAACAATAGCTTGACAATTTCCAAAGAGGTGGTAAAAGAAAAACAGGAGAGTTAGTACCTTTCAATAACAATAAGGAAAGGAAGAAAGGCAAAATAGGTGAATTTTACTGTCATAATTTTTCCTGAAAAATTACAATAAAAGAAAGGAGGAAGGAAAGAAAAGACAATAGAACCGAAGGTAAGAGAACTAAAGAAAAGCCCTAATTAAAAAAGGAGGTATAAGATGGAAAAGTTATTTTTTCAGGCACTGATTATTGTTGCTGGGATGGTAATTGGTGGGTTTCTTTGTTATTGGTTGATATTTCGTTCCAGATTTCGAGTGCTCACTGAGCAACTTCAGCAGAAAGACTTTGAATTGCGCCAGGTTTTGGAAACTAAAGCGGCCGCTGAACAAGAAGCAAAGCGGATACCGGAGCTTGAACAACAACTAATTAGTCTTAGGAGCCAGGCCACTGAGTGGCAAACAGAAATCGCTGCTTTAAAAACACAACAGGAAGCTGACAAGGAAAAAATCCAGTGGGTCAAAGAGGCCGAAGAATACCTGCGTGAAGCTTTTCAATCTTTGAGCTCTCAAGTGCTTCAGGCCAATGCCGATGAGTTTTTGAAACGTGCCCGGGAGCAACTAGATACTTTGCTTGTTCAGGTGAGGGGTGACTGGTCTACTCACAAAGCAGAACTCAAAATTCTGGTTCAGCCTTTAGGGGATAGTCTTAAGGTGTTAGATAATCAAATTCATGAATTGGAACAAAAACGCGAAGGTGCTTATCAGGGTTTACGAGAACAGTTGGGCCAACAAGTCCAAATTGTTCAACAGCTTCAAAAAGCTACCATTAGCCTCGACCAAGCTTTGAAGTCACCCATTATTCGAGGCCGGTGGGGCGAGTATCAACTGCGACGGGTAGTTGAGATGGCCGGGATGATCAGTCACATTGATTTTGAAGAGCAAGTCGGTACTGAAGAAGGACGGCCTGACGCCATTATTTATTTGCCTAACAAAGGCGTGTTGCCAGTGGATGCTAAAACGCCAATGCAGGCTTATTTTGAAGCCATGGAAGCAACTGATGAAAAAACACGGACAACAAAACTTAATGAGCATAGTAGGATAATGCGTGAGACAATCCGGGGACTAGGTCAACGCCGCTATTGGCAACAATTTGAGCGGACACCGGAAATGGTCGTCATGTTTATGCCCAATGAAGCTTGTTTGAGTGTTGCCTTTGAGCAAGACCCAGGGTTGTTGGAGTTTGCTATTGGACAGCGTGTTATTCCCGTTACTCCAATAACTTTTCTGGCCTTGCTGACTGCTGTGGCTTATGGTTGGCAGCAGCATCTAATGACTGAGAGCGCCCGCCAAATAGCTCTCCAGGGTAAAGAGTTGTATGACCGCTTGATAAAATTCATTGAACACATCCAAAGGATGGGGAAGGGATTGGATTCAACAGTCAAAGTTTATAACGAGGCGGTAGGTTCTTTGGAAAGTCGTCTCTTCCCAGCCGCCAGAAAATTCAAGGAATTGGCCGCTATTGCCGAAGAGATACCTGTTTTGGCACCGATTGAGAGTCAGGCTCGAGGACTAGTCAGTTTAGAAGCGACAGAAGAAGTCAAAAAAGAATGAAAAGGAGGAATGAAAAATGAAAGCAATAAGAAAAGCAGTATTGAGTTGGTGGAATTTGACGGTACCGGTCAAGATCATGCCTTTAATTGGCTCTGAGGTACATCTAATTCCTAAGGAAATCGATGTTCATCAGAAGTGCAATCAAGAGGTGACAGAGGCAATTCTCTGTCCTAGTTGCAAGAAAGTTTTTAAAGCAAAAGTTCAAGTCTCTTGCCCGGAGTGTCATCGGACTTTTGAGCCAGAAATTCAAAATCTTTGTTCAGAATGTAAAAGTAAAGTTAAGGAACCGATTATAAAGAAGTGGTGTCCAACCTGTAAAAAACAAATAACTGATAAAGTCATTAAAAAAGTATTTCCTGTTGGTGAAGATCAGCTGATGGAACTAAGCGATAAAGAAATAGAACAGTGGGAGAAAAATTTTCCCGATAAAGAAAAAATCAATGTTGGCTGGGTTACTCGTAAACGGGAGATTAATCCTGTTTATTTCTTGACCACTTATACCCTGGTGCCTGATAAAAAAGGCGAGTATGGGTATGAGTTCTTTAGACAGATGCTGGCCGATAACGAATTGGTGTTGATTGCTGATGTGGTCATTTCAAAAAATAATTATCGGGCGATTATTTCTCATGAGAACGGTAGATTATTGCTTATCACCTTGGTCAATTACGACGAGATTGAATGGCCAGATGTCCCCCCAGTTCAATTACCAGCTGAGCTAGTGGAAAAAGGCAAAGATTTTCTGTTTAAACTGGCTGATCGTCAGTTCAGGCCAGAAGAACATGCTCGAGATCCTTATCGAGAGTATTTCCAAATGCTGGTCGCCAAAAAGGTCGAGAAAAGAGAAGTTGCTTTTAGGCCACCACTTGTTCCTTCGCCAGAGGTTCAGGATGAAATAACTAAGCAACTGATGGCGAGTCTTCTTTCTGTCCAACAAGAAATAAAAAAAGAAGAAAAGAAAGCCCTGATTTAAAAAATAAGGCCGTTGAACTATCTAGTTTCAGCGGCCTTTCTTTTTTTGACAAATTTTTTGAACATGGTAATTTTAATCAGAGGAGGATAGTTCTTTTTTTGTAGTTTTGCTAGAAAAAATTTTTAAAAAAGAATAAGGAAAGAAAGGAGGTGAACAGATGAAGAGGGTTATTGTCATTTTTTTGTTGTTGCCACTAATTATTTTTTGGTTGAAACCTGTGGAGGTCATCGTTAGAAGATGATGACCAGAAAGGAGGAAAAGGAAGATGGAAAAACTGATTTCTTTACAAAGGAGTGTTGTTCCTGCTTGTGACGTACCAACAATAGAAAAACTTCAGGAGCTCGTAATTGCCACTCGGAAAGTAGACGGGATAGGTGGTTACAAGGTCGGACTGGAGCTTGTTATTCAGTTTGGCCTTGAGGAGGTGGTCAAGAAAATTCGTGACCACAGTCAGTTGCCAATCATATACGATCATCAGAAGGGAGGCACAGATATTCCGGAGCTTGGAGCAAAGTTCGCCAAGGCAGTAAAGTCAGCCGGAGCGGATGCTGTCATTCTCTTTCCTTTTGGTGGAGCCAAGACCGAGCGAGAATGGATAAAAGCGTGTCAGGGCGAAGGATTGGTCGTCCTTGTCGGAGGTCACATGACTCAAGCCGAGTTTTTGGAAAGTGAGAAAGGTTTTATCGCCAATACTGGCCCGGAACGGATATATGGTTTAGCCGCTGATTGGAACGTGAACAATTTTGTTGTTCCCGGGAACAAAGTTGAATTTGTACAATATTACCGTCTACTTTTCGAAAGTATGGTTGGTGAAGGGAACTTCACCCTTTACGCTCCCGGTTTCATCAGTCAGGGTGGCGACATCTCCGAAACTGGCAAGGTAGCGGGCGAGAATTGGCACGCGATTGTTGGTAGCGCTATCTACAACGCTCCTGGTATAGACGAAATGAAGGAAGCAGCGATGAAATTGACGTCCCAAATTAGGTAATGACAAAGGCGCGCCGCCGCGTGCGGCGCGCCTTCCCAAAAATAAGCCATTATTTTATTAAACTCTAATGGCTTTTTTGTTTCATCTCGCGCTAAATCTTGCGATGTTTTACGCACTAAAATTCGCTCAAGTTATCCCCAGTTTTTATATTGATTTTATCTTAAAAATAGGTTAATATAAAATAATAAACATGCCTCAATTTGACTTTAAATCCATAAAAAATCAGGCGGAAAAAGAGATAAAAAAGGCGGAAAATCTTGCGGAATTAGAAGGAATTTTTAAAAAATATTTAGGAAAGCAAGGAGAACTTACTCAGGTTTTGCGTTCTTTGGAAAAGCTCTCCAAAGAAAAAAGAGCAAAAATTGGCAAAGAGGCCAACGAACTGAAAAAGTTTCTAAAACTTTTACTTGAGCAAAAAACTCAAGCATTTAAAGAGAAGGTAAAAAAAGAAACAGAAGAGTCAGAATGGCTTGATGTAACTCTGCCCGGGAAAAAACCTGTTTTCGGGCATTTGCATCCTTTAACTTTGGCAAGAAGAAGAGTGGAGGAAATTTTTCAGAGTATGGGATTTTCAATAGTTGAGGGGCCGGAGATGGAGACAGAGTGGTATAACTTTGACGCTTTGAATATTCCCAAAAACCATCCGGCCAGAGATATTCTTTCTTTGGGCAAAACCTTTTATTTGAAAAATCAGGGTTTACTGAGAAGCCAAACTTCTTCGGTTCAGGTTCATTATATGGAGAAAAATAGTCCGCCTTTGCGAATCATTGCCCCTGGCCGAATCTTTCGAGCCGAAGCCACCGATGCTTCTCACGAAACTAATTTTTATCAGCTAGAAGGCTTAATGGTGGATAAAAATATTTCGGTGGCCAATTTCAAAGCGATTATTGAAGAATTTTATCAAAAGTTTTTTGCCAAACCGGTGAAAATCAGAATGCGGCCGAGTTACTTTCCTTTTACTGAGCCTTCTTTTGAAGTGGACTTACTTTGTATCAACTGTCTGGGTAAAGGATGCTCCGCTTGTCAAAAAACGGGCTGGATGGAAATGATGGGAGCTGGCATGGTCCATCCTCAAGTTTTCAAGAATTCAGGGCTTAATCCGAAATTCTGGCAGGGCTTTGCCTTTGGCATGGGTTTGGACAGATTAGCCATGATGAAATATAAGATTAACGACATAAGACTTTTTTACTCAGGAGATTTAAGATTTTTAAACCAATTTTAATTACCACTTCAATCACAGGAAAAAAATTAAAAATTCAAATTAAAGGCCGAGTTTATAAAATTAATAAAAATAAAATTAGACAAAGAATATGAAAAAAAATGTTACATTACAATGCAGTGGGAGTACTTGGTGTCCTACAGTTGAATTTAAAGGAAGAGAGGTTTCAATAAAGGACGATCATGGAAATAAAGTAAAGATCTCTGTTGAACAATGGAACTTATTGGTGGAAAAAGTTTCAAAAGGAGAACTTTCCTCGATAAAACTAGAAAAAAAATAAACTTGGATTAAACACAGGATTAGAGAAAAGAACTTTTTGTGGATAAAGTTTTGACTATGAATAAATTTTCTAATAAAAAGAAAATAATATTTTCTTTATTTCTAGAAAAAAAAGAACGGAATGAAATTGTTGCAGTATTTCATAAATTACATCCCTCTCCGTTATACTTTTCTGTAAATGATTGGTATAAATATAAAAAGAATCCCAAAAATAAAAAAATATTCGCAGTTCTACGAAGGGCGAGATTAATTATTCAGTCACCAAAAGAAGACCAGAAAGAACTAAAAAGGATAAGAAGAGAATATCAAGAAAGACTTCAACAAGTGAATCAACTTTATTTAGTTTTGACTCACAACTGTAATCTCCAATGCAAGTATTGTTTTGTGCCCTATTCATTTTCTCCCGGAGAAAGAGAAGTAATGATGACACCAGAAATAGCTAAAAAAGGAATAAATTTATGGACACAACACATAGAGAGAAATTCTCTAAAAGAACTTAAATACTTCATCATTTTTTATGGGGGCGAACCTTTATTAAACCCTTTAACTTTACAAGAAAGCTTAAATTATATACAGACTTTGCAGAATGCTCGAAAACTACCAAAAGAAAATCTTACAAAAATGCTATTTACTAATGGGACATTGGTAAATGAAAAAATTGCCCAGATGTTGAGGGAATATAATGTAGAAGTAACTATTTCTATCGATACACCAGAGAGATTGCATAATATATATCGAGGAGATAAAAAAGGAAAAGGTACTTTTAAAAGAGTAGAAAAAGGACTAAGAATTCTACAGGAAGAAGGAGTGAATACTTCGGTGTCCACTGTAATTACACCAATGCACCTTGATAGAATTAGTGAAGTTTTAAAATTTTTAGAAAAAAAGAAAATCAAAAAGTTTGCCCTCAATCCTGTAGTAGGGAAAACAATACCCTTGTTAGATCAAAATATCAATATAAATAATTATTATAAGCAAGCTGCTAAAAAAATCATAGAAATCTTTGTGAAAGGAGAAAAGAAGGGAATACATGAGGAACAAGTGGGATGGAGAGTTGAAGCATTTAAAAAAAGAGAATTTTATCCGAAAGAATGTAGCATTTACGGAGAACAAATAGTGATTCAGCCCGACGGACATGTTAGTAGCTGTCATGTCTCACCCCAATACAATATCAAACATATTAATGATTTAGAGGAAAATTTCGATATTAGAAAAAATTCTCTAGGAAAACAATTAATAAAGAGATTGCCACTATATAATCGAGAATGTTTAAATTGCGAAGCAATAAGTATTTGTGGCGGAGGTTGTCCATGGAGTGTTAATGAGATAAAAGGTAGTTCTTGGGGAAGAGATGAGAGATCTTGTTGTCTGACAAAAGAAATTTTCAATGTTCTTATTTGGGAAAATTTCAAAAGATCAAAAAGTGATTAATATTTAAACATAGTGGAAATAAAATTTATGAAATTTTCATACAATTGGTTACAATCTTTTTTCAAAAAAAAGTTACCCAAACCAGAAAAGTTGGCTGAGTTTTTGACTATGCATTCTTTTGAAGTCTCAGCCGTTGAAAAATCAGGCAAAGATTGGATTTTAGACATTGATGTTTTACCAAATAGGGCGGGGGACTGTTTTTCGCATCTGGGCATTGCCAGAGAAATAGCCGCGATTTTGAATCTAAATTTTCAACTGCCGGAAACAAAAATAAAAGAAGATAAAAAACTAAAGCTAAAAGATT
>Ga0210017_1002958_pt1 | contig 14388 bp, 14 predicted proteins | sample CryGeyCG2014_020_FD_183966 | JGI IMG/M metagenome (GOLD analysis project Ga0210017, IMG submission 183966) | Groundwater microbial communities from aquifer - Crystal Geyser CG08_land_8/20/14_0.20 (SPAdes) (version 2) | ecosystem: Environmental > Aquatic > Deep subsurface > Groundwater | place... | reverse complement strand
TTCTCTGCGCGCCTGATCATACTCCTTATCAATCTGCCTACGCAACCAATCATAATCAGCCATTATACGCCTCCTTTATATACACTTTTTTTATTTTCTCCCTTTTCCCGACCCGAATCGAAAGGAACTAAAAACAACATACTATGGTTTAGCTATCTTGTCAATGTTTTACTGCTATTTTGTTTCCACCCAAAAAACACTTGCGCCCCGCATAAATGCGGGGCGCAAGTGTTTTATCTATATTGTCATGCTGAACTTGTTTCAGCATCCATGAGATCCCGAAACAAGTTCGGGATGACAATGATAAATTTCAAATTTCTATTGTATCGGCACTTCGCTGGGCTGCTTAGGCACCTGCGCGATGGCGGGTCGCCCCGCGCGCAGGTTGGCTAAAACGGTTTTGATCTCCTGGTTGTCCGGATTCAATTTTTCCACCGCGACAAATTGGTCAATGGCCGCAGCCTTGTTGCCCTGCTGATCATAGACCAGGCCTAGAAAATACCGGGCGTTGGAATAAGTCCCATCGATCAGCACGGCCCGTTCCAATTCCGCTCTGGCGTCGGCCCAGGCAGCTTTTTTGTAGTACAACAATCCCAGCTGAAAGGCCACACCGACATCCTGCGGATATAAGTCCCTCGTCTTGATCATATTAGCGATCGCCTGGTCGCTTTGGCCTTCCCGGTCATAGACCAAAGCCAGTTCAAACAGAGCTGAAGCGTAGTCAGGTTTCATCTCCACGGATTTTTTAAGCGTCTCCTCCGCTTTGGTTAAATACTCTTTCATCTTGGCCGCCGCGTCTTTATCTTTTTGCGCGGTTTGCGCCTGAACATCAGAAGCTAAAACATAGGTGCGGCCAAATTCCAGATAATAAAGCGGATTTTGCGGTTCCAGCTTTATTGCTTCATTGTAAGCGTCGAATGCCCACTGTTCCGCTCCGCTGACATAACCGATCACCGAACGATAGATCGTAGCCCGCTGCATCCAGTTATCCGAGTTAAGCGGCGCCAGGTCCGTTGAGCGCTTACCGATGTTGATGGCTGTCGCGATCAAATTCTGGACATTAGCATCGCGCTGGGTGCTTTGAGGCTTAGTTAGCTCCTGGGTCACGCGCTGCAGCGCGGCCTGAGAAAGCGTTCTTAAGTAAAGATCGTTATAAGGATTAAGCAGCACCGCGTCCTTGATCTTCACTGTGCCGTTCTCCAGGTCATTCTTGACATTCACCGCGTCCACTCCTTTTTGATACAAAATATCAGCGTAATAATAACTGCCGCCTAAATACAGCGCGCTGATAGTCAAGACCAAAACCACCACGAACGAGAAAGACAGCAAAGAGGCGAAAGGCGAAGTGCGGTCAAAAGAAACAGCCATCGCCGGAATTTTGGCTATCTCAACTTCCGTATCCTCGCTACCCTTAATCACCAAAGTCTTTAAGCTCAAAAATGACAAGCCCAGCATCATCCAGAAAGCGAATTCTAAAGATAAATTAGTTCCGTAAAGAAATTGTAGGAAAGCCAGCAGGAACCAGGCGGAAAATACAGCTAAGGCCAGCGGCCAATTCCGGCCGCGTTTTCTGATAAGTGACCAAAAGCCGTAGGCCGCAAACCCAATCACGATAATGAGCCAAGTCAGCCATCCCGCCAATCCCAAAATGACCGGCTGGCTGGCGATCTTAGAAATGCCCTCGCTAAAGCGCACGTTCCAAAAATCAGTTTGGTTTATCACTTTGTCATGATATAGACCGTAGGCGTAAGAATAACTGCCGGGCCCCGCGCCAAAGATCGGCCTCTCCTTTAAGATCTGCTTATCAATATCCAGCGTGGCGCTCCAAGAGGGCGAGACCTCCGAAGGCAGGGTGAACCAGGTAAAGATATTCAATTGCACGGGCAGAAGCATCAAAATACCAAAAACCAAAACCAGCATCGGCAGGATCAGCCGGTACTGGCTGATCTGCGAGCGATTAATGATACCCAGCGAAACAATAATTATGCCCACCACCAATAAAGCCCACCAGACGTTGGCGAAATTAAGGGACAAGATCATCAACAGGAAAAGTCCGGCCGCCACTCCATAAAAGATCTGCCGCCAGCGAGGCGTGTCAACTTCGGTAAAAAGCACTGCGGCCAAGACCAACAGCGAAGCCAAAAAAACTTCCATCGCGCTAACCGAACCCAAGGTGTTGAAACTAGTAGTTTTAGTGAAATCCCAAGGCAAGATAAATTTGCCGGCCAATTGCAAGGCGCCCAAAAGGGCGATCACCAAGCCAGAGCAGATCAAAACAAAAATAAAATTCGTTATCTCCTTCCGATCCTTGATATTGTTAACCGCGACAAAAAAAATAATGAGCAACGCGGCCAGAGAGAAAAATGATTCACTGATCACGCCGCCCGCGCCCACCAGTCCCTGGTAGAAATTTTTAGATAAAATGGTGCTCACCAGGTAAAAAATGACAAAGAACGCCAAACCGATGTTCAGCCAGCTTTTCTTCATCTCCATTGAACCTTGCGCGATCATTTTGCCAATCCAGGCGATAAGAAGCAACAGGGCGAAAACGACCAAGAGCAACTGTTTATTCAGCTCCAGCACATTAGTGTTAAAAGGCAAAAAGAACAAAGGCGTGAGGAAGGCCAACAAATACAAACCGTACTTGATAACCCAGTTACAAAGTCCGACCACCTTCAAATCACTGTCTTTACTCATGCGTATTTTTTTCACCAACCATTGCCCTTCGCCTAAAGGTCTTTAGACAAAAAACAAAAGTCCGTGTGAAATTAGAATTAAAAAAATCCGGCTATTTTTGATAGCAGTCCGGATTTCTAATTCCTGCGTTTATTATACCAAAAAGGCGCCAGCCGCCACAAGCCTATTTTGTCCACAGACCTTATCTCGCGCGCTCTGACTGCGTGAGATAAAAAACGGCTAAAAATCCCGCCCCACAAATGTAAGACGGGACCTAATAATGCTTAGTTGATTTTTACTCTATCTCCACCAAACTATACGGCTGGCGGTGTCCCCGCTTGACCTTATGGCGCTTTTTGGATTTATATTTGAAAACCGTTATTTTATCAGCCCGGTCCTGCTTTAAGATCTTCGCGCCAATTTTCGCGCCCTTAATGAACGGCTGTCCTACCTGCGCTTTGCCGCCTTCCACGGTCAGCAAAACCTCGTCAAAAGAGACCTGACCGCCTTCAGCGCCGTCTAGTTTTTCGATCTTCAATTTTTGTCCGGGAGTAACTATATATTGCTTACCACCCGTCTTTATTATTGCCAAATCCATAATCGTATAATTTAAATGCCCCTCACAGGGCCTAATTTATTGCTTTTATATTAGCAGAACCCCGCCAATAAGTCAACTTGAGATATTTAAGACCAGCTTCTCTTTTATCCGTCCGGCCAAAGAGAAATCTTTTAATTCCTGAGGCTCGTGAGCCAACATGTTAAAGCCCCGTTCATTGTACCGCGGCGCCAGATGCCAATGGACTTGGTTCGCCTCATCCATGTAAATTAAATAAACCTTTTCCACGCTCAAAGCCTTAAGCATGGCGTTACGAACTTCGTCCACCTTATCCATCAAATAATCATAATCCCCTTCGGCCAATAAATGCAGGTCTTTGACCGGCGTTTTCCAAACGATGACCACGTGACCCTTGACGATCGGGAAATTGGCCAAGCAACAATAAAGCTTATTGTCCTCGTAGATCATCGCTTCGGGCAATGGTTTTGGCAGCATGGTATTTTTTTACTCAACCACTTAATCACCTGCTCGCTCAATCACTTCTTATTTATTTTAATCCTCTTCTTTGATCGCCGGCCCGGCAATTTGCATCGGCTCAATATCGCCGGCCTTGCCGGTAATTTTGACGACATCCTTGTCAATTTTACCGAATTCCTTTGACGCCCGGTTATACGCGTTAACGGTTGTGTCCAAATTGTTGCCAAGTTTTTTCATGTATTCATCGTAACTCAACAGATGCTTTTGCAGCATTTCCACGTACTTGCGGATTTCCTTGGCCGATTCTTCAATTTGCAGCGCGCGCAGGCCCTGCATCACTGTTTGCAGATAAGCGAAAAAAGAAGTCGGCGATACAATAATGACGTGCTTTTCTTTGAATGCGTATTCTATCAAATCGCGCGTGTTAACTTTTATGGCGCCCACCTGATTGATGAGCAAATCATAATAAATGCCTTCGGCCGGAATGAACATAAAAGCAAAGTCCATGGTGTCTTCACTAGGCCGGATATATTTGGCAGTTTCATCTATCCGGTTTTTAAGGTCCATTTTAAATTGCTTCTCCAAAACTTCTTTTTCCGCCTGGTCCTTCTCGTTCAGGATGCGATTATAATTTTCCAGCGAGAACTTAGAATCGATGGGAATTATCTTATCTTTCACGAACACCACCGCGTCCACGATGTCGCCATTCTTGAACTCATATTGCATCTGATAGTTCTTGGGCGGCAAAACGTTCTTCAGGATATTTTCCAAAAAATATTCGCCCAGCACCCCGCGATGCTTGGGATTTTTCAGAACATCTTCCAATCCCTGCAATTGGTCCGCCACGTTCATTACTTGTTTGTTGGTTTCATCCAGCTTCGTCAAGCGCTCGGTCACGTCGCGCACGATCTTGGCGCTCTGGGCGAATTGCTGCTGGAACATCTTGGCCGAATCACCCATTTTATTTTCCACTTGCGAGCCAAAAGTCTGCAAAGTTTGGCGTAATTCCTTTAACTGCTCCTGCATCATCAAAATCGCGGAATTATCCTGCGGTTTCTCTTCCGGCTTGCGTTTCAGAGTAATATAAATCAGCGCGCCCACGGCGGCGAGAACGGCCAGCAATAAAACTAATAACAACTCCTGGTTCATTAAAATAATTCTAACACTTACTCTAAGGCTTAACAATCACCCTAAGGCCTTATAATTATTGTAGCCTCTTAGGAGTGTCCGCCTATGCTGGACTTAGCCCTCCAAGGAAAGAAAAGCGTAGGTAATTCGCACACAGTTTAAAACCAGAAATCTATTAGGAGTAAAACTTATTTGGGCTTGTGAAGAGTAGCTTATTCACAAGCAGGCTACCCGATAAGGACTAACTTAATACGGATACTATGGACTGGCAGTGGAACGCAATGAGATTTGGACAAGCCTCTAGGGGCTTTTTATTTTGCAAAAATTTATCTTTTGTCGTTCCCGCCCCGTATCGCAGTACGGGGGTAAACTCCAGCGGGAATCCAGGCCTGGATCTCGGGTCAAGCCCGGGATGACAAAAATAAAATAAGAATAAAAAAAGACGGCGCTTCGTCCGTCTTTCTGTTCAGGCATCATTGCCCTTATTTCAGTGTTTTTTCCGCCAACGCCGTTCTCTTCTTCTCTTGCTTTTCCGTTGGCGGCGGAGCTTTTTCTGTGATCGGCTCCAGGCCCAGTGCCTGGCGAGCAATCTGGTCTAATACTTCATGCCGGGGCGTTGGAAGACTGGCCGAATTGACGGAAGGCTGATTGATACGCTGGTCCGCACCAGCTTGTTCCGAGTCTCGGGTGCAGGCTGCCCCGACAATCAACAATAAAACCAATAAGAGATAAAAAACAGCTATCCTTTTCATATGCCCTCCTATTCTAAAAAGGTTTTGCAGAAAATTGTTAGGAACCTTTCCCTCTATTACGACATTCTACTATTATATATCATAAAACTATTATTGTCAATAGCCGGCCCTTTTTCTTGAGCCCCAATAGAAACCAACGATAAAAATGATTCCCAGCGCCAGCCACTGGCTTACGCTTAATATCCCCCAGCGCGGGTCGACTAAAGGACCGGATGAAACACGGGCGAAATCAAGGAAGAAACGGAGAGTGGAATAAAAGAACAAAAATAGTAAAAATAATATCCCCTCTTCTCTGTCATTCCCGCGAAAGTCGCAGATCCTGATGCAGAAAGGGCGGGAATCCAGGCCCGAATTCAAACCCGGATCCCGGGTCAAGCCCGGGATGACAATACTTTTTAATGGCCCGCCTGCGACGCCTCGCAATGACATGATTTTTATTTTTTTTCTCATCCACCAAAACACCGCCAACAACCCAAACCCCAGCAACATCTCATATATTCCCACCGGATGCCGCGCGATGCCGTCCGGCCATAAAATCCCCCACGGCAAGTTCGTGATAGCGCCCTGATGGTCGTTAATTAAAATACACCCGATGCGGCCGATGCCAACGCCAAGTAGCGTTGGCAAAACTAACAAATCGGCCACTCGCCAGAAACTTAACCCCCTCTCTTTCTCCCCCTTCAAAAGGGGGAGATTTTCCCTCTCCTTACAAAGGAGAGGGTTAGGGTGAGGTGAATTTAAAATTTTTACATATTTCCACCCGCAAACTATCGCGCCAAGCAATCCGCCCATGAACATCGCGCCGCCGCCCGCCAGAGCCCAGGCCAAAATTTTGGCGCCCAAAATTGCGCCGGCAAAGATTGCCAGGGCCAAACCGGCAATCTTTGCCGGCGCCAGTTCCTTTTGCCTGGCCAGATAATAAAACCACAAATACCCGGCCCCAAAGCCTAGCCCAACAAACAAACCCCAAGTGTAAAGTTTTATGGGGCCGAGAGTGATTTGGTCTATGACAAAGTATGGAATCATGTTTTCTCTATTTTTTGTCATGCCGAACTTGTTTCGGCATCTCATCAAACCATTCTTCTGATAAATCTTTAAAGCTTGAATTTTCTCTTTTTATCAAATTTATTTTCCAGTCTCTGTGCCAATTCTTCAATTGTTTTTCCCGGCGGATCGCATTATTTATGTAATCAAATTCTTCAAAATACACAAGCTTCTGTAATCTGTATTTTTTGCTAAATCCTTCTATTAATCCATTTTTGTGCTCATACATCCGTCTCATCAAATTATCGCTCACGCCAATATAAAAAGTGGTGTTATTTTTATTCGTGATTATATAAACATAAAAATGCTTGTTGTGCATAGTTATTTTTTGTCATGCCGAATTTGTTTCGGCATCTCATAAGATCCTGAAACAGGTTCAGGATGACAAAATTACTCAATAATTTAATACCCCACCAACTTCTCCGTTATTGATTCCAGCGCGTCATCCGCGTGGAAGCGCCGGATGGCGTAACGGAATTTCGGCTCCTGGTCAATGATTTTATATACGCTTAGCGCCGCTTGATACCCCGCCTCTTTGACAAAGTCTATCACGTGAGCGTTATAATTCCCGCCCGGATACGCCAACAAATCAACTTTTTTGCCAATTTTCTCTTCCAGAATTTTCTTGCTGTCCGTCAGCTCCCGGCGTAATTGCTCGTCGCCTATCGCGTTTAGATTCGGGTGGCTCAAAGAGTGGCTCCCGATAACCATCCCGTTATCGTTCATCTCTTTTATCTGCGGCCAGGTCAGAACGCCTGGCTTGCCAACGTTATCGGTGATAATAAAAAAAGTCGCGTTCAGGCCATATTTTTTCAGCAAAGGATAAGCCCATTTATACTGGCCGTAATAGCCGTCGTCAAAAGTTATGGCCACGGCTTTTTTGGGCAAGGGGCGGCCCGTGTCAAAATAATCCAACAGATCGTAAATTAAAACAGTTTGATAGCCGTTATCCTTAAAATATTGTAAGTGCGCTTCAAGGCCCTCCGGCGAAACCGTGAAAGCGCGGTCATTAATCGTGGAAGTAGCCACTTCTGGCATGGGCCCGATATGGTGATAATTAAAAACCGGTAATTTTATCACAGTGTTCTCCGCGGGTGGCTGGTAGGCCGGCGTCGACTCAATGGTGGCGCTGGACGGTAAAACTTCTGGTGTCTTTTGTGGGCGCAACGCCGTCGACGGCGTTGCGCCGCTGTTTTCCAACAAAATTTCTTTCCCTTGCCAATTATAAAAAACCGCACCAATGGCGGCCAAAATTATCAAAACCAAAATAGAAAATAATAAATTTTTCACCAGTTTCATTATAGCTATTATAGACTCCCTATGTTTTTTCTAATTTTTGAACATCCTTGCCTGAATAAATAAATTTCCATATAGCGAAAAAACTACTTAAAATAAGCCACCAAGCAATAATCAAGATGAGGCAATCTACCAAAAAAATTACGGCATCCCATTTTACACGATAAAACCCGATATTTTTGTACATCAATACTTGATATTTATTCTGTCCTTGTTTATCTACAACACAATCTTTAGATACCGGATTACGAATTTCTATTTTCTTTTCAAAAAGGGCTCCTTCTATTGGTAAAGTATAGCAACTTTGACCCTTCTCTCTTTTTAGATAAAAATCTTTTTCTAAACTACCGTCTATACGGTTTATCTTTACACTAATGGCTCCTGCCTCTTCGGGTTCAAAAAACTCTTTATAATCCACCTCTTTATCACCTTCGTAAATTTTATTTTTATTTTCAAGGCATACTTGAACAGGAGTAGGAAAAATTTTTATTTTTAAAAGCGAGGATATAAGTGTATTCGCTCCTATGAGATTACCGCTTCCAGAGATAAAAGTGTTTTTTGATGAATCAGAATCTTTAATAAAACCGCCATCTTCGGACGTAGAAGTAGCTGACATATTACTTAGTATAATCTCTGTTTTAAAAGGAAATGGAAAGCCATTATCAGTTAAGGGCCAAGAGAGAATTATTGGCGGTAAAAACACAACAGCAACTTTCCACCATTTTATATTTTTAATAAAGTTTCTCGTGCTTTTAATTAAAAACAGCGCAATTTTAATTACGCTTAATTACGCTGTCGAAAAGCCAAAAAAATGCCTTTCTGCATAAATTAAGTTTTTGAATTATTATTTTCATTAGTACCGCTACCGGGCCTCCTTCGCCAAGGCTACGGACGGCCGAGGATTTCTTAATTTCTAGTAGCCCTACGGGGAATCGAACCCCGATTTTACGGATGAGAACCGCATGTCCTAGCCGTTAGACGATAGGGCCAAATTAGCAAGCAAGTTTCTAAATTCTATATCTAATTCCTAAACAAATTCCAATTACCAAAATTCAAATGACCAAAATAATTTAACTCCTCCCCACCTCCTCTTTAAAAAAGAGGAGGAGTTCCCTCTCTTTAATGAAAGAGGGGGTTAGGGTGAATTATGTTCGGTATTTTGTAATCTTAATTTACCATCTTTCTTCGCTTTTTTCAACTAAAAAACCGTCTGGTTAACGGTTTTTCTGCGTCAATCCGCCCCAAATCCGTTTTATCCGCGGCTAACGGTCATCCCATCCCTCTTCCTGTCGCACCAGTAATTCCTTAGCGCGCTCGGGCTCGGCCATTAACTCCTTGACGATTTTTTCCATCCGGATGCCCTGTGAACCCTTAACCAAAATAATATCGCCTTCCCTGATCAAATTCTGAAGCTCGCGGCCCGCTTCCTCGGAACTGGCAAAATACCAAACATTCTCATTGGCCAAACCGTTCTTTTTGGCTTCGTCCGCCATAAAAATTGATTTCTCGCCGACCGCCAATAAGATGTCCGCCACCCGCGAGGCCTTCGCGCCGATTTGCCGATGCGCCTCCTCGGTAAAAGAACCTAATTCCAGCATATCGCCCAACGCCGCTATCTTTCTGACCGGCTCGCCGCCGCCAGAGGCCTCCGCCATTTTAGCCAACAGATCCAAGGCCCCCAAAGAAGAACTCGGCGAAGAATTATATGTATCATCAATAAGCCAGGTATTCTTGATGCCGCGGATAAGGTGCAAGCGGCCGATCGGCGGCTGATAATTTTTAAGAGCCTCGGCGATTTCCACCAAATTCATTTTAAAAATCAAGCCAACGGCCACGCCGGCCAAGATCGAATAGACCTGGTGCGGGGCATAAACGTGGCGCAAACGAATGGGCACGTTGCTGCCCTGATAATCAACTTTAAAAGAGATCCCGGCTTCAGCCAGATCTTCCAGCCGCTGCTCAAAGTTGGAAGCGCGCAAGTCCGCTTTGGCGTCAAATCCGTAAGTAAAAATTTGAGCTGAAGTTTTGCGCATCATCGCGCGCACGCGCTGATCGTCATAATTCAAAACCGCCCAGCTTTCGCCGCCCAAACTTTTGACCAATTTGGATTTTTCCTTGGCCACCTGATCGGCGCTCTGGAAAAATTCAACGTGCACCGGGATCTCGCCGACCGCCGTTACCACGCCCATATAGCATTTAATAAAATCCGTTAAATACGAAATATCGCCGATCTTGTCGGCGCCCATTTCCAAAACTAAAACTTCCGGATATCTTCTCGTGTAAAAAACCTCAAAGAAAGCGACTAAAAATATCTGGAACCACCGCCACAACGATTGGCCGCCGCTGGCCTGACCCAAGATCGTCAGAGGCACGCCAATCTCATTGTTATAATTTTTTATGTTACGGCGGACATTGAACCGGCCTTCCAAAACCGCCCAAATCGCTTCTTTGGCGGAAGTTTTGCCAACGCTACCGGTAACGCCAATAACCACGGGCTTATACCGCCAAAGCATCGCTTGAGCCAATACGCGCAATATAAAAATTAGAATTTTTTTAGGCATAATCTTACTTTAAACATACCCGATTTTTCTCGTGCATACGAAAAATTTTAATTAAACCGGGAACGAGGATTTGCTTTTCTGAAACGCTCAGTCCTCTCTTAATCCTAAGCGAGGCTGCCGCCGAGAAAAATGTGTCGCAGACGCCCCCGCTACGTTGTCTGCATAATTATTGAGAGGCGTCGAGACACAAGCCGCGGCTGGTATTATATTTTATACTGGCACGCGCAGCCGACGGCGGTTTTTCGAGGCGGGTGGCCGAGCGCCTATTTATTCTTCCGGCGCTATCTCATAATAATTGAACAAGTACCGCGCTAAATCCGTAAAAACCGGCGATAGGGACTCGGAAGCGAACTGAATGCCATTAGGCTTTTCCATCCTCAAAAAAATCAAAAACTTAGGGTTGTAGGCCGGCGCGTAGCCCTCAAAAGAATGGTTCGTCTCGGTCGCCGAATAACCATGACTATCGGCAACCTGGGCGGTACCGGTTTTTCCGGCCACAAAGTAGCCCGGCAATTTCACTTTGTCATAGCCGTTGCGCACCGTGCTCACCAGCATGGCCGTGAGCTGGCCGGCGTTTTGCGGCGCGATTACCTGACGAATTACTTCAGGTTGCGTCACCTGCTCCTGGCCGTCCGGCGCCGCGATTTTGGCCACCACATATGGTCGCATAAGTTTGCCGTCGTTGGCAATAGCGGCAATCGCCGCCGCCATTTGCAATGGCGTTACTAAAACCCCTTGTCCAAAAGCGGCATTCGCGAAATTTATCTCTTTATTCTCTTCAATGTTTTTTAAATTTCCGCTCGCCTCACCGGCCAGGTCAACCCCGGTTAAGCTGCCAAACCCAAAAGCTTCAATATATTTTTGAAAGATTTCTCCGCCGATCAATCTTTGCACAAAAACTGCACCCGTATTAATTGAATTCTCCAGAACTTTGGTCATGGTGCTTAACCCGTACGTTTTTTGTTGAGAGTTTTGAATTGTCCAATTGCCGATATGTAAAAGCCCGGTGTCCGTGTAGTTTGTTTCGGGAGAAATTTTTCCCGTATCCAGTCCCGCCGCCATCACGACGGGCTTAAAAATCGAACCGGGCTCGTAGAGTTTTTGCGTACAGGAATTCATAAAATAATCGGCGTTCTTGGTTTTTTGATATTCATTAGGATCAAAATCCGGCAAGCTGGCCATCGCCAAGATCGCACCGGTTTTTGGTTCCATCACAATGGCGCAGCCGCCGGCCGCGTGCCACTTGGCTATCACCGCCTTCATCTTTTGCTCAACCGCGTATTGAATATTCTGATCCAGTGTTAAATAGAGGCTCGAGCCGTCCTGAGCCGGCTCCAGATTATAATCACCCATCAGCAGCCAATTTCCCATGGCGTCTTTTTCCGAATCCAGCAAACCGCTCCGGCCGGCTAATGATTCCTGATAGTATTGCTCAAGGCCGTATTGCCCGACTCGCTGGTTGTCTTGCACCCCCATAAACCCAAGAACATTTGACGCCAAGCTTCCTTGCGGATACCATCGCCAATCTTCCGGAGTTAAATGTACTCCCGGCAAATTCAAATTTTTAATTTCAGCCGCTGTTTCATCGTCCAATTTTGATTTTAACGGTTCATACGGGTCTTGCGGGTCTTGTAATTTAGCCAGGATTTTTTCTGCCGCCAGGCCTACCAGCGGCGCCAGTTCTTGCGCCACCTCATTTTTATCAACCACCTCTTTGGGCACCAAAAAAACCGCATGGAAAGAGCGGTTCGTCGCCAACGGATGCCAAACATCACCCTTTTCCTGAATAAAAATTTCCCCGCGCCGGGGAATTAATTTTGCCAATACCTCATGCTGGTCTTTGGCTAAAGCCGTGAAATAGCCATGCCTGATTATCTGGAGAGAAAACAAGCGGACGATAACGATGCCCGCCACCAATACCAATAGAACCAATAAAGTATAAAGTCGTAAATTTCCGAATTTTAGCATCGAAGGTCGCTAGCGATTATGGCTTCTGTGAGAAAGCAAAAAACTCCGGCACCAGCTTTAAATAATCGACTTTCTCCACCGCCACTAAGTTCCGCTCCTTAGCCGCGCTGGCCAGGCTCTCCAGTGAACGGGCTTGTGTTAGCGCGATCATTAGCTGCTGATTGACATCCTGTTTTGCCTTCAGGGAGCTTTGCGCCGAGCGTAATTCAAAGTTTTTTGCCACCACGCTGTTGGCTTGCGCCAAATAAATAACGCTCAAAAAAAATAATCCAAAGATTATGGCTATGGCTAAAGAAGTGCTTCCCTTTTTGGAATCGGCAAAAGCCGATTTTTTATGCTTGCAATAGGTCATATGTCCAGATTTCTAGGTTAGGAAACAAATGACTAACTTTCCTGCAAATTACGGATTTTAGCAAATTGTAAACTTAACTCCTCCTAACCTCCTCTTTAGAAAAAGAGGAGGAAGCATCCCTCTCTTTTTTAAAGAGAGGGATGCCTGCCCGCTTCGCTTTGCGAAGCAAGGCAGGCGGGGGGTGAGTTAAATTTATTCTTAATTCATAGAGGCTACAATTTTTTAATGGCGCGAAGTTTCGCGCTGCGACTACGAGGATTCCTGGCCAGTTCCGCCTCGCCGGCGATAATCGGTTTTTTTGTTAAAATTACCGCGGCCCCGTTTTGGGCCCGTTCCCGGAAAAAATTCTTGACGATCCTGTCTTCCAAAGAATGAAAAGAAATGACCGCCAGCCTCCCGCCCTCAGCTAAAACATCCATAGCCTGAGGCAAAAATCTTTGAAGATTTCCCAGTTCATCGTTAACGGCAAGTCGTAAAGCCTGAAAAGTTCTTGTAGCAAAATTGAGGCGCCCATGTTGAAATTGGCGCGGAATGACCGAGGCAATAATGGCGACCAATTCCGTTGTCTTTAAAATTGACCTTACCTTTCTATTTTTAATGATTCCTTCGGCAATTTTCCTGGCAAACGGCTCCTCGCCGTACTCTTTTAAGATCCTCCCTATCTCCTCTTGACTCCAATGATTTAAAATTTCCCGAGCCGTAAGTTCCTGGCTCAAAGAATATCTCATGTCCAGCGCCTCGTCTTTCTGAAAAGAAAATCCGCGGCCACTCGTCTCGAGCTGCCCTGAAGACAAACCCAGATCCAGTAAAATTCCTTGCACCTCCCCGAATCTTTCCTGACTGACCGCTGCCGTCAAATTCGCGTAGCTGTCATTTATAAAAATTACTCTGGCCAATAACTTCACGTCTTTAGCCGCGATAATCTCTTTAGCCCGCGCCAGCGCTTCGCCGTCCCAATCAAAGCATATCATTCGGCCAGCCGGAGATATCTTCTCTAGGATCGCCAAGGTGTGGCCGGCCGCGCCGCAAGTGCCATCAATAAAATTCTGACCGCTCTCCGGCGATAACGCTTCTATAACTTCCTGGCGAAGAACAGGAATATGCATTCTAAAAGTTAAAAAGTAAAATTTAAAAGTTAAAAAATTTTGTATCGCTACGCGATCTATTCAATAAATTCGCCGCAGGCGAATACCTTAATTTTTACTTTTTCATTTTTAAATTTTAATTTGCTTCATTGCTGTCGGACCGCAAGCCGTAAGCCGAAGCTTACAAGTTTGCGGCCTCCGGTCCGACAATGACTAAAATCCGATCTCCGAAAGCTTAGCGGCCATATCGCCTACCGCCTTTTCTGTTTTTTGTTTACAGTCACTCCACTGTTTCTGATCCCAAATTTCCAGGTGGTTAAAAATACCGGCGATCACCACGTTCTTTTCGATCGCCGCGTATTGTTTCAAATAGTCCGGCACCAAAATCCGGCCAAGGCCGTCAAATTCCACTTCTACCGCCCCGGAAAAAATTACTCGGGCCAAGGCGCGCGCCTCAATCTGGCCGGTTGGCAATTTATTCAACTTATCCGCC
>Ga0210017_1002953_pt1 | contig 14405 bp, 13 predicted proteins | sample CryGeyCG2014_020_FD_183966 | JGI IMG/M metagenome (GOLD analysis project Ga0210017, IMG submission 183966) | Groundwater microbial communities from aquifer - Crystal Geyser CG08_land_8/20/14_0.20 (SPAdes) (version 2) | ecosystem: Environmental > Aquatic > Deep subsurface > Groundwater | place... | reverse complement strand
CTTTTTAACTTTATAAGTTGTTTTTATTGGCGAGGAAACAAGGACTTCATCTCCGGCCCGATGACCTAAAAGCGCCCTTCCAACCGGAGATTCGTTAGAAATTTTCCCTACAGATGGATTGGCTTCCAAAGAACCAACAATGGTAAACTCGTCTTTTTGGCCATCTACCTCAATCAAAACTGTTGCACCTAAATTGACAATGTTTTGTTTTTCTTTTGGAGGAGGCCAAATTAGTTCGGCGTTTTTTAAAATATTTTCTAACTCAGCTATCCTAGTTTCCAAAAAACTTAAATCTTCCCAAAAAGAAAGATATTCTGGGTTTATGTCTTCAGAATGCCAAATCTTAGGGATTTCTCCCCTGGTTTTGGCCAGTTTAAGATTTTTAAGGTCTTGGTATTCTTTTTGTATTTTCCCCAATCCTTCTTTAGTTAAGTAAAATTTTTTATCCATCATGGTTTTTAAAAATCCCCTTCTCAGAGGGGATTAGTTTCTGCGATTAAGTTGTTAATATTTTTTTCTTCTAATCCCCTCAGTAAATTTCAGAAAAAACAACAATGGTAAGATTCCCTTTGGAATAAACGAGGGCTCTTGAGATACTATTTTTTCGGTTAGTTTTCTTAAGCATCTTTGATATTTTATTATATTTTTTTAAAAAAATCTTGTCAAGGCCTTTGGAAAACTTATCAAATTAGCTTTTTTGCTTCATTTTTCAAAGTTTTCCACAGGTATAACCTATTTTATTATACCAAGAAGGCTTGTCAAGGGGTGAATTTTAAGGGCAATCCAACTTAGATAACTGGCGGACTCCAAACGTCGGGAATTGTTGGTAATTCTCCAATACTAAATTCGATATGTTTGACGCCCGGCTCTGTCATTATCTCTCTTGAGATAAATTCATCTACCCGCTTCAAACTTTGAGCCATAATACCTACTATCAAATTATATCTTCCAGAGGTCTTAACTAATTGGTAAACTAGGGGGGAATTTTTTAGCTTTCTAACCAACCAAGAAATAGCTTCTGGACTTCCCTCCACCATAATTTGAGCTGAAACTGAATAAAATTTCTTAGCATTGAGAGCCCCTCGAATTTTTAGGGTTCCTTTCTTAATCAACTTCTCTACTCTTTGTTTAATTCCGACCGCCGAAAGACCAACCTTATCAGCTATGTCGACAAAAGATTCTCTTCCATCTTCGGAAAGGATTTGGACAATCTTCCAGTCGATTTCGTCTAACCCCTTTAACTCTGGCTCGCGGAGCATTAGTTCGCTAAATTTCTGGTTCAGCGCTCCTTGGAGAATATTGCTCAAATTTTTGATTTTATCTTTCTTCCATTTATTTCTTAATGCCTTTTTGCTGGCGATTAAAACCGGTGAACTCTCTAAAATCGTTTCTAAAACTTTTAATCTATAAGCTCTCAAAATGTTCCCAGTTTTAGTGAATTCAACAATGGCATCGGCTATGTTGCCCACTTTGGATTCATTGGCTGATGTGTCTGAAAATATTATTTCAGCCGAAACCTTGTTTTTTTTGAGAAACTTCTTGACTGTATTGGGAATTCGAGTAATAATTCTTTTTCCTTTGAGGTCTTTCACCTTCTTTATTTTGGAATTCTCCGGAACAGCTAAAACTACCTTAGTCTTCCCTGAAATGTATTTCTTATCTTCTAAGACTATTAATGCTTCTGGCACAGCTCCTACCTCAACAACCGAAGCCCGAGTTGAGATACCGACATCCAAAATTCCTTTCTTGACAAAGTCAACAATGGGTATTGGTCTAAGAGGAATACATTCTATCTCTGGGTCGTCGATTTCAACTTTCTCGATCTCTGGGGAAAACTCAATTTTATATCCAGCTCTTTCAAAAAGGTCAATAGTTTCATCTTGGATTGCTCCAATTGGAAATCCAAGTTTTAACTTTTTTTCTTTTTTCATCTCACTCAGCTTATTAAACTAGTTATTTTCTGGTAAAATTTTTCTTTTTCAGATTCTAAAGAGTCTGCTTCTTTTTTTATCTTTTCTTCTAATTCCTCTGTTCCTAATTTACCGCTCGTCCCCGTAGATTTCCTTAACTTAATAATGTCTCCTGGAGCGGTTAGTTTTACTTTTTGGAGGTCTTGTTCGATTTCCTTATAGGCCTCTCTAAAAGGAATTCCTTGAGAAACCAATTTGAAAACTTTATCGGCGGCGAAAATTCTCGGCGAGAAAGCCTCTTCCAATTTTTGTTTATTAACTTTTAAGTCGTTTATGATAGGGGTCACCATCTCTAAACAGGAACTGGTGATGGTTAAACCTCTGAATAGGGGCTCTTTTGTCTCTTGAAAATCTCTGCTGTATCCAGAAGGCAAATCTTTGATAATGTTCATTGTTTGGGAGTAATAAGAAACGACCTTATTTGTCCTTGCCCTAATTAACTCTAAAACATCGGGGTTTCTCTTTCTGGGCATGATGCTGGAACCCGTCCTAAACTCCTCAGATACATCAAAAAACCCAAACTCCTCGGTTGAAAATAAGATAAGATCGTTACTTAATTTAGACAAATCAAGCATTATTTGAGCCAAGGCTGCCAAGACCATCGATTCTATTTTTCCTCGGCTATTCTGAACATATAAGACATTATTTTGAATCTTTTGAAAACCAAGTAAATTAGTAGTTAGTTCTCTATCTAAATCAATTGGAACGCCGTAACCGGCTGCTGAACCCAAGGGATTTTGATCGTTAATTTGATAGGTAGTTTTGAGAAAAATTAAATCATCTAAAAGGGATTCAACAAAAGAAAGAGCCCAAAGATCAACTGAGGAAGGCATAGCCTTTTGCAAATGAGTATATCCTGGCATCGGCACAGATTTATTTTCCTTAGCAAAGAAAGTCAAAGCTCCACATAAATCCAGTAAGCTTCTTTGAATTTTTAAAAGTTTATCTTTGGTGTAGAGTCTTAAGTCTAACAAAATCTGGTCATTCCTGCTTCTCCCGGTATGGATTTTCTGCCCGGTTTTACCGAGTTTGGTTGTTAAATAATTTTCTATTTTAGTATGGACGTCTTCGTCTCCGACTTCAATTTTAAATCGCCCCTGGTTATCCAGGTCTATAATTTCTAACAATGCCTTTTTCATCTCTACCAACTCAGCTTGAGTCAAAATGCCTATTTTTTGAAGCATTAAGGCATGGGCTATCGAGCCGACGACATCATACTTTACCAATAACTGATCAAGCAGGATATCTTCTCCAGCCGTAAACTTTTCTATTTTATTGTCACTATGATTATTATTGTTTTCCCAAAGTTTCATACTATAATTTATATTTTATTAATAATAAAAGAAAATGTCAAATCGCCCTCCACGGCTTGAGAAAAGACTCCATAACTCCTTTTCTACACCAGTCAACAGCAATGTCAATAGCCAAAAAAGAGGCCTAATAAGATATTCTAGCATCTTTTTGACTTTGGGAAAACTCTGGGGTAAAATTAGTCGAAGAGGAAATGACCAAATTTAATCAAGAGGAATTTAATCAATTTATTCTGGAAAACAAGGTAATTGGATTTTTTGAAACACCCATCACTTTAAAATCGGGCAGACCTTCCCATTGGTATGTGAACTGGAGAAATGTCGCCGAGGATGTTTTTTTATTAGATAAATTAACTGATTTTGTAATTGATTTTGTTGAGGATTTGGATTTAAAACCAGACTGTTTTTACGGCGTCCCTGAGGGAGCAACAAAATTAGGAATTTTAACCCAATATAAATTTGCCAGAAAATCTAAAAATTATGGTTTAGGAAGCCATACCCTTCCCATGGGAAGAGGAAAACCAAAAGACCACGGTGACCCAAAAGACAGATTTTTTGTCGGCCAGCCAAAGGGTAGTGTTATTATCCTGGAGGATGTAACCACAACTGGAAGTTCATTACTTGAAACAATCGAAAACCTTTCTGAGGCCAAAACCCAAATAATTGCCGCAATTGGATTAACTAACAGAATGGAATTAACAAACGATGGGAAAAGTGTTAAAGAGGCAGTTGAGTTAAAAGAAGTCCCCTATCTTCAAATGTCAAACGCGATAGAGCTTTTGCCTCTGGCTTATCAAAAGTTAAAGCCGAGGGAAGAAATAGCTAAGGAGGTCGAGGAAGAATTTGAAAAATATGGAGTTGAAAAACTCAAATTATCATGAATTTCGCCGACAAATTATTAGAAGAAATAGAAAAATTTCAAAATCCAAGCTGTATTGGATTAGATCCAAGAATTGAAGATATTCCTGATTTTCTAAAAAAAGGGGGCTTAGTCCAGTCCCTTTTTGATTTTAATAAAACGATCGTTGATGCCACTTTTGATATTGTTCCTGCTTATAAAGTTCAGATAGCTTTTTATGAAAAATATAAGATAGAAGGGATTAAAGCTTTCCAAGAAACCATAAACTATTTAAAAAATAAAAATAAAATGGTCATTGTCGATGCTAAGAGAAATGACATCGGCCCTACTGCTGAAGCTTACTCTTCTGCTTTTTTGAGCCCTTCGGGATTTGATGTTGATGCCCTAACTGTTAATCCCTATCTTGGAATCGATGGCGTAAAGCCTTTTATTGAAGACGCAAAAAAATATGGAAAAGGAATTTTTGTTTTAGTTAAAACTTCTAATCCTTCTTCTGGCGACTTCCAAGATAAAATCTTAGAAAGTGGTGAGAGATTATATGAGGCAGTGGGGAAACAGGTTCAGAAATGGGGAGAAGGTTCAGAAGGAGAAAAAGGATACGGAATAGTTGGAGCAGTGGTTGGTGCTACTTATCCTGAGCAGGCAAAAGTCTTAAGAAAAATAATGCCAAAAAGCATTATTTTAGTTCCTGGCTACGGAGCCCAGGGCGGAGGAGCAAAGGAAACCATACCAAATTTCAACGAAGATGGCCAGGGAGCAATTGTTCATAGCGCCAGGGGAATAATTTTTGCTTATAAAGCAGACCCCTATAAAAGTAAATTTAAGCCAGAAGAATTTCATTTGGCCGCCAGGGAAGCAGCGATATCTATGAAAAAAGATTTAACTGAAGTTATAAAAAATCGGTGAAAAATTTTCTCATTCCAACAACTTTTACTAAGCATTTAGCTAAAAAAATTTTAAAAAAAGGGGGAGATTTTAAAATTCTTTTCCCTGGTTTGAACCGAGATGGTAAGAGATACTTTCCTGATGGCGAAGTTTATATTAAAATTTCAGGAGCTAACAAATTAAAAAATGGAAGGGTTATTGTTTTACACTCCGGGGCGCCAAAACCAAACGAAGGATTAGCAGAATTAGAACTTATTCTACAGATTTTGAGAGATAATAATGTTAGGCCAGAAATATTTTTTACCTATTTCCCTTACGGAATACAAGATAAAGTTTTTGAGAAAGGAGAAGCCAATGTTGCTGAAAATTTAATTGAAAAATTGGTAAATTATTATAAAGTCAAGAAGATCTATGTTATTGACCCTCATTTTGGAGGAAGAAAGTGGGCCAAAAAATATCCAATTATCAATATTTCGGCTGTTCCTTTGTTAATTGAAAAAACTAAAGAAGATTTTAGTGAGAATATACTGTTTCTCTCGCCAGACCTTGGTGGAAAAAGGCGAACAAAAATTTCAGCCGGAATGAGAAAGAAAAGATTGAATTCTTATCAAGTAAAAGTGGCTGCCCAAAATATTAATTTTAAAGGAAAAATAATCGGAGTGATTGACGATTTTATTAAAAGTGGCGGCACCCTTTTAAAATTTGCTGAAATTGCCAAAAATTCTGGAGCAAAAAAAATCATCGCCTTAATTACTCATGGGCTAATTCCCTTTGGCATCTCAAAAGTTAAAGAAAAATATTCGAAACTCTATCTAACAAATACAATCGACAGAAAGGAATCGAATATTGATGTAACCGATTTGATTTTAAAAGCTATTTCCAAGAATGATAGAACTTGATGGTGCAACCTTAGAGGGCGGCGGGCAGTTATTGCGAACAGCTGTAGCCCTAGCGGCAGTGACTAAAAAAACCTGCCGCGTCTTTAATATAAGACACGGCAGGGAAAAGCCGGGTTTAATGCCACAGCACCTTTTAGGGATTCAGGCCCTAGCTCAGCTTTGTTCAGGTCGCTTAGAAGGGGATAAACTTGGTTCTAAAGAAATCTGGTTTTATCCTAATAGAATTCAAGCCAAAGACCTCCATGTGAAAATTGAAACTGCCGGGAGCATTACTTTGGTTTTACAAACTTTAATTCCTGTGGCACTTTTTGTCTCAAGCCCTATAAAAATTACTTTTGATGGCGGAGCTACTGATACTTTTTTCTCGCCGACAATTGATTATTTTCGGTTTGTCTTTTTAAAAATATTGGAAAAAATGGGGGCTAAAGTGGAGGTTGCGATTTTAAAAAGAGGCTACTATCCGGAAGGAGGAGCAATAGTTGAGGTTAAAGTTTTTCCATCAAAACTGAAATTTCTAAATTTAATCGAGAGGGGCCAGCTTAAAAAACTTTTGGTAATCTCCGGGGCCTCAGAAACTCTAAAAGATAAAAAGGTAGCCGAGCGCCAAGTTGCCGGAGTAAGAGAGGTTTTAGGGAAATTAAAATTGCCAACTGAAGAAAAAATTGAATATTATGACACCCGCTGCCCAGGAAGCCAAATTTGTTTGGCGGCTCTATTTGAAAATACCGTAATTGGAACCGATAACTTAGGGAAATTAGGAAAAAGAGCTGAAGATGTTGGCAAAGAGGCAGCTTTAGAATTGCTGAGAGAACAAAAATCCGGAGCTTGCCTGGATAGACATTTAGCTGACCAGATTTTGCCATATATGGCTCTTGTTTCTGGACGCCACCCACCCGCCACCCGAAGTCAAGTAACAATTTCAGAAATTACCAATCACTGTAAAACTAATATCTGGGTGATTGAAAAGTTTATTGAGGGGAAGTTTGAGATAAAAGATAATCTAATCTTATGGGCACCATTTTAATTCAGGCCAGCGCCAAATTAAATCTTGATTTGAAAATTTTAGGAAAAAGACCCGATGGTTATCACGAAATTGAAAGCACTTTCCAATCCATTGACCTCTCCGATTTTTTATTATTTGAAAAATCCAGGAAGGATTATTTTACTGGAGGAATTATCTGTTCAGAATCAGAAAATATTATTTTAAAAGCTAAGAAAATATTAGAGAAAGCCTTAAATAAAAAATTGCCTTGCCAAATTCATCTCCAAAAACTTATTCCAATTGCCGCCGGCCTCGGCGGAGGCAGCGCCGATGCAGCAGCTACCTTAGTTGCCTTAAATAAGCTTTATAATTTAAATTTATCCCGCGAAGAATTGGTAAAAATTGGGGTTAAAGTCGGAGCGGATGTACCTTTTTTCTTTTATGGTGGCACTTGCAAAGTTAAGGGAATCGGAGAGAAAGTAGCTACGATTAAACAGAAACTGCCTAAGTTTTTCGTCCTTTTCCGTCCTCATAAAAGAATTGAAACTAAAAAAATGTATGAACTGTATGATAAAACTGGTAAAAATTTTCTAGCGTTGGCAAAGGAAATTTGTCCAGAAGCAGAAAAATTAGAAAAATATCTTAATAGATTTAAAATTAAACCAAAGCTCACTGGTAAAGGCCCAACAATGTTTTGTGGAGTTAACAGCTATAAATTGGCGAAAGAAATTACTGAAAATTATCCTGATTTTAATGGCGATATTTTTATTTGTCGTCCACAAAAAAAGGCATTAAAAATTTTATGAATATTGCGATTATTTTAGCTGCTGGTGACAGCCAGAGAATGAGGGGAATTAACAAAGTTTTTTGCCCAATTAAGGGAAAGCCTCTCATTTTTTATACGATTTCCGCTTTTGAAAAACATCCTAAAATCGGAAAAACAATTCTTGTCGTAAAAAGTGCGGATTTTCGAAAAATTTTTTTATTAATAAAGAAATTTAAATTTAAGAAAATAGTGACCTTAGTCAAAGGAGGGAAGAAACGCCAAGATTCAGCTTTTAATGGTTTAAAGGCAGCTGGAAAATTGGGGGCTGGGACAGGAGACTTAATTTTATTTCACAACGGCTCAAACCCTCTTATTTCTCAGAAAGAAATCACAGATGTAATTCGAGCAGCCAAAAAAAATAAGGTAGCTTTAGTTGCTCAACCAGCCAGAGATACAATAAAAGAAAGGAATAAAAATGGATTTGTAGTTAGAACTATTAATAGAGAAAGGATATTTTTAGCTCAAACTCCTCAAGTTATTGAATATGAATTGGCCAAAATTGCTTTCAAAAAAGCATTTGCTGAAAAATTTTATGGCACCGATGATGTTTCTTTAGTCGAAAGGCTGGGAATAAAACCGAAAATTGTCCAAGCCAGTTTTAAAAATATCAAAGTAACTTACTCTGGGGATTTAAAGTTTGTGGAAAGCCAATTATGAAGGTTATTTTTGCTAAAAACATTGGCTTTTGCTCGGGAGTAAAAAGAGCAATGGCAATTGCCAAAAAGTCTTTAGAGGAAGACCCGAGGCCAATTTATTTTTTAGGCCATTTGATTCACAACGAGGAAGTAATGAAAGAATTAGAAAGAAAGGGCGGAAAAATTATTTCAACTTTGAAGCAAGTAAAATCCGGCACTTTGATTATCAAAGCTCACGGAGTCTCCCCTACTCTTTTTGAAAAAATACCAAAATCAGTTTTGGTTAGAGATGCTACTTGCCCTTTGGTTAAAAGCGCTCAGCTCAAAGCTCAGAATCTTTTTAAAGATGGCTATCAGGTAATTATCTTTGGCACAAGATCGCACCCAGAAGTAATAGGAATAAAAGGACACACTAAAAATCAGGCGATAGTGGTTGAAAATAAAAACCAAGTTAAAAACTTACCAAAATTTAATAAAATTGGCTTCTTGGCTCAGACTACTCAAGATGTAGGAAAGTTTAAAGAAATTTTTAAAATTCTGAAAAATAAGGCAAGGGCGAAGAAAGTAAACTTTCTTCTTCCCCCTTCGCCGTTGCTCGGGAGGGGAATTAAATGGTTTAATACTATTTGCCCTGAAGTAATAACGAGACAAAAAGAATTAAATGAAATTTTAAAAAGATGTGATGGAGTTTTAATAATCGGCTCTCGTGCTTCAGCTAATACTAAAAGATTGGTGGAGAAAGTGAGAAAGTCGGAAAAGAAAGTTTTTTGGATTAATTCTTTAGATGAGTTGAAGAAAAAAAGGATAAAAGGAATCCCTGCTTTAGGGGTAGTCTCAGGCACTTCTACTCCAAATTGGGAAATTGAAAAAATTAAAAAATGGTTAAAAGACGCAAAGCAAAAGTAATAAAAATCGGAGACCTAAAAATCGGGGGAAATTTCCCAATTTTAGTTCAATCAATGACTAATACTTCGACTTTCGATGTCGAGGCTACTGTTTCTCAAATTAAAAAATTACAAATCGCTGGCTGTGAAATAGTAAGGGTTGGGGTTCCTGATTTGAAATCAGCCAAGGTCCTTTCTAAAATCAAAAAGGAAATTAAGATTCCTTTAGTAGCTGATATCCACTTTTCGGCTAATTTAGCCTTAGAAGCAATAAGACAAGGAGTGGATAAAATTAGAATAAACCCTGGGAATTTTCCTAAATCAGAATTGGCTAAATTAGTCGAGCTTTGTAAGAAAAAGAGTGTCCCAATCAGAATCGGAATAAATAGCGGCTCTCTGGAAAAGGATATTTTAGGAAATCACAAAAGAGTAACTGCTGAAATGATGGCGAAATCAGCTTTAAGAAACGTTAAATTGATGGAAAAACTTGGGTTTTACGATTTGGTTATCTCTCTGAAAGCGCCCGATGTTTTGAGAACGGTAAAGGCCTACGAATTGTTAGCGAAAAAGGTTGATTATCCCTTCCATTTAGGAGTTACCGAAGCTGGCAGGGAATTTTCTGGAACCATAAAGTCAGCAATCGCTATTGGATATTTGCTTCAAAAGGGAATTGGCGACACAATCAGAGTTTCCCTTTCGGCTGACCCGATTGAAGAAGTAAAAGTTGGCTGGGAAATTTTAAAAAGTTTAGGTTTAAGGGAAAGAGGAGTAAAAATTATCAGTTGCCCGGCTTGCGCTAGAACCTCAATTAATGTTTTAGGGTTAACTAAAGAGGTAGAGAAGTTAACAAGTCAAATTAAAAAACCATTAACTATCGCCCTAATGGGTTGCGTTGTTAATGGCTTTGGTGAAGCTCGGGAAGCGGATTTAGGAGTAGTCGGAGTAAAAAAGGCAGCTTTAATTACTAAAAATGGAAAAATTGTAAAAAGAGTTAAAGAAAAAGATATTATTGAGGTCTTTAAAAAAGAGTTAAGAAATTATATTAAAACCTAAGCATTAAATTTGATTAGCTTGGAAAAAAGTCCCGTCAACGCAACTACGGTATCCTTTTAAAGTGGCACAAGAACCACACAAACCAATGCCACATTTAGTTAAAAATTCTATTGAAGAATAAATTTTTTCGGAACTGAGATATTTATTTTCAATTTCAATTGCCTTTCTAACCATTGGTTCTGGACCACAATTTAAACAATAATCCGGTTTATTTTTTATAATAATTTCTGGAAGGATATCTGTAACTCGTCCTTTGTAACCTATCTCGCCATTTTCGGTAGCCAAAGAGCTTTCTTGAGATAACTTTTTAAATTCCTCTACATAAGCTAAATGATTTTTATCTTTGGCTCCCAAGGACGTAATTGTGTTTTTATATTTTTTAGCAAAGAGATAAAGGGCGGCAATCCCGGTTCCACCGCCGACTAATAAAGTTTTTTTACCATTTAATTTCAAAGGGTTCCCATAAGGCCCCCGGATATAAAGACTATCTCCTTCTCTCAATTTCGATAATTCCTCAGTAAAGCAGCCCCTTTTCCTAATTAATAAAGTTAAGGGTGAATCATCCAATACTGAAAAAGGTTTTTCTCCTTTTTCTGGTAGCCAGGCGAAAATAAATTGGCCCGGCTCAATTTCTATTTCTTTATTTAATCTTAAGAGAAATAAATCTTCAGCTAAAAGTTCGTTTCCCCTTACTGTGTATTTTTGATAATTCGTATTCAGTTTTTCTTTCAAAAAAGAGGCTGCTGTATTTTCCCCTTTTTCAAAATCAATCAATAAATGATGGAGATACTGTTTTATTTTTCCGGTATCCATTCCAGCTAGGGCAGAACCAATGCCAAAAAAATTAGCTCCAGCTGTTTTGTATTGTCGCAGGCCTTCAGCTGTAGAAATGCCTCCACAAGCAATAATTGGTAAATCGGTGAGGCTTCTTATCTCGTTTACACATTTCAATCCAAGCTCTAAAATCGCTTTTCCAGATATCCCCCCAACTTTATTTGAAAGAACAGGATAGTTATCATGCAAAAATAACTCCGGCCCCCTTGTATTTATGGCGGTTATGCCTGAGACCCCTCCTCTTAGAGCTGCTTTTACTGTTTCTTTTACATCTAGATTCGGAGAAACTTTAACAAATACCGGTTTCCCAAGCAAAGTAATACTTTTTACTATTTTTTCTAAAATCGCTGTATCTTTACCAACTACCTGGCCATATTTTTCGGTATGAGGACAAGAAATATTTAATTCAAAACCATCGGCAAACTCTAGTAAGGTCTCGGCTACTTTTCTAAATTCTTTTTCACTCCCTCCAAATATTGAGATGAGTAAAAATCTGTTGTCTGGTATTTTTATTTTGGAGATTCTTTTTCTAAATTCTTCCGCTCCCGGATTTGTTAGGCCAACGGCATTGATAAAAGAAAAGGGGGAAAGCTGAGCAATAATCGGCTCCCGGTATCCAGCTCGGGGTTCTGGTCCAATACTTTTTGTAGTTAAAATTCCTATTTCTGGAATATCATTAGCAATTTTCTCAATTATAGATACTTCGGTAGCAACTATCCCAGCCGGAATAGTAAAGGGACCGGTAATTTCTTTATCAAAAATTTTGTATTTCATTTTATTAACTTGGGAATTTCTTTGGCAAAAAATTTAACAATCTTTTAGATAGATTCAAATAGCTCGGGTACATTTTCAATTTTATTATACCAAAACGCCCCACCTTTTGGTGGGGCGTCTCGCTATTTAGCGTTGAAATCTCTCAGCTCTCTTTTTCGCCCAACATTCTTTACAAAAAATTGGTCTGTCGGGTGAAGGCTCGAACGGAAGTTCAGTTATTTCTTTTCCACAATCGGAACATTTCCAATTTCCTTTAAACATTTGACGAGGGGGGAAATCTCCCTTTGGTTCAAATTTTTTGAAGACCATAAATACTACCCAAAATTTGCTTCGCAAATTTCGGGGATCCTAATAATTAAATGAAAAAAGCGACCTTTTTGACTTCTAAGCCGCTTGCTTAATTTGGCCTTCTCTAATTTTCGTCTTTAATTCTCGAAATTATTGAAGGCTTACTTAAGATATATCGACTTATCGGTCTGAAACTATTATAAAGCCTTTCTTCTAACAAGTCAAGTGGAATAACCCTATTACCTTTTTCTGCATTCCTTCTTCCTCTTCTGCCTCTTCTTTTTGAATATTAAAGGTTTTTATTGCCTCTTCTGTTTTATCAATTACTAATCCAATGCCTTTAGAGAGAATTTCTCTTTTTGTCTCTTCAGTGACTTTAGCTAATCCTGTTTCTCCAGTGCCAATGATAATTGTATCGGGATTTTGTTCGATTGCTCTTTTTACGTCCTCGACATCAACGCGATGACTTTCCTCCCTCCACCATTTCAAAACCTCGCCAGTCCAACGGACTTCAACATCGTAATCGTAAGTTTTCCCATCGATAGTTATTGAACCAAATTTATATTCTTCTATCATCGAAATAAATCGAAGATTTATTGAAGATCGAGATGAATCTTTGATTCATCGAGTATAATTTAAGTAGAACTAACGTTTAGATTGGACCATTTACCACACCTGTCTCCCCATCTGGCCATTATTTTCCCCTCTATTCTTGCCTCGATTACCTCACAGCGATTAGGACAACCCTGGCATTGAAAGGAAGTGCATTTTATATCCTTGTCTGAAATTCCAAAACCTAAAAATTTAGTTTTTTGGGGAGGATTTTCTTTAACCAAAAGGGCTGCCCCCAATGCTCCCATCACCGTATTATAATTTGGAACAATAATTTTTTGACCTAAGGCTTCTTCAAATGCTTTTCTCATCCCAATGTTTTCGGAAACTCCTCCTAAAAAGATAATTGGCGGTTGAATATTTTTTCCTCTGGCTACATTATTTAGAAAATTTCTAACCAATCCTTCACAGAGACCAGCTACAATGTCTTCGGTTGGGTGACCAATTTGCTGTTTATGGATCATATCTGACTCGGCGAAAATCGTGCATCTCGAAGCGATTGTGGTTGGATTCGTTGATTCCAAGGCAATTTCTCCAAATTCCTCAATTGGAATCCCTAACCTAAAAGATTGGGCATCGAGAAAACTGCCGGTGCCAGCGGCACACACGGTTTGCATTGCAAAATCTACTGCCACTCCGTTTTCTAAAATGATAATCTTTGAATCCTGGCCGCCAATCTCAATTACTGTTTTAGCATCGGGAACAAAACAAAAAACTCCTTTGGCGTGGGCAGTAATTTCATTTTTGATTAAATCCGCTCCGGTAATTACACCGGCTAAATATCTGGCTGAGCCGGTTGTTCCTACGCCGACAATTTCAACCCCCGGATTACATTTCTCAACTTCTTCATTTAATTCTTTTAAGCCTTTTTGAATAGCCTCAATTGGATTTCCTTCAGTTCGAAAATAACTGGAAAATATTATTTCTTTTTTTCATTAATCAGAACAAATTTGCAAGTCAGTGAACCAACATCAATGCCTAAATAAGTTTTCATAATCTTTTGTTCTTGTGATAATCTCTAACGACGTCGATAAATGCTTCAAGCCGAGTGTCGATTCCAGCTTCGGCTGATTGTTCATCGAGAGAGAGTGATAAAAATGGAATGCCGTCTTCCAAATGAATCTTTTCTAAAATCGGCCTGACAGTAACCTCTGGCATACATGCCATAGGTAGAAGATGAATTATCCCGTCGAAATCTTCTTTTATATAGTGAAGCATTTCGTAAATGGCGTCGCGGCCATGGCCGCCAACAGTAGATTTTAAATAGGGATTTATTTTTCTCTGGATTATCCAATCTTTCCAGGGAAAAATCAATTTTTTTAGATGATAGGTGATATCCATTTCCCGATGAACTTCGATTCCCTCCCTTCCTAATTTGCTTTCAACTTCAAAGTTTATTGTCGGATCGCAAACCGTATAAATTTCACCAACTAAAGCAACTTTGGGAAGGTCTTTGTTTTTTTCAATCTTAATCTCAGAGAGTTTTTTAAAAATTTCTCTTTTTAGTTTTGGGAAATCTTTTTCTTTTTTTAACTCTTCGAGTTTTGAAAAACTCTCAGTTAAGATTTTATCAGTTATTCCTTTTTCACTTTCC
>Ga0210017_1002948_pt1 | contig 14415 bp, 9 predicted proteins | sample CryGeyCG2014_020_FD_183966 | JGI IMG/M metagenome (GOLD analysis project Ga0210017, IMG submission 183966) | Groundwater microbial communities from aquifer - Crystal Geyser CG08_land_8/20/14_0.20 (SPAdes) (version 2) | ecosystem: Environmental > Aquatic > Deep subsurface > Groundwater | place... | reverse complement strand
CAAATACTATCGTCGTTAGGCAGAAAAAGGTCAACAAAACGATTAGTAACTTTTTCATATTCTTTCTCCTCTGTTAATAGTAATTATTTCCATTTTGACGGTTGTAATTAAAGTACAGACAAATAATCGTTGTGAAAATATTTTAAGAATTTTTTGGAAGAAAATGTTGGGAATGTCGTCTGTCATTTCAGTAATCGGTTGAATATTCCTTGTTTGATTATTTAAATGAGCACATCAACTTCGACTTCTTTAGAGCGCTTTTGATAGCCGCCTGGGTGAGTCTTTTTTTTTCAAAACATTAGAAAGAACCTTAAGCAATGATTTACTGTCGATATTATCAATTCAAATCAACAAATTCAAGGAAAATTTTTCCTTTTTTTTATCTTCTTCATGCCACCGATCACAATAATCGGTTAGGATAATTTTTACCCAAACGGAAATGGTGAGTTTTTTGTTCAGTGCGACCGGTTGCAGGTTACTGACTAAAATTAAAAAAAGGCTGCCCGAAGACAGCCTTTTTTCCAATCTGATTTGTACTATGTTATTTCAGTAAAATCATTTTTTGAGTTTTGAGAAAGTCGCCAGCCTGCATTACATAAATATAATAGCCGGAACTGACCTGCTTTCCTTGATTGTTCAACGCATTCCACTGAATTGCCTGATAACCGGCCTGCTGATTGGAATTGATCAGCGTCCGAACTTCATGACCCATCATATCATAGATCACGATCCTGATATGCGCGTCCTTCGGTAAATCATACTTGATGGTCGTAATCGGATTAAACGGGTTCGGATAGTTCTGGTGCAGAGCAAAGATTGTTGGCAACAATCCCGCTTCAGCAAGTCCCTCTCCCGGATCTACCTGATTATTATACCATGCGGAATAGACGCTGTTTGAATCCGGCACAACGTATGTACGGTTAGGACCGCCGCTGGGGAATTCACAGGTGGCATCATTCCAACTACCGTTGATGCGAAACTTGAATTCCAAACTCGATGTTGGATAAAATCCCGGGATCGTAATTTCATAGGTCGTATCAGCATCCGTATTGGACATCATCATGGAATTTGCGCCCCAGTCATTGAACGAACCGGCTATATCGAGAGAATCAGAAGACGGATTGAACTTGCCAAGCTTCGTCCAGTAGCTCATATTGACCTTGAAAGTTACATCGCGAGGCGTATATAACTGTCTTTCAGTAAATTCGTCAATATAAAGAACGACATCCACATCTTCGGAGCATCGCATATGAATGCCTTCGATTACAACGGTCGAGCCTTCAACGATACCATTTCCATTGACCCAGCCTTCCGCTTGATCATTAAGGAGGTCAAAACTGACAACCTGCCAGTCGTCTTCGCTGAGCGATACACGGGTCCATGGACCTTGCTCGTAACCGGTATCCTTAACCGAAAGACGCATTTCTACATTGGCATTGGTTCCTTTGACCATAAACATGATCTTCGAATTGGTTTTTACGGTATAGGTGAAAGGATAACCATATAAGTCGCGCACATACCAGCCGCCATTTACCGCTGGATTATCCCACAATGTCATCTTACCGGACTTGGTTCCGCGGTAAGCCGCATCATCAGAAACTACAAAACTCGATGAATCAAGAATACCCGTTGTAGAACCTGAATAGGTCGGCTTCAAAAAACTACCCACAGTTGTCTCAAAGTTTGTAACTACTTTAGCAGCATCTTCCGGATGATTGGCGCTGAAGGGAATCAGTACTTCACCAGCATACGAGGTATCAACTGTGGAAACACTTCCACCTGTCGTAACTATACCATTATATGCAAGCGCGATATGATTACCCTCAACTAAATTACCAGAAATTAATACAGCGTTTGGAGCGATGCTATCAACAGCAGTTGGCACTATAGCAGTTGTAACACTTTGATCAATAATCATAAAATTATCGACGGTGGTTTTTTCAACCGGCATATTGAACATTGCATACAATTTTGGCGCGCCGTCAAGCAGTACCACATCTGAATAGACTATTTCCGGCGGAGCCGGGAAGTTAAAAGTCATCGAAATTGTATCACTATTCGTCGATGCGCCTAATGTATCTGTTGCAACAACAAATACTTCATAGATCCCATTCATTTCCCAAGGTTTTTCTTCATCGATGGGAATATAGATGAAAGTATCCAGAGTGACTATTTCTTCTTCTGGCCCTTCAGGGGAAACAAACATCTGGTATGTAACAATATCACCCGCATCGGGATCGATTGCTTTTGTCCAACTCGTGAACAGAGCCAGAACAGAATCTACTCCCACAAGGATCTTTTTAATGTTAGGATCTCCAAGGGAAGTGATAATCGTTTCGTCAACCGGATTCACGATTGTAAATGCGCCCGGTGCTTGGTTTGACGGTTTGATATCAGATAGACTTCTCGGCATAAGTTGAGCGCCATTGTAATCGCTGACAATACCTGTAAAATTCATCGGCCATACCATCGGTTTCGGAGAACCGTCGATATCGGTATCTTTATCGATATAGCAATAGAAGGTTGAATCTACGTCGTCTTTTAAGTTGAATCCCTTATTTGATCCGCTTGCCGGCCAGAGAATACCAGCATCGGTTGTGTCGCATTTCTCGATGGTGACAAGCATACCTTCATAGGTCTCCCTGTCTGCCATATCGAGCGCGGTGATTATCGTCGGTTCAACAACATTGCCCTTGCTTAAAACGACAAAATCAATTAAAGGATCAATCTCCCTCAATCCATTATAATCCTTCACTTTGCCTATGACCAGTATCTCATCTCCGAGGGCAACATTTTGGGCCGCAGCATAGTTATAGACAGCTATACCCGCAGTTCCATCCTGTATGTAAACAGGACCGGAGGTACCATAATTTGTATTTGTTGTAACGACACCAATTGTAGCAAGAGTGTCGCCGATGACTCCTTTACGTGCTGTAGCAATGTCGGCTGAAGGAAGAACATCCAGGTATCCTTCATCCCAGATTACATTATCGACAAATACAGTGTCAACCGTACCAGCTTTTGAACCACCTATTCGAATATAGCCGCTATCGGATTCCGCAACACCGACTATCGTATATGTAGTCCATACGCTATCTTTGATGCAGGAATATTTGACATCATCATTTCCAAGACCCTGTACGGAAAGTTCGAGCACATTGCTTGCACCTGCCCAGCGGCTGGTTTTAATGTCGATAGATAGTTTGTATATCCAACCTGGAGTTGCAACAACCGGACGTTTGGCGATAAAGCCATAACCGCCGTCGGAAAGACAGAGGGTGCTGTCAGCAGATTTCCATGCTTCCACAGTATATCCATTCGCTTCATCCCAATGGCTCCAGTTGGCTACATCACTGGCATCGTCAAATGTCAGTGCCAGATCCAGATATTCATAATCCATTTCAATTGCTACGGCTCTTGCGGTAGATACTGTACCAGTGTTGGCGGCATATATCTCATCGTAGCCATCACCGTCGAGATCGCCCGCATAACGCATACCGAAAATACCGTTGAAATTGCTATCGGTCAACGAATTCAATTTGATCCAGTTTGTCGCAACTGTGGGATCTCCGCCTTGATACTCGTGGACGGTAATGGTAGTGCCGCCATTCGAGGCATAAATATTCATTCTTCCGTTGCCGTCGAAATCACCAATCTGCGTGCAAACTCCACCGGATCCCCCCATGGGTTCCAACCGATGAACATTCGCAGTGGTCAATGCACTTAGTTCCGTACCAACTGGACAGGTAATTACATACAGAGCACCTGCATCATACATTGAAATGTAGACCTCATCACGTCCATCGTTGTCCAGATCCGCCGGAGCAAAATCGTAAAATGCAAAATCATCCCGAACATCCAGATCCGTTTCAATATAATTAAGCACGGTGTAAGTGTCGGCAGTATCAGCTTCCACAATAAACAATGCGCCATTGTCCCAAGGAGCAAACAGAACTTCATTGTGGCCATCGCCATCCATATCCCCGATTACACCACCATAGGGTGACCCGCCGGCCGGGAATGTGAGGCTCGATTTGCCATGAGTGAATTCAATTTTTGTTCTAATTTTACCAGAAGCGAAATCACCTGAATCAACAGAAGCAATATAGAAATTGTCTTTCGCATTAGTGCTTCCATTATTTCCGAAAATAATTTCCTGAATACCGTCACCATCCACATCACCGATGGTCATATTTTCAACATACCAACGGTCACCGGTTACAAGACTGCTCAATATTTGAACAGGCGCTCTCATGGAATCACCAACCGTATCATATTCATAAACCCAGAGACCGCCGATGGCGACGTTGGCTGAGTTTATGCTTACGATCAGTTCTTGTTTGCCATTTCCGTCCAGATCGCCAAATCTGACGTCGCGGCAGGCACTGGTATAGGCCGAACCAAAATCGGCTGTTTCGAACATCAGTTCAGCAGTGTTATCGCCGGTAATCTCGTAAACGTACGCTTTACCGCCAACGCCATAAGAAGCTAACAATACTTCTTTTTTCCCATCATCGTCAAAATCGCTACCGACACACATATCACGGATGACCTCCGTAGTAGCTCTCGTACCAACAGTAAAACTGTTAGTGATAGCTGACTTAGGAGCCATACCTTCCTCATTCGGTACGGTTAATAGCACATCACCGTCAATATTAGCCTGTGCTGCAAATCCAAATGCAGCGAAAACCAACATTAGCACTAACAACTTCTTCATAACTCTTCTCCTCTTTTATGGTTAGTAATCATCTTCATTTTTATACTTTTTAGTTATAAAGTCGGAAACATAATCGTCGCGAAAATTTATTTAGAACATGTTGGAAAAAAATGTTGGGAATGTCGTCTGTCATCATCTCGTTATCGGTCGAAATTTCCTTGCATGATTGATTTAAATGAGCGCATCCACTTCAACTTCCTCGGATCGCCATTGACAGCCGTTCCGGAGAGTATTTGATTCAAAACATTAGAAAGAACCTTAAGCAATGACTTACTGCCGATATTATCAATTTAAATCATCAAATCCAAGAGATTTTTTCTCATTTTGCATTTTCTTCATGTCATCTATCACATGAATTATTTTGAATAGTTTTTCCAATTCCAGTATGTAGTGGATAAATACCTAATCGATCTTGCCGAGATAGTCAGACCTAATCTATCTAATCTACCTAATCAACACATTCTACTTAACTCACCTATTCAACCTTTGCCTTTTCTTCCAGAACAGCATAATTTACACCATGATCGACCTGAGCCGATTCGACACAAAAAATCACTTCCAATCAGCCGAATTGTTTGTCATGAAAAACACTCTTCAAATCGACCGACAATCACTCGCGCATGTCGCAAAAATCCTTCAATCTTTTTCAAAATTTCCATACGAAAACCTCAGTAAAATCCTGCGCCTGAATGAGCATTGGGATGATTCTCCTCACCGCCTTCCGGGTAATATTCTCGATGACTACGACCGCTTCCGGTTTGGCGGCACTTGTTTTTCGTTGACATATTTCCTGAAAACTATCCTCGATTATTACGGCTATGAAACCGACATCGTTATGATGAATATGAAGGCGGGTAAGAATTTGCACTGCGCGCTCATTTTGAAATTTGACAGCCGCGAATTTCTGCTGGACCCCGGCTATCTGCTTAATCAACCATTAGAAATTGGTGTGGCGGATTCAACTTTACCGTTCGATCCTGTAACTAACACTTATTCACTCTGGACACTCGACGGCCACCGACCCAAATGGCGCTATTCATTTCAAAAGAAGCCAACACAGATTGCAGATTTCATCAGTTTCTGGAGCGATTCGTTTCACTGGAAGTCGATGTCGGGAATCTGCCTGTCCAAACGAGACGAAAATGGTTTCCTCTACATTCATAATCATTATTTTCAAAAAATCGGCGGCGGCAAGCAATATAAAGGTAATTTCAAGGAGGAAATCAGTGTGCTTGCGGAAAAATTTTTCGGCGTCTCACCGAAAATCGTTCGCCGTGCGGAAATTGCTGTAGCGGAAAATTTGTTTAGAGAAAAAGAACTCAACATGAAAGTCGCTCACCGGATACAATAAAACGATGATACCTTCGCTTCCAAAACCAGTTAAACTCTTTATCGGCGCGTTATATTCCGATACAAATTTTTTAGAAAAAGCAATGATTGATGCCGAAAACGCTTTTAGTCCGATTGATTCTGTCAGCGAAGACTTTACCTTCATAGATACGACGTATTACGACGCCGAAGTGGGGACGCCGATCTACCGACGGTTTTACTCGTTTGAAAAACTTGTCTCGCCAGACTTTCTTGCATCAGCCAAACTCACGACCAACTTAATCGAAGGCCGATTTACCATCGGTAAAAACCGCAAAGTGAATCTTGATGTCGGATACATGGATTACGACAAAATCGTTCTCGCATCAGCAAAATATGGAATCCACAAAATCTCCATTGGGTCAGGAATATACGCGGACATGACACTACATTATGAAAAAGGCAAATTTTCCCCTTATCCGTGGGCATTTTTAGATTTCCAGTCACAATATTATCGATCCTTTTTCCTTCATTTGCGCGGCATCTATAAAAAACAAAACAACATATTTATTCAAAATTTCCACACTCCTAAAAATACCCTATAAAGTTTTGCAGTAGTCAAAAACCCAATATATTGTCTTTCCAGGTAGGCTTAGTGACAGTAGCAACGCTAATCGGTTATCTCTCAAAATGGGATAAAAAATCGTGGAATGGCTTTTTATAAATCTCGATAATGAATTTGACAAAATTTGGGAATCGGCGTATATTAAGGCGTTTTAAAAGGTATTTTATAGAGAGATAAATAATGAGCAATCCAATCTGGGAACATTTTGAAGCACAGAGCAAAGAAAAAAACGACAACATCTTCAAGATTTTAAAAACCGTTCCGATTTTCTCTGATCTTACTTCCAAAGAGATTGCTGAAATCGAAAAGATTATCCATCGTCGAAATTATAAAAAAAATGAGCCGATTTTTCGGATGGGTGATCCCGGCCTCGGCATGTATATCATTGTGGAAGGATCGGTCGAAATTGCCGAAGAAAACGAAGACGGCGAGAAAAAAAGTTTAGCCGTTTTACCGGATGGCGCATTTTTCGGCGATCTGGCATTACTCGACGAAGCGCCACGTTCCGCGTCGGCAATCGCTGTCGTCGATTGCGATATCATCGGATTTTTCCGACCTGATTTACTCGACCTGCTTTATCGAAAACCCAGTCTCGGTATAAAAATTCTCTGGGGTTTGGCGAGAATCATCGGCGAGCGGCTACGTCGCACAAACGAGCTACTCTCAAAAAGCCAATCCGAAACAGAGGCGTTAAAAAATGGATAAATACGCTTTTCAACTCTATCCGCTGATTCTGAAGAACTTTTGGAGTGTCTTACTAATATTTTTCGGAATTGCCGGAATACTTATTATTTATCCGTATGTCAAGTCCGTTCTGCTGATGGTGATTATTTCATGGATATTTTCCATAATCCTGACACCAGCGGTGGATTTTATGGAAAGTAAAGGAATTAACCGAGGCATTGCGATTATCATCGTCATGGTCGCTATTTTAATGACGATAGTTGCCGCGGCTTTTCTAATTTTCCCTGCCATCATATCCGCTGTGGATCAAATAAAGATTAAAATCGAGTCGAACGTCCTCGTCCAAATCGGCATCCAGTTGGAAGCGGTTTTTGAGAAAAATTTCAATAATCCCGAATTAGCTCGCAACTTAATATCTAAACTCAACGACACCATCAATGGAATGCTTAGCAACATGTCCGGATTCTTAAATAATGCCGGATCGTTCGCCGCTTCGCTTGCCATCATCCCGTTTGTCACATTTTTCCTGATTAAAGACACACGTTTGTTCAAACGCGCGCTGATCTCTCATGTGCCAAATAAATACTTTGAATTGACCTTAAACGTAATCCATAAAATCGGCGATCAGGTTTCCAGATATATCCAAGGACAGGCGCTGGATGCCGCCATCGTCGGCGCTCTTTCGGTCATAGGACTTTTGAGCATCAATATCGCTTTCGATCACCCTGTTTCTCAATTCGTATTCATCGGAATACTAGCAGGAATCGCCAACCTGATCCCCTACTTAGGACCGGTTGTTGGCGCTGTACCCGCCATGATGATGGTAGTGATCAATAATCCGACGAATATGATGAACATACTTCTCTGGATCGCAATTACTTTTGTATTGGTTCAATTCATTGACAACACGTTTGTCTCACCGCTGGTAGTATCGAAAAGCGTCAATATGCATCCGTTAACCGTCGTTATCGTCGTAATCATCGGTGGAAATATAGCCGGAGCGCTTGGAATGCTCTTCGCTGTTCCGACTTTTGGTATTATCAAGGTGACGTTAACCGAGGTCATCTGGGGGCTAAAAAATTACAAACTCAGATAATAATCATCGCCTATAGAGATGGCGAATCTATAATGAAATAGACAGTGAATTTCATCCTAAAATGCCAACAAAATTAAAAAATCCGGACATTTTTGTATTTCTGATCCTCATCTTTGGATTATTGTCTCTCTTGTTGCGATATGGATTGCCAACCTGCGCATCGGTTAATGCACTTTTGAGTATCGTTGACTGGCTCGTTATGATATTCTTTATCGGCGGACTTATTCTCCGGTTTTATTTGATACATTTCAGATTAGTCTTCTTTCGGAATATTTTGTTTGACATATTCCTATTATTCCTATTGGTTTTCATTTCCGTTTACTCGAACAGCAGACCTTATTTACTAAGCGCATCCAGAGCATCTACATTGGCGACAAATCTCATCTTTCTTAGGGCTCTTTTGAGTTTGATCAAAATCCTTAGTCGTATCAAGAAACTGAACTATTTTGTCAAATCCGTTTATAGACATCCCGCGCAAACAATTGCAATCAGTTTCTTGATCATCATCGTTCTCGGTACGATTTTTCTGATGATGTCGTTTTCAAGCACTACAAACCATTCAGTTCCTTTCATTGATGCATTGTTCACGGCAACATCAGCTGTTTGTGTAACCGGCCTGATTACTGTCGATACGGGAATACAGTTTTCAGTCTGGGGAAAAATTATCATCATGATCCTGATCCAGATCGGCGGTTTGGGTATCATGATCTTATCTTATTTTGCCGCATTTGTTATCGGTAAACGAGTCTCGCTGGAAGAAAAACTTGCACTTTCGTATTTATTGAACGAACAGGATATGCAAAAGATGTCATCAACAATCATTAAAATTATTATTTTTACACTGATTATTGAGATAATTGGCGCGGCGCTTCTCTTCCCCAATTTTAAAAACGCTTTCGGCGTCGGCACCCAAGCGCTATTCTTTTCTTTATTCCATGCCGTTTCTGCTTTCTGCAATGCCGGTTTTTCGCTTTTTTCAAATAATTTTGAGAGTTATCGATCCAACGTCTCGTTGAACCTGACGGTTGCTTTCTTGATTATCACCGGCGGATTGAGTTTTGCCGTTCTCTCAGACTTACTAGAAAACTTTTGGATAAATATCAAATCCAACCTGTTTTCCCAGCAAATTCGTAGAAAAAGACTATCAGTTAATTCCAAAGCGGTCATCACGGTAACAACAATTTTACTCGTCAGCGGGACATTAATTATTTATGCTTTCGAGCATCGGAACGTCCTGCTCGGTTTCGATCTAAAAACCCAATACCTTAGCGCTTTTTTTCAATCGGTTACCTTGAGAACTGCAGGATTTAACACAATCATCATTGGAAATCTACAAACGTACACCTTATTCATTATGATTTTGTTTATGTTCATCGGTGGCGCATCCGGTTCGACCGCCGGCGGCGTAAAAGTCAATACGATTTCGGTTATCTTTGCCTATATTAAATCCGTAGTTCGAGGAAAAGAAGAGGTCACTTTGATGAAACATTCGCTGCCGAAAGAATTGGTCAACAAATCGTTTTTGATCATCATTCTGGCTTTATCAACCGTTTTTACGGTGACGACGATGCTTCTAATTACCGAGAATTTTCGGTTTGAACAGATCCTTTTTGAGGTCGTTTCCGCATTCGGGACCGTTGGACTTTCAACGGGAATCACGCCTATGCTGAGTTTTTTCGGAAAATTCATAATTGCTGTCACTATGTTCATCGGACGTGTCGGTCCGCTGACGTTGGTGATTGCTTTCTCGCAAAAGAACGAGACTTACAAAATCCGGCTCCCAGAAGGTAATCTCCTTATTGGATAAAAAGGGAAAAGAAATGATCGATTTACAACAATTCAATTTAACGTACTTTGGCATTGGAGGAAAAAATGGCAAAGGATAAGGTCTTCGCAGTTTTCGGTTTAGGAACATTCGGGATGGAAGTCTGTCGATCGCTTTCAGAAAAAGGCGGAAAAGTCATCGCTATCGACAACTCGCCCACGCTGATTGAAAAAGCAAAAAACATGGTTATGCAGGCAATTTTACTCGATAGCACGGATGAAGAATCACTCAAGAATGCTCCAACCGAAGATATCGACGTTGCGGTTGTCGCCATCGGCGAAAAAATCGAAGCGAGTATCCTGACAACAGCAATTCTCAAAAATATCGGCGTGCCGTATATCATTTCGCGCGCAACATCAGAATTACACGGACAAGTTTTAAGACAGGTCGGCGCTTCGGATGTCATTAATATCGAAATCAGTCAGGGCGAGCGCGTTGCCGAACGGCTCATTTCACCTGAAATCAAAGACAAGATGCAAATCGCCGGAAATATCTATTTCGCGGAAGTCACCGTTTCACGGCAAATCGTCGGTAAGTCGATTCTTGAACTCGAACTGCGGAAACGATCGAACATCAACGTCATCGGCATTAAACGCATTCATACGGACATCGACGACCTCGGCAATCCCAGCGAAAAATCCGAAGTGGAATTTCCCAAACCGACGACTGTTCTCGCTAAAGGCGACATCCTGATCGTCGTCGGAACAGAAACCGATATCGATCGCATGAAGGAATTGTAAATGTTGCTGATTAACCGAAATCGTCTCTATTTTTCCTATTTTCTGGTTTCCGGAATCATTTTGGCTCTAGCGATTAACAGCTATTGGGTTTTTCAGAAATTCAACCTGTCTGCGAATCCAAATCTTAAATATCATTCCGAAAACTTCATTTACTTTGTCATTCTTTCGATGTTTATTCTCTTTTTCACGTTTTTACACATCATTTTCCGAAGCAAGGACATCTATAAAGAATTAGATAAAATCATCGATCTGGTCAAACATGGCACACCGCTGAGCGAAGAACAACTTAAAAAAATCGGTATCCTCGGCGAAAAGATTCTTGATATCAATTCGACTTTGAATACTTTAAACGAAAAGAAGACGCTGAAAATCACTTCGCAGTCTTATCTTATCGATTTCTTGATCGGATACGTTCATAAGAATATGCTGATTACGGATATTCAAGGTCGTATCCTGAAAGTGACCGATTCTCTTCTTAATAAATACAACATCGAAGAGAAAGATATCGTTGATAAATTTATTCACTCGTTTGTCCAGAATTTGAATTTCTTTGTCGTCGTCAACGATCTTCGGGGCAGTAAAAATACTTTATTTGAAGCATCGGTAAAGTTCAAACAAGATGAAAATTTCACCATCTGTTATCTATCTTTCTATCCAGTCTATAATCAAAAAAACGAACTGACTAACTCCATCTGTTTTATTATGGATGAAACAGAATTCCTTGCCAGCCTCAAAGAACAGAAGAATGGTCAATAATCTCGGCTTCATTCCCTTTTCACCCAAAAATAAAAAGCGGCTGACATTTGTCCGCCGCTTGACAAATTTTCACGTTTTTTCCGAGAGGATATTCTATCTTTGTTGCTTTTTCTTCCGCTGTTCCTCGACGACGATTTCTTCGATATTTTTTGGCAACGGCGCATAGTCAAGAAATTCCATCGAGAACGCCGCACGACCGCTGGAAATCGTCCGCAGTGCCGAGGCATATCCGAACATTTCCATTAACGGAACAAGACCCGTCAATTTCTGCGAACCTTTTCTGTGACGACGCATGTTTTCGATTTTTCCTCGTCTGCGGTTTATATCGCCAATTGCATCGCCCATATATTCATCCGGCGTATTCACTTCGATTTTCATAATAGGTTCGAGCAATTGCGGCGCGGCTTTGCTGATGATCTCTCTCATCGCCTGATGTGTGCAAATCCGGAACGCCATTTCGCTCGAATCCACTGCATGATAACTTCCATCAACCAAAACAAATTTCATATCCACGATCGGATAGTTGGCATACAAACCCGCTTCGCAGGCTTCAAAAAAAGCCTTCTGCACTGCCGGAATGTACTCGCGAGGAATATTACCACCTTTGACATGATCGGCGAACTCGTTGCCGTGTCCCTGATTTGGTTCCAAACGAAAGACGATGTGCGCAAACTGTCCCTTACCGCCCGTCTGCTTTTTGTAACGATAGGTATGCTCGACTTCCCGCGTAATCGTTTCCCGGTACGCTACCGCCGGTTCGCCGACAACAACCTCAAGTTTATGTTCAGTCTTGAGACGATCGACAATAATTTCTAAATGCAATTCGCCCATTCCGGAAATGACCGTCTCCTCCGTTTCACTGTCAAACCGGACTTTAAATGACGGGTCTTCAAGCGCTAACCGGCCCAATGCAAGCGAAAGTCTGTCCCGCTCCTTATTGCTGGCAGGCTCGATCTTCATATCCAGAACGGTTTCGGGATAATGTATGTTTTCCAGCAAAACGGGTTCATTTTCCGCGCAAAGCGTATCGCCGGTCGTCGTATATTTCATTCCGATCAATGCGCCGATGTCGCCAGCCCGCAATTCGCTTATTTCCTCTCGATCGTCGGCATGAATTCGCATGATTCTACCAATCCGCTCGCGTTTCATTTTCGTAGAATTGTAAATATAGGAACCGGAATTGAGTTCGCCAGAATATACGCGAATGAATGTTTGTTGTCCGACATACGCGTCGTTGGTAATTTTAAACGCCAATGCAGAAAACGGTTCTTTGAAACCTGGTTTCCTTGTTATCGGTATATCCGGATGTTTAACATCTTTACCGATTACAACCCCTCGATCAACCGGCGAAGGCAGATAATCAACGACCGCATCCAGTAATAAACGAACGCCTTTATTCTTAAATGCCGTCCCGCAGAAAACAGGCGTCACACAGAGCGTCAGTACCGCATATCTCGCCGCCCGTTTGATGTCTTCAACGGTTGGTTCTTCACCGTCTAAATACTTTGTCATCAACGATTCGTCGTAATCGGCAAGTTTTTCCACTAACTCGGTGCGATATTTTTGGGCACTTTCTCGCAGATTTTCCGGAATTTCCGATTCGATAACATCTAATTCGTTGTAGGTGAAGGCTTTCATCATTACAAGATCGACAACGCCTTTGAATTCGGATTCTTGCCCGATTTGCAGTTGAAATAATACCGCGTTAGCGACCAGCATTTCATTCATCTGTTCGACTGCTTGAAAAAGGTCTGCGCCTTGTCGATCCATTTTATTGATAAATGCGATGCGCGGAACTTTGTAAGTGTCCGCCTGATGCCAAACGGTTTCACTTTGCGGCTCGACGCCGCCAACCGCGCAAAAAACCATCACGATCCCGTCTAAAACTCTCAATGATCTTTCCACTTCCAGCGTAAAATCGATGTGTCCCGGCGTGTCGATCAGGTTGATCTGATAATCTTTCCATTGTGTCGTGATTGCCGCCGATGTGATTGTAATGCCGCGCTCCTGCTCCTGCTTCATAAAGTCCATAACAGCCTGACCGTCGTGAACTTCGCCCATCTTATGCGTAACGCCGGTAAAAAACAGAATGCGCTCGCTCGTCGTGGTCTTTCCTGCGTCAATATGCGCGACGATCCCGATATTTCGTATCTTTTGTATTATTCCACTATCCATTCAAAAACTCCTAAAATTTAAAAGACTTTAAATTTAAAAAATTGACAGGTTAATTAAAATAACTTTCTCATATATAAACACAAAATAATTAAATATGAGATGTTTGAACAATTAGGTTACCCCCATTAGCTGGAATCGAATAGGCTAAGTTATAAGGGGGTATTTTCACATCAAAACCCTTTCTTTTTCTCTTTTTTCTCCAGTGTTGAAAGCTCCGGAGTCACTCAGGTAAACCGGAAGTTCAATAAAAACCTGCTTGCCTGACATCGGAAGGTCTTCGAAAACTCGCCGGTTTGAATCGTAACCGGATAGCGTATGTTGTTTACATTGCGGGCAACAATATGTCTGTTCCCTTTTCTCGCAATGAATCCAAATAGCTACATCAGTGATTTGTATAGTTAATCTTCTTCCGAATCAAGCCTAGTTATATTAAACTATGCTGTTGTAACGAAGCGAATCCCGATTATTCGGGAGGAGCGAAGTTACAAC
>Ga0210017_1002946_pt1 | contig 14420 bp, 13 predicted proteins | sample CryGeyCG2014_020_FD_183966 | JGI IMG/M metagenome (GOLD analysis project Ga0210017, IMG submission 183966) | Groundwater microbial communities from aquifer - Crystal Geyser CG08_land_8/20/14_0.20 (SPAdes) (version 2) | ecosystem: Environmental > Aquatic > Deep subsurface > Groundwater | place... | reverse complement strand
AACCCAAAAGGAGGAAACGGAAATGACAATAATAGCTTGCGGCGACGAGTATACTGATGAGACTAAAGAAGCCTTAGACGAGGCAGCGAAAGGTTATAACTCTAAGATTACTCAGGAAGTCTGGGGAGAAGTTTTTGAGAAAGAAATGCCTCAGGTGAGGGAGGAAGTTGGGAGACTTGAAAGGGAAGGCAGTGAGAAGATCGAAGAGATTAAGGAAGATTTTAGAGAGATAATAGAAAAGAATTTCGAGGTGAAATTTGAACCTCCAAGAGAACATGAAAAAGAAGCATGGAAGCTCGATGATTTTGAAAAAGAAGGATTTGGCCCTATTGCTCGTCCACTGCCCGAACCTAAAGGATTATTTGGAGATATTAAATCAGAAAAAATAGACGAAGTAGAAGATGAAGTAAGAATAAAAGAAGGAAAAATAGTAATAGAAAGAACATTGGGCACAAGAGATCCAGAAACAGGTACTATTACGGGATACGAACCACGAAAGGAAGAAGAAATAAAAGAAAAGGTGTTTCAACTTCAAGAAGCACTTCGTACTGATTTTGAAGATAAAGCTACGCCAGAAGAAAAGGCAATTATAAAAGAATTAGAAATCGCAAAAGATGCTGAAAAAATACAGCGAGAATGGATAAAAGAAGGAGCCCGTATTCATGAAAAAGGACATCACATTCTAGATAGGATTTTTACCCCAACTAAGGAAGCAAAATTGGAAAAATATTATCAGGAATGCAAAGAAAGAGATAAATTTATTAGCCACCGAGCTCAAAAGGATAGACATGAGTTTTATTGCGAGAATCTAAGAGTGTTTTGTACCCAAGAAGGTGATAAGAAGGTGAAAGAATGTCATCCTGGAATGTATCGTTTAATAGAAAATGATGTTAAATTTCTAGAGAGTTGGGAAATGGTAGAGGAGTATTATAAAGAAAAATAAAAAAGAAGTTCTTTGTTTTTCAAAGGTTTTAAGAGGCATTGATTTTAATGCCTCTTTTATTCTGATCTACTGCAAATTTGCTAATTTGTAAGAAAGATGATATAATATTTAATATTAGAATAATTTTATAAAAATTATTAAATTAACTAAATATCAAAAATGAAAAAAACAATAAAAATTTATAAACGAAATAGCCTGGCTACTTGGAAAGGAATAAATGAAAAAGGAGAAATAATTTATGATCGGATTTTAGGAGAAATTAGACACATCAGAATAGAACCAGATACAAGAGATAAAAAAATAACCAAGATCTGTAAACATGATGAACTAATACACATTGGCTATTGGGACGGACTAAAAGAATGTGGCCCTATAACAAAGTGTAAATTATGTGGTAAAGAGATTTACCTTACCTGGGAGGAATGGAATGCAATTCCAAAAGAAAAAAAAGTGCCAATTGAAGATACGCCCTGGATGAAAAAGCGCAGAAAGATAATGAAAAAAACAAGAGAAGTAATTGAGGAAACACTTAGCGAGCCTGAAATAGCCAACATGGAGCCTGAAGAGTTTGTAAAAAGATACGATGAGTTTATAGAAAAAATGGAAAGAAATATCAAGAGAAGAGTTAAAATTACAAAAAATAGAAAAATCGAGAAAGAAATCAATAAAATTAACGAAAAAATAGAAAAGAAATAGATAAGAAAAATTCTAAAAATATTTTTTAATAGTGCTTTTTTGTTTTAACCTTCTCATTTCATAAAAAAACTTGACGAAAACATCAAGTATGTTTATAATTAAAAGTGGTTCTCTCCAAATTTAATAACAAGAAAGGAGAAACAAAATGAAAGAAACAGAAAAGGTTGATTGGGAACAAATAATGGAGATTATTCAATTAGAAGATAATCTCAATGTCAAATTCCCTCAGTCCTACCGGCAATTCTTACTAGAGAAAGGGTCAGCGGTGATTGCTGGGTATCAGATTTTTGGTTTGCCAGAAAAGAAACCAAGGGAGAAAGAGATTAAGGAAGAAAAAGGAATTTTGCTTGATTTTCAGCTCGGAGATCCCAGAAGAGAAGGCTTTGCTTGGATATCTAATTATCAAGAGAGAATTGTTGGGCTTTGTAGTCGTCCAGATTGTTGGTTCTGTAATCTTGAAGAGAGAGAAAAGCTAAAGGATTTCCAGGGCGGAGAGTTAAGAGTAAATCTTATTCCCTATCAAAGAGCAAGCAGAAAGTTTGGCGCGGCCTACAATGAAAATAGCAACATTAAAAACTAAATAAAGAAAAGGAGGAAATGAAATGGCAACAGCTTGTGGTGACGAGTATACTGATGAGACTAAAGAAGCCTTAGACGAGGCAGCGAAAGGTTATAACTCTAAGATTACCCAGGAAGTTTGGGGAGAAGTTTTTGAGAGGGATATGCCTGAGGTGGAGAGGGCGATAGAGGAGAGGTGTGTTGAATGTTTAGAAAACCAAGCAAAAAATGCCCAAGAGGCTATGCGAGAGAGTTTAAAAGATGCTCCATCTACTACTGAGCTTGAGAAACAAGATTTGGAAATTTGGCCAAGCCGAGAAGAAAGGGAGATAATGGTTAAGACAGGAAAAGAATTGGGAATGTCAACAGCGGATAAAATATATACGCCACCCATAGTAGGAACTCCTGGGGTAGAGAATATGAAAGAGAAAATTAGGGATGTAATGGAAGCTCTTCATACCAGTGAGATACCTCCTTGGTTTAGAGATGTAAACGCTTTTAGCAAGATAATGTTTGTTGATAAACAAGGAGAAGAAGGAATCACGGGACCAAAAGTAGCAGATTTTAATACTAAGACAGGAGTTTTACACATTTATAGGAATCAAGAGGGAAAGTTTCCATCGATAGAAGAGATAAGGCAGAAAATATTACCACACGAGACTTTTCATGCAAATAGAGATGGATTCATGGAGAGGATTGAGGCCAATAAATATGAATGGATGAAAGTTAATGAAAATGAACTTCAGCTTCCTTCTGAATATATCGGGAAGTTAGAAGAGGCATGGAGAAAAGATGAAATTTCAACTGCGCTACGAGACGAAGAATTGGCAGCAGAATGGTATAAGAGATATATAACGGATCAATGCTCAGAAACAACTGCTGAATTTTTTAATAAATATTTCTCAGAGTAAAATCACAAGAAATAACAAAAACTCCGTGCTTTACGGAGTTTTTTTATTGGTTTTCTTGAAGTATTTTCTCTATCTCTTGTTTTACCTCAGATCTAGAAAGAGAAGTAGTTTTGCTTAGTAAATCAATAATTTCAGAGATATTTTCTTTTATTTCTGGTGGATTTAGCCACATAATTCTACTTTTTTTATTTTCTTCTCTCTTTTCCTCTTCAGTAAGTTTTTCCCAGGGTACCATTTCACCTTTTTTATTTTGATAAAGTGGAATTTCAATAGTCATAGTTTATTATTTACTTTAGTAAGAAGAATTCTCACATTAACCTCTTTTTTTGAGAATTCTTTTTTTATCTTTAATCGCTCTTAAAATAGCATTTCTTATTAATAAAGTAGCAAAAGTAGAAAATCTATAATTACTCCTCCAATCATATATTTCAACTGCTCGAAAAAGTCCTAAATTCCCCTCTTGAATTAGATCGAGCAATGATAATTTTTTAGTTCTTGGCACATAATACTCAGCAATTTTTACAACCAATTTCAAATAAGCCCTCCCTACTTGTTTTCTAGCCTCTTCATCTCCTTTTTCAATTCTTTTAAATAATTCCTTTTCTTCTTCAGCATTCAAAACCGGAAGTTCACCTATTTCTTTTAAATATTTTTGGATTTCCTCAAAAGGTTTTTTTGGGACTTTCTTTTGTAATTTTTTTCCCTCAACTAATTTAGGTAATCTATTATCTTTAATTTTAATTTTTAATTTTAAAAGCGGTATTATTAGTTTCTCATAAAGAAGTAGTGTTTTCTTAAAATCTTCTTCTGTTCCTATTCTTTCCTCTTTTTTTATTTGAAAAGTGCGCAAAATTTCTTCCTTTGTAACAAAACTTCGAATTTTAGCTTTTTTAATAAAAGCTTCGATCTTTTCTTGAATATTGGTACCTTTTATTTTAGCCATAACTTAATCAGTGTAGCATACTAATTAATTAAAAACAAGATTTGACATAAATACTTAAAATGGTATGCTAGAATTAGCCTTTAGAAAATTAAATAAGTAACGAAAAATCCAAAAAGGAGGTAACTGAATATGGAAAGAAGAAGTGAATTAAAGAGAAGTTTAGAAAGAGAGATTAAAGGAATAGAACTAACACTTGATGTCAAATTCCCTCAGTCCTACCGGCAGTTTTTGCTGGAAAGAGGTTCAGCCGAAGTGGCTGGCTTTCAGATTCTGGGTTTGCCAGAGAAGGAAGAAAAGGAAGAGGAGGGAGGAACTCTTCTTTCTTTCCAAATTGGAGATCCCAGAAGAGGATTTGTTTGGGTAGGAAATTATCAGGGAAGAATAGTGGGTCTTTGCAGTTTGCCAGATTGTAATCTCTGCAACCTTAAAGAAAGAGAGCAATTAAAGGATTTTCGAGGAGGAGAATTAAGAGTAAATCTCATTCTCCATCAAAGAGCAACCAGAAAGTTTTACATTGCCCATCTTGTTTCAGCTCCTGAGAAAGAGACGATGGCAGAAAAACCCAAAACCTCTGTTTTGGAAGCAACAGAGATTTTAAGAAAGAGAAGGCCAGATTTGTCAGAGAAATTAGTTGCTATTTCCTTTCATCCTTTGAAAGATAAGGTTTTGTGCCTCAATACAGAAAGTGGAGTTTTAGTAGAAACTACTCTCAAAACCGAGACCAAGTTAATTCCAATCAGCAACTCCCTCAAAGAGTGGATTGAAGAATGGAAAGAAAAGGAAAATGAAAATGCCAAATTCTTTCCTGCCAGGCAGAGAGTGGAGAATAGAAGGAATGAGATAAGAGAGAGAGTAATTAGAAGAGAGGTTGATAAAAAGTTCAAAGATAAATGCCCTGTCTGTCAAAGAGGAGGAAGGGGTCAATACTTGGTTTGCGAGCAGTGTTTTAGAGGCTGGAGAGAAGAAACCCGCTCAGAGGTAGATTTAATAGATTGGGTTGAAGAGAAACTGGAGCAAAGAAAGGTAAGTCTTCCTAAGTTTACAGCCAAAGGCGGAAAAGATATTCACCATATCCATCTTAGGCCCCAAGATTGGCATTCCTGGAGATACGCAGTTAAAGATTACCTTGTCATTTTAGCTGCTTTCAGATGGAACTATACCTTTGATTGTTTAGAAGTAGACGAATGTTGGAGTGCCATTGATGATCCTCGGTTTCCGCCAGGAGAGGCCACTAAAGCTTTGTTAATATCGCTTTTTGCCCAGGCTCTGGATTTTGGCGGTTCTCTAAATCTTCTCTTTACCAAGTATATTGGTGAAGATGAGGAGACAGGGAGAATCGTTGAGAGAAACTGGCGAAGAATTCTGTCAACTCTTTCTGCAGAGCTTCGAAAAGAAGCTGAAGAAGGAAGAGGAAGAATCCACCGGCCAATTCCTCAAGAATTAGTTGATTTAGCTCAAAGATACGACGTAATTTTCAGCGGAGCTGAGAAAGGAAAAATCTCTCATCAAGAAGGAGTGGAGCTTTTTGTCAGACTTTTTGAGTTTCCAACTGAAGCTCGCGAGAGAATTGACCGGCTTGAAAAAGCAAGTTATCTGACCAAAGAAGCTCTTTGCTTTGTCTTAGCTGCGAGAATTTGGGAAAGGGAAGAGGCAATCTGGTTTTTCCTGAATGTGCCGCGACCAGAGGCGATTGTTTTGGGGACAGATGTTCCAGAAAACAGATTGCTCTATTCTGAATCTATGAATTGGGGCAGGGCAGTTTATCTTGCCGGCTTATTGAAGCAGAAAATTTTGGTTGATTTAAGCGGTGGTCTTTCAGAAGAAGAAAGAGCAGGAATAGATTGTCAATTGGAGCCGGAGGGAGAATTCTGGATTCTGAAATCCGGTGATGAGTTTGAGCTTCCTTGGATGATTAAAGGAAGCGAGCCGGTTCGGGTTATTCAGGGAGAGTCAGTTCTTTTTCTCTCGCGACCTCAACAAACCACTCAGTCAGAGAAGGATAAAATCTGGCTAGCAGAAAAGATTGAATTTTTGGCAAAAGCGGAAAGCGAAGCTGAAATTCGCTGTCTCTTGCTCAGTTTTGAGTTTTCTGACCTCAAATACGGGATGAAGATTTCAGAGGAAATGAAAGAGATTTCCAGGGAAGCCGCTCAAAAAGGAGTCAATTTGCTTTTCTCGCCATTCAAGTTGGATATCTTAAACGATGAAGCTGAAGAGAGAATGGCAAAAGCCAGAAGAATGCGGCGCTTTGAGCCAAGGAGCGCGCCTGTAAAGCTCCGGCTTATTGAAACGCCAAAAGAGGTCTGGCAGGAACCGGCTCTTCGCTATTCGGTTGAGGATACTTTAAGCGCTGCCAGTTGGATTAGAAAGAAGATTGACCTGAGATTAGGGAGAATTCGTTTCAGGACGAATTCTCAAGTTGTAGAGCGAATCGCTATACAAGACCCCAGAAACAAAAAGATTGCTGAGTTTGACGGAAAAGAAAGCGAAGAAATTTTGGCGGCTTTAAGGTCGGAACAAGGGATTACCCTTCCTTTTGTTCAGCCGGAAGATGTGCCAGAGTTTGTTGAAAGAACAGGTGGAAAAATTCGTTCAGCTCTGAAAGATGTTCAAGGTGGAATAATAGCAGTGGTTCCGCCTTATGAAAAATCAGCCATTGATTCTGAAGTGAAGCCGATTGAGAAGCCGATAGTAATCTCGGTTCCGGCTGATTTTCAATTCCCGGTCAATCCCGAGAATATTGGCTACAGTAGATACAAGCAGGGTCATCGAAAGGAAGAAATTAGAAGATTCCACGAGCAAATTCAGGAAGCTTTAAAGAATGGCCAACCTTTGGCTGTTTCATATCTTCCTCACGAGCTTTTTCCTGAAGTGATCCGAGATTACCTGTATTACACCACTTATTCCGAGTATCGGGAAGAACCATTTTTGTTCTTCTTCAAACGGCGAAAGAGATACGAAAGAAGAGAGCCTCAAGAGCCGGTAATGCTTCGGATTAGCTATCAGGATGGCACAGAAGGAGAACCTTTTCCTTTGTTTTGTCTCTTAGAGCCAGAACCTGAGAGATTCCCCAAGCCAACCAATCTTTTTCAACATAAGATGGGTTCCATCTCAATGCGTCATGTCAATCTGGATTTGATAACCGAAGGTTATCTTATGCAGAATATAATGATGAGGCGGAAAGGCAAAGAGAGCGCGGCGGCTCAGGAAGACTACGCTTTCAGAAGGACAGGGCATTTCCTCAGTAATTTTGTTGACTTGGTTCAACACAAGAACGTAGAGGAAATTACCGCCAATGACAAAAGATTCCAGTTTCTCTGGAATTGGTTAAAGTTAGAAGAGCGGAAATATGAAGGTTTAGAGCTTCATATTTTCCAGACTGGTCTTGAGCCGGCAGTGGTGGGAATGTATCGGGCGGTGATTGAATTTTTGCGGAAAAGACGGAGTGAACTGGTGGTCGTGCCCCGATTGATTAGCCACAGAGAGTGGAGAAAGCAAAGAGAAGAAAAGGGAATTAAAGGAATTAGCGAAGATGTTTACTTAAGAACCACAGAGTGGTTCTAAGGAAGAAAGGGTAATGAAAAATATCCTAATATTCAAGGGTGGTGAAAGCCACCCATTTTTATTTGACAGAAATATGAATTAAATTTAAGCTAAAAATAGCAGCCTTGACAATTGAATATGGGCTGAAACTCAGAAACCGAAAGGAGGAAATTGAGATGACAAAGGAAATTACCCTAAGGTGCAAGAATTGTGGGAAGCCGTTTGGCTATTCCGAAGAGGCTTATCAATTGATGGCAGAGAAGGGCGAAAGCAAAATTGAGCGATGCGAAGAGTGCCGAAAAGAGCATGGGAAAAGGATTAGAGGAATAAAAGCGCCGTACTTTCCATTTAGAGAAGTGGTCCCGTCGGCAGAATTTACGCTTTTCCCGCCAAGACATACTTCTCATGGTAAGCGAGCCTTGCGGCAAGAAGAGAAAAAAAGAGAGGATTGGGATTTTAGTATCACAGATGAAGAAATTTTAACTCTTTATCAGAAGCTTGAGGAAAATCAGGTAGTAATTGTGGCAAGCCCAACAGGGACAGGTAAATCAATTTTCATTCCAAAGAGATTGATTGAAGCGCCAGAGAGTTATTCAGGCGATTTTGTTAACCGGCTTATCCGCCAAGGTCAGATAATTATCACCCAACCCAGAATTTTAGCTACCGAGAGCGTACCACGAAAGCAAGCTCAAATATCAGGTTCCAGTGTCGGGCCCGGTCATTTAATTGGTTTTCGCCATAGCGAAGAAGATCTTTCAGACAGATGGAATAGAGTAATTACCATTACTGACGGAACTCTGCCAAATTGGATAAGAGAAGGAAAATTGGATCAGTACAGCTTAATTATAGTTGACGAAGCTCACGAGAGAAGCTGTAATATTGATTTGATTTTGGGATTTTTCAGGCGAGAGCTGTTAAAATATCCCCAGCTGCGGCTGATTATTTCTTCAGCCACCATTAACGCCCAGAAATTCTTGGATGCCTTCAGAGAAATGAAAATTTCTGCTGAGCTTTTTGACCTCTCTTTTTTGGCTGAAAAGAAAAAGCACAAAGGCTATATCCATTTTTGGAAAGATGATAGCGCCTATGTTCTATCTCCGAAAGGAGTCTTAGAAAAGACCTCAAATTGCAATTGTTGGTTTTGCCAGAAGCTTGCAGAAGAAAAAAGAAAGTTCTGGGAGGGTCAGAAAGATGATGTCAGAGAGCAGGAATTGCCGGAAGTGATAACTAATTTGGTGTCAAAAATTCTTGGAGAGACTAAAGAAGGAGACATTTTGGTCTTTTTGCACGGACAAAGAGCGATTGATGATACGGTGAGAATAATCAGGGCAAAGCATAGCGAAAGACTCGTAGAGGTTATTCCCGCTTATCGGAAGGTTCAAGAAAAGGTTGAAGAGAGATTGGCGCAGAAAACCAATAAACGAAGAGTGATTGTTGGCACCAATCTTCTGGAGACTTCTCTTACGTTTAAAGGTGCGGTTTACGGGATTGATTCCGGCTATATTAAGGAAGCCAAATGGGATCCTGATACTCAAATCTCTACTTTGCCGACAGAGCGGCACAGCCGGGACGGCAGAAAGCAGAGATGGGGCCGGCTTGGCAGAATAGAAGACGGCTATGTATATAATCTTTACACCAGAGGGGAGTTTGAAAAAGCAGAAGAACATACACTGCCGGAGATTACCAGAAGCTGCCTTGAAGATTCTTTAGTCAGTCTAAAAGGAGCTGGGATAACTGAGACTGAGCAGTTTCCCTGGATGGAGAAATCATCTGACCACCCTCAAATGAAAGGGGAAATAGAAAGGTCTCATCAATCTCTAAAAGAAAGAGGAGTTGTTGATCGAAAAGGAGAGATTGTTGAGAAAGCTCTTGAGTTGATGGGTATTCCTAGGTCCTCAAATGAAGCCTCTTTTTTGTTTTCAGCTGATGAAGAAGGTTGTTTGTTTGAGGCAATGACCACTCTTTGGTTGATGTCTACCAGAGAAGGAGAAGTAAGAACCGGAGTCAATCTTTACAGTTCGGGTCTTGGTCTTCTACTCTGGGAGCAGGATCGGGAAGCCAAAACCAAAATGAAGGTTTGGGCATTGCATCAAGGACTGAGAGTGGGTTGTCGGGATGATTTGGATTTTGCCATCAAGTTGGCATATTGCTTTAGGAAAGCCGAAGCTGAAGATAAAGCCAAAGAGTGGACAGAATACCACTTTGTCAATCACGAGAACCTTCAAAAGATTCTTTCTGAGATAGATAAGTTGATTGCCGAAAGACTCGGCGAAGAAAGAGAAGAATCAGTTCGCGAGATTGACATAACCCAGCTAGATAAAATCCGTTCTCTAATGGCAACCGCCTGGCCAGAAAAGATAGTTAATTTAAAGCAAGGAGAGCCAACTACTTATCCGGTAGCAGGGAAAACAAAAGTAGGAGTAGTTTCTCCTCTTTGTGTTGGTAATTGGCAGGGGAAAAAGAAAGCGGTTGTCGCATCTGCCATTGAGGGAGAAGCGGTTATTGAGGGTTATCCCCGGAGAGTACCAGTAGCTTCTTTTATGGTTCAGCTCCCGGGTCAGAGAGAAGGAGAAAACCTCTTTGTTGACGGAAGACTGCCGGTCGGTAATTGGGTTCAGATTGAAGAAAAGAAACCGTTTGATAGAGATTTTCGGATTGGCGATACTCTTGAAGTAAAGATTGAGCAAGTAAAAAGAGATCCTGTTGGAAAAGGCGGCTGGATTGTCGGAAGAACTAAGGAAAATTTTGAAATCCCGGTAGAGCTAAGAGAAATGAGTCTTTCTCCTTGGGGCCCGGGCTTGGAATGGATCGAAGGCCAAACTCTAAGCCTTACCGTAAAGGATCTCGACGCAGGCGGCTTTCCTCAATTAAGTAATATCAAAAAAGTAATTGAGGATCTAAGCGCTATACGGAAAGAGATTTCTGAAAAGAATACCTTCCCAGGTTATGTCGTTGAGATAAACGAAGAGGAAGAAAATGCAACCGCTGTTATACAAAGAGAGGATGGGATAATTCACCCCTTTGAGATTTACAAAGACTTTGTGCCTGGAAAAGAGATTTCTAATCTCAGAATCGGCGAGGAAGTGATTGTGGGTCTTTCCTTACCAAAAACCGAGAAAGATCATATCCAGGCTGACCGTCTGACAAAAGAGGAAACTGACAATATTCATGTTCTTACCAATGGAGAATACGATAGAAATAAGGGTGAAGTATTTTTCCCATATTGTCTGGAAAACAATGACTTCAATAATTGGCTTGCCAAGACAGAGACCATTGATTTTGTAAAGCGACACTCGTGGCAATATTGCCTTATTGCCGGAATTGAAGCCCTGAAAGAGAGGTTATCTCAGTTAAAGGAAATGGATGAGGTAGAAGGGATAATAACCCAAATTGATTACGAAGAAGATGGCAAAACCATAAAATCTGCCCAGGTAGTTGTAAAGGGTAATATTCCAGGCTTTGCTTTTGGCAGCGACCTTGGATCACTGTCTGTTTCAGAAGGAGATAGGATCCAATTTTGCGTTAAGGCAGTTGATCCTAACTCAGGCTATCTCAAGTTGGTTAGTAAACATAGTGAGGATGAAAAGAAAAAGAAACACGAAGAATTTATAAAACGTACTCAGGCCAATATCCGGAGATGGGAAGGCAATATAAGAAAAGCTAGACAAAATATTGCCAAAAACCAGGTTGAACTCAGAACTGCTAGAACTAAAAACTACGAAGATACGGTCAAATCATGGATTGCAGAAGATGAGAGAAAAATTCGAGATTGGCTATATAAGATAGACGATGCGAGAAGCAAGTTGAGATAACGCTAAAGATAATAAGTTTAAGCCGAAGCAACATATTGCTTCGGCTTTTTTGTCTGTTTTGATTAAAGGTGGTAAAATAGTAAAGAAAATTATAAATAAAAATGTCAAACATGCCTAAAAAAGAAATTGAAGTCCTAGTAAGGATAATTATCCAAGATAAAGGGAAAATTTTAATTTGCAAGAAAATAGGAAAAGATTATAGGGGAAAAGATTATTATTTCTTTCCTGGCGGACATGTGGAATTTGGCGAAAGCGCAAAAGAAGCTTTAGATAGAGAACTTAAAGAGGAACTGGGTTTAAAAATAAAAAAATGTTCATTTGTCGGTGGTTCAGAACATTTATTTACCGAAGACGGCGAGAAACACCACGAAATTAACTTAGCCTTTGATGTTAAAGCAGATAAATTAAAATTGAAAAGCAGGGAAAACCATATTGAATTTTTCTTAAAAACCAAAAAAGAACTCTCAAAAGAAAAAGTCTTGCCAAAAGTCTTAACCAAAGCCATCTTAAAATGGCTTAAAGGTAAAAAGCCATTCTGGGTTAGTGAAATCGGTAAATAATTTATGGATATAGAATACGAAGCAACATTTATAAATATTGGCAAAGATAAAATAAGAACAAAATTAAAAAAGGCCGGCGCGAAATTGATTCGGCCGGAATTCTTGCAAAAAAGAACTGTTTTTAATCTGCCAAGGGGGCACAAAATAAAAGGCGGCTGGCTCAGAATAAGAGACGAAGGAAATAAAATTACAATAACTTTAAAAGTTGTTGACGGAACAAGGATTCGAGACCAGAAAGAGATAAATTTAGAAGTTAGCGATTTTGAAAAAGCCAATCAATTTCTTACAATCCTTGGCTGCCGGAAAAAAGCCTATCAGGAAAACAAAAGAGAATTATGGGAGTTAGGCGGTGTTGAAATAATGCTTGACGAATGGCCTTTCCTTGAACCGATTCTTGAGATAGAAGGAAAATCAGAAAAAGCGGTTAAATCAGTCTGTAAGAAATTAAAGTTAGATTATTCGAAGGCTTTGTTTTGCGCGATCGGCGCTGTTTACAGCAGAAAATACGGCATCTCTGAACATATGATAAACAATAAAACTCCAAAAATTATATTCAAAATGAAAAACCCGTTTAAAAAATAATAAATATATGAACTTAAAAGAAATTCAACAATTTGTTAAAAAAGTGGCCGAAAAATTTCCGGAAACAGAAAATGCTTTAGATATTTTAGCGAGACTAACAGAAGAAGCCGGTGAGGTAGCTTCAGAGATACGAAAGATAGAAAAAAAGGGGTCGAAAGTCCGTTTCGAACTTACCAGCAACAAAGAGAAACTCGCAGATGAATTAGTGGATGTCTTAAACGTAATAGCCTCTATTGCTAATCTCTACGATTTAGATATAGAGGCAGAAAGTGACAGGAGGAATATGCATATTAAAAAGGTATTAGAGATAGAAGATTAGAAAAACAGATCCTCTCAAATAGTTGATTTTCCATTTCAAAAGAGCAGTTTCTATGACTGCTCTTTTTTATTTTTGTCAGTAGTTGCTTTACAAAGATATTTTTAAATTTTAACCTGAAAATGGCTAAATTTTGACCTGTGGATAAATTTTGTCGGCAAATCTTTAGAATTTCATCAAAAATACTACAAAAACCTGTTGCAGAATTAAGTTTTCAAGCATAAATTTGAATTTAATTTAAATACAAAAATGTTATTTCGCAAAAGACCTAAAGTGTTACCAATGTACCTCTTAGTTGCAAAATTGACATTACTTTATTCGGTTGGTATTATGAAGTTGTATGAAACAAAAAAAGAAAAAAGTTATTATCCCCATTATTGATGTAAAGAAATATGGTGGAAAACAAGTGGCAATCTTGAATGGAAAAGTTATTGCTGTAGATCGCAATTTGGAAGAAATAATTGATCAAGTAAAAAAATCTAAACCCTCTTGTCCATTATCAGAAATCCATATTTTTTCTGTGCCCAAAACCTTATCAGTTATTTATTATGCCCAAAACTGAGGGGTTGGTCTTTCCCTATGCCATTAAACTTAAAGAAGGTGGAGCAACTGAGACATTTCCAGCTATAGAAATATCTTTTCTTTCAAAAGAAGGCGAAAAATTTTCGCTTTTTTTAATTATTGATTCTGGAGCAACAATTTCAGCTCTTCCCAAAAGTGATGCTAAGGTTCTTGGTATTCAACCCGAAACTGGTATTCCTCTGTCAGTTTCGGGTATTAGCGGTGAAGCAGTTAATGGTTGGAAACATAAAATTGCGGTATATTTAGGAGATAAAAAGATTCAATTGCCAGTGGTATTTCTTGATAATGAATTTGCTCCCCGAGTGTTAGGTCGGGAGGGTATATTCGATTTTTTCACAATAGTTTTTGAAGAAGAAAAGCAGAGAACAGGGCTTTTAGGAAAACATTCATTTTTGGCCCGAGGTATCCGAAAAATTCTTGACAAGCTTCAATAATAGTTTTCTAAAACCTTCAGAAGAATTTTAATAGAGAGCGGCGATATTGTTGTAATTACGCAACATTGGGAAGAAAGACCGAAATTCATTAAATAATTTTAAATCTATGGAAATTACTTATGACCCCAAAGCTGATGCCTTAAATCTCACTTTTAAAAAAGGCAAGGCGGTAAAAACTGTAGAGATTGCTCCAGAGATTAATTTAGATTTGGATAAAAATGGAAGGCCACTCTATTTAGAAATAATTGGGGCTAGTGAGAAAATCGGTGAGAGAAGGGTCAACGAAATCTTGATGAGGAATCTCGTTCCTGCCAATGTCTAATTGAAGTTTTCAATAAGACGAGAGAAATCCTCGGAGGTTTTCCGAGGTTTTTTATTTTGTCTACATTTAATTTTTGTCAGCTATTGCTTTACAAACGATAACTTCAATTTTAACCTGAAAATGGCTAAATTTCCTCAGAAAATCATTTTATTTATAAATATCGTGGGGGCCGATATCTAAGAAAATTGCATCGTTGTTGTCAAAAATAAAAAGAATTC
>Ga0210017_1002941_pt1 | contig 14441 bp, 13 predicted proteins | sample CryGeyCG2014_020_FD_183966 | JGI IMG/M metagenome (GOLD analysis project Ga0210017, IMG submission 183966) | Groundwater microbial communities from aquifer - Crystal Geyser CG08_land_8/20/14_0.20 (SPAdes) (version 2) | ecosystem: Environmental > Aquatic > Deep subsurface > Groundwater | place... | reverse complement strand
TATTAAAATTTAACGGCTTATATAAGCCTTCTTAATTTAATTATATATCTAAGAATGTATTTCTGCTAATAGAGTTATCCACATTACGAGCGAATAAGAAGCCTGCGGTCAATAAGCTCCTATGAAATTAATCCTCCGCTTACATTAATAACGGCGCCTGTCATAAAGCTTGATTCTTCCGAAGCCAAAAAAGCAATCGCAGAAGCAATTTCGCCAATCCTCCGCTTACATTAATAACGGCGCCTGTCATAAAGCTTGATTCTTCCGAAGCCAAAAAAGCAATCGCAGAAGCAATTTCGCCTGGCTGGGCAAAACGCTTAAGCAGAGAATTCTCTTTAAGATTTTGCAGCCGGGGCAGAGGAATTATTTTAATCATTTCGGTTTCCACAATGCCCACCAAAAGAGTATTGACATTTATATTGTGCGGAGCCAAAAAAGCGGCCAGGGAACGATTCATGCCAAAAAGACCGGCTTTGGAAACATTGTAAGCCAAAGAGGATTTGCCGGCCACGTATGGCGAAACCGAGGAAATAAAAATTATCCTCCCCCAGCCCTGCTTAATCATATAAGGGGCCGCCAGCTGGCTGCAAAAAAAAGCGCTTTTTAAATTATTGTCCAAAATTTTATCCCAGTATTTTGAACTGATGTCGGGAACCAGTTTTCTTTCATAAACTCCGGCGTTGTTTACCAAAATATCAATATGGCCAAATTGCCGGTTTACGGAATTAAAAAAATTCTTGACTTTTTGGTATTTTCTTATGTCAACCCGGCAACTCATTACTTGAACTGGAAACTTCTTTAATTTTTTCATAGTTGAATCAAGCTCCATTCGGTCAATTAAGCCCAAATTTGCCCCTTCTTCGGCCAATCGCAAGGTAGTCGCCTGGCCAATGCCGCGCGCCGCTCCGGTAATTATAGCTGTTTTTCCTTTTAATCCTTTTAAAGGCATTACAGTTTTTTTAAGGCATATATTCAAATTGAGCCCGACCGTTAACTTTTTCTCCCTCAAAGATTCCCGATACCTGACAGCTCCCTTCATAAAAACCGTCAGACCCTTTAATCACTTGATTAGCGACAATTGAAGAAACCAATAGCTTGATATGACGTCCCGGAATTTCTAATTGCCACTTAATCGGATATCTAATATTTGTCTGGGGATATTGAAAGTATTCAATGTCTTTTATTTGATAATCGCCAGGCTCGATAGTTTCTCTTCTGCCTTGATTATCAAAAATAGATAAAGCATTCTTCTCTGAAAAATTGCCGGATTTATCCAAAAAATTAGTAACAAAAACAATTTCAATATTATTATTTAATTGCAAACTGTGCCATCGCCAGCTTTTCCAAGAAAGAACATCTTTAAAACCTTGATGTTCAATCCATGCCTGGCCTTTAATTTGATAATGCTTATCTTTTATGACGAGCGTTCCCTCGGCTTCCAGCCGAGTTTGCTGGCAATAAAATGTTTGTTCATTGTTCGCGGCAATAACCGGTTTTTTTAGAGAAACCAAATTTAAATCAATCTGTTTGTCTTCAAATTTGAAACTAATCCTATATTTAGAATCACCATTATAGACCCAAAAAATATCATCTTTTTTAACAATAACCGACTCTTCTTCTATTATATCATAATCAGTGAAATTTATTGTTCCGGAAAAGCTCTCCTGCGCCTCGCCGTCGCTTAAGCCAAACATAATCTGCGCAGGATTTTTATCGAAAACCAATGTCAGGCCGAATTTATGCGCCGGATTTTGCTCGTCTTCAAGATGACCGGCAAAATACCACCACCCTATTTGCCAATCTGCCCGGTTTTTTTCGTAACAAGGAAATTCAGGCGTTTTCTCATCCCCGGTTGATGATTTATCGGTCTTTAAGGGAAGGCTAAAAGAATTGCCAACCGGAAAATATTGCGTGCTCAACCTATCAAAAGCGGCTAAATTTAAAAAAAGGCTCCTTAAAAGCAAGGCTGTCAGGACAATCATTATTCCCAAGGAAATGACGAGCCTAGTTTTTTGATTCATAGACTATAGGGCTGCCAAAAAATAAGAAAGGCAATTAAGGCAATATAAACTAAAATTAAAAAAAATATTAATCTTTCGTCGTATTTTTTCTTGTTTACCAAAAAAAAGTATGCGGCGGCGGCTACCAAAGAAGGAATTAAAATAAGCTTTAAATATTCTTTATAAACTAAAGGAAGAAGTAAAAAAGCGACTACCCCCAAAAAACCGATGATAAGCTTGCCTCTTTTTGGACCAAAAATTATGGGCAACGTATAAACCTTATCTGCCTTATCCCCTTTGTAATCTTTAATGTCTTTAAAATTGGCGACAAGAGCAAAGCTAATCAAAAAAACCAATGATACCCGGCCGGGAAAGTCATAAACCGAACTGGAACTTAAAATTAAATAGCCGGCCAGCATGGTTAAAAAATAACAAATGGCCAAAACAAAATGACTTATCAAAGGAACTCTCTTTAGCCTAAAAGGCGGCCATGAATAAAGGTAGCTCAAACAGGATCTGAGAAAAATAATAACAAAAAATGCATAACCGACAATAAAGGCCAGGGCATAGCTTACGCCTAAAAAAACGAGGGACAAGCTGCGGGCTTCCTGGCGAGAAAGCGCGGCCGACGGCAAAGGCCGAGTCGGAGCATTAATTTTATCTGCTTTTTCATCGGCCATGTCATTTGAAAAAACGGCAAAAAACCAGTAAAAGGCGAGGCTTAGGCAAGCCGTAAAAATAAGTGAATAGTCAAAGGGCATAAAATCAAGGCGCTTGCCGCTAAAATGAAAGGTAACCGCCAGCCCCAAAAAAAGGAAAACAAGATTAAGCAAGAACCTGGGCAGACGCAAATTTCGGATCACGGCCAGAAATTTATTTCTGTCGTAAAAATAAAACCAAGCCGCCCCAAAAATCAATATAAAAACAAAATAGAGGCAAAAAATAATTTTGTTCCAATCAAAGGCAGAATTAATGATTGAGGCATTATAAAAAGAAGCGTCTGTGGCCGGCAAGCCGAAAACAAAGGCCATCAGATAAGGAAATATGCCCAAAACGAAAAAAACCATATAGCCTAAAAAAAGACCGGCCAACACCCTAAAAATATTTTTAGTTTTCCAGAAAATATACCAAATGAGAAAGATAAGAACAATCAATACCTCTACCCTGATACCATAGTTGATTTGTAGTTGTGTTAATGGGAAATTGGCATCCCGCCCAAAAAACAAACCAAAAGGGCTATCAATAATATAAGCAAAAAACAGCTTTATTATCTGCCAAATATTTTCTGGCTGGGTGAAGTTCCGATATTTATTCACCACTCCTTCTCCGCCGCTCGCCAGTAAATCAAGCAGTGGCGGCAGAAGCAGAACGATTGACCCGGAAAAAATAACTTTGCTAATCTTAATTATTCTTTCCTTCGTTATAAAATGGAGAATAAGGATAAGAGCCAGAAAGACAAAAATATAGAAGGCAACGCTGTGGAAAAAAAAGAAACTAAATCTTTTTGCCGCAAAATAATCCGACCGAGTGGAAAAAATCTCTAAAAAATTTCTAAGAAAAACAAAACAAAAAAAAGCTAATAGAAATTTTGACAAACTAATTGGCGAATTCTCAATTTTTTCTATTAGCTGAGTAATTTTCTGAAAGATTTTCTTTACTAATTCCATCTTATTTGCTCCTTTCAAACATAAACCGGGCCAATTCCTGAAAAAAATTCTTTGGTCCGCTCAAAAAAGACGGCCTGGCTAAATCAAGGCAATCTATGGCTTTTTTTATTTTTTGAGCGGCAATTTTCTCGCAATATCGGATACTGCCTAATTCATAAAATATCTTAATAATTTCCTTGATTTGCTTGCTTGTCGCTTTCTGGTTACCAAGAGCCTCTAAAAGATTTTTTTTCTGCTGGGCATTAGCTTTTTTCAAGGCATAAATAACCAAAAGCGTCTTTTTGCCCTTTTTGATATCCGAGCCGACTTCTCTTCCTTTTTTCCCTGCCACTCCGATATCCAGCAAATCATCTTTTATTTGAAAGGCTTGGCCGAGCTCGCCAGCATAGCTTTTTAAGGCTTTCCTCTGGCTGGCGGTGGCACTACCTAAAATCGCGCCCCATTCAATGGCCGCTTTAAAAAGCTGTCCCGTTTTGCACAAGACCATCTGGTAATATTCTTTTTCTTTTATTTGCCGCTCTTCTTCCAGGCTTAAATCCATCGCCTGTCCAACATTATCAACTAAGGAAACCTCTTTATACAATTTCAGACCGGCTAATTTTTTTTCATTAGATATCTTTGCCTCCAAGATTGGCAAACAGCTTAAAATATGCAGGCATTTTCCGTTGATGATGCCCGCCACTACGCCAAAGCGGGTAGCCATATTTTTATACAATTTACTGGCAACTGTTCTTTTCCCGTATTTTTGTTCAAACCACTGCTGCAGTAAAATGTGGTTAGCCAGTTCATCTCTCCTTTTTTCATCTTCGTCATAAATATCATCGTGAATTAAAGTGTAGTTATGAAAAAGCTCAAACGCCAAAGCCGGCAATAAAATTTTTCTCTCGTTTTTGCCGCCCACCGCCTGATAAGCCATCAGCGTCATTATAGGCCTTAGTCTTTTGCCGTTTCTCAGACAATAACCAACCAGCAGTTCATATTGTTTTTTAACAAAAACATTGTCAAAACCGGGCAACTCTTTTGTGACTTGTCCAAGATACTTTTTTAGGGCCTCGTCAATTAAACTTTTTTTCTTGTTTAGTGTTTTGAAAAAAAACTCTGTCATAAATTTTTAAAATTATTTTAAATATTTTGTTTTGTTTAAATTATGCTCATCAAGCGTTTTGGCAAAAACCGCCTCGCCGGTGTCGGGTTTGGTTAAAAAGAAATAATAATTGGATTCCTGCGGACATCATCTATCGCTGTCCGACAGCGATAATTTTTATTCCAACGCATAATCGCCTATCTTTCTAACACTTAATTCTTTTAACCAATCTCTAATCTTTTTCTTATATCCCTTCGCTCCTTCAAAAACCTCTAACAAAAAATCTCTTTGGGTAACCGAAGGAAAATTCTTTTCGCCCATATAGTCTAAATGGCTGCTCCAGCGAAAAGTGTTTAAAAAATCTATTGCTTCATCAAGGTTGTCGATTCTTCTCTGCCGCCATTCCGAAGCAAACAAATCCAACGGATTTAAATGAATATAATATGGCATATGGATAAAATGCGCCTGGCTGTCTATTAAAACCGACTTATATTTTCTTTCAAATAAAGTTCCTGTTCTCTCATGCTTTTTATTAAAATATTGCACGTAGCCGCCGTTAAGTTTTTTCATAAATAATGGAACGCCATTCTCTATCGCTGGTTCCAAAAGCAAATGATAATGATTAGGCATTAAACAAAAAGCAAGAATATTAACCAAAAGTTTTCTCGGCGCCCGGACAATGCTTTGATTAGAATCGTATCGCTGTCCGACAGCGATAGATGAATTGCGTAAATGGTAAGAATTATTGAAAGCCGGGGCTATATCGTTAAATTCAAATAAGTCGTGAATAAAACGATAGCGATCGCGGTCATCCATAAAGATTTGCCGCTTATCAACCCCCCTGCTTAATGCGTGATAGATCTGTTGCTGCATTTTATTTTATGACTTATGGCATTGTCCAATCCTATCGCTGTCCGACAGCGATAGGATTAAAGGTATTTTAGAAAAATTGCGCTGCCAAATAGCAACATCAAAAAGGTGCTGGCGGAGAAAAATTGCGCTGCCAAATAGCAACATCGAAAAGGTGCTGGCGGATAAAAATGTGCCAAAAGGGATTTCTGATTTCATTTTTGCCTTGCCGGCTAAAATTAAGCCAAGGCCCACCAAGGCGCCGGAAACAAAAGCAAACAACAAGGCGATTAAAATCTACGGTCAGCTAATATCGCGGTATATAGCCAAAAAATAAATATCGTTAGCAAACTTTTAAAATTATTTTAGATATTTTACCTTGTTTAAGTTTTGCTCTAGATATTTTACCTTGTTTAAGTTTTGCTCATCAAGCGTTTTGGCAAAAACCGCCTCGCCGGTGTCGGGTTTGGTTAAAAAGAAATAATAATTGGATTCCTGCGGATAAATAGCCGCTTCTATCGCCTCGCTTCCCGGATTGCTGATGGGGCCGGGCGGCAGGCCGATGTATTTATAAGTATTATAAGGCGAATCAATTTTTGTCTGCTCTTGAGTATGGCGGGCTTGCGTGTCGCCAAATATATAGCTTAGAGTCGCATCGGATTCCAACGGATATTTATCATTGACCCTTTTCCAAAAAATCCCAGCGGCTATTTTTCTATCGTTGGTTGTTTTTACTTCCTTTTCTAAAATGCTTGCCATTATAACAATTTCAAAAATGCTGCGATTCTGTCCGGCAATATCCTGGCGCATTTGCGGCGTCAATTTTCTGTCAAAATTATCAAGCATTTTTGTCAAAATTTCCTGCAGGCTGACATCTTCTTTGAATTTATAAGTATCGGGGAAAAGGAAACCTTCCAAATTTGCTTTTTGCGGCGCATCCGATAAAAATTGGTAATCAGTGCCAAAATTATCAATCGTTGCTGTGTTAATATTTTTTGCAATATCAAGACCTCCTTCAACTAATCTTGCTACAATCTGTTTTTGAGTAAAGCCTTCCGGAATCGTCACCCAAATATCACTTTCTGTCACTTGGCCGTGCGAAATCATCTCTGTGATCTGGACGATGCTCGAAGTTGGACTAATTGAATATTTTCCTGCCTGAAGATTGCTCTGGTTTTTTGAAAGCCAAACATAAGCTTCAAACCAAAAACTGCTCTTGATTAAACTTTGCTCGGCAAGATTCTTGCCAATTTCTTTGACGCTTTCGCCATTTTGAATTTCAATCGTTTTTGCCTGGATTCCGCCAACCGGCGAGTAAAACTCATATAGACCGTATAAAACAGCAACTATTGCAAAAGCAAATAAAAAAACTATAAAAATGAAAAGGTAAATAGTCAGTTTAAACATTTTCTTCTGGTTTTCTAAAATATTTTTTCCAATGTTCGGCGGCTGCCGATTCCCCGTTTGAAATAAGCGGCACAAAAGCAAAACCGGGGTTTTCAAATTCTTGAAATTCATCTTCGCCTTTCTTAATCAGCAGCAAAACGCTGCTTTGGACGGGCGCTACTATTCTGCCGCCTATTTTTAACTGCTCTTTCCAGGCTTTGGGAATTTTTAGAGCCGAAGCAGCAGCGATAATTTTATCAAAAGGAGCTTTGCCCGGCAATCCCAGAGAGCCGTCGCCCTGAACAAATTCAACGCGTCCTTTTTTTATAAAATCGTATTTGTCAACATTTGCCTTGCCAAATTCTGCCAATTTTTCTATCAATTCTATAGCAAAAACTTTTCCATATTTGCCAACAATCTCTGCTAAAATCGCCGTCTGCCAGCCGGACCCCGCGCCAACATCTAAAATTATGTTGCCGGGTTCCGGCTCCAAAAGTTCAATCATAAAAGCCACGGTTAAGGGCTGGGAAATTGTCTGACCAAAGCCAATCGGCAAAGGGGCATTAACATAAGCCTCCTCTTTAAAATCCTCGGGCACAAAATTTTTCCTGTCTATTTTTTTAAAAGCCTTAATAATTCTAGGGGTTTTAAGATAGCCGTCTTTGATTATATTATTTATAAGTTCATTGTGTGTCATGTTTTATAAATCCAAATGTCAAAATCCAAATTTCAACTTCTCGACTCGTCCCGCTACGCGGGACTCGCTCGAAGAATAAATTATACCCTGAGCCTGTCGAAGGGTTATTGTTCGAGCAAGGCGCGAAGCGCCGCGTCGAGAACTATTTAAAATTTGGGCTTTGGATTTTTGGTTTTTTATTATGCACCTAATCTTCTTTCTCTTTTTGAATAGCTCTCAATTGATTTTATAAATTCTTTTTCAGAAAAATCCGGCCATAAGGTTTCCGTAAAATAAAATTGTGAGTCGGCCGTATCCCACATCATAAAGCCGTTTGACCAGTGCGGGTCGCCTTCCAGGCCCGTGCGGATGACCAGGTCCACCGGCGGCAAGTCTTTTGTCCATAAATTTTCTTTAACTAATTGCGGCGTTATCTTAAAAGCCTGATTTTCTTTACATTTTTTGACAATTTTTTCAATCGCTTCCATCATTTCACTTGTGCCGTTGTAGCCGATAAGAAAATTCAAAAACCTGCTATTATGAGTCTTGGTTTTTTCAATCACCTCTTCCATCGGCTTTTTCACGCGCTCATCCAGAATTTCCCGCCAACAGCCAAAAACATTAACCCTTACTTTATCCCTATAAATTTCTTTATTTTTTAACAAACGGCTGAAGTGAACCCGATAAACCTCTTTTAAAAATTTTAATTCTTTTTCCGGCCTTTTAGTTAAGTTATCATAAGAACCGCCCCAAAAAGTCAAACAAAAAATGCCCAAATCCAGCGCGGCTTTGGCTATTTTTTCAAACCCTTTTGCTCCGGCTCGATGACCAAGCCAGACGGGCAATCCCCTCTTTTTTGCCCACCTGCGATTTCCATCGGGAATTATGGCAATATGTTTTGGCAGATTTTCCATACCGGGTTAGTAGAAATTCGACTTATTTTTCTAATTGCTGCCCGCCCCGTAGTAGAGTTTCGACAAGAGCAAAGCTCTTTATCCCGCAGGAAAGTCAAAATTTCACTTTCACTACGGGGCCCCGCAGCAGTCGAATTTTTCAGGTAGTAGAAATTCGGCTCGTTTTTATTTTGTTGCCTTCGGCAACCAACCGAATTTTCACTTCCTGATTTTCACTACCTGGCATGTTTGTCATTATATCAATTATCTTTGTCGCAGGCAAATAAAAAAGACCGTGAATTTCGTTATTAACGATCGCGGTCTTATCATAAAAGAACATTCTTACATTCTCAAGAATGTAAGAATGTTCTGTATATTACATAATATGGTAATTTATTCTTTGGCGGATTTGGTTTGGCAGCCGCATTGGCAATCGGGAGCGCATTTGCAGCAATACATGCAAACGCTCGGCTCGCAGGAGCATTCGGTCTCGCCGTTCAGCGGCATCCCGCACTCGCACTTTTTTTCTTCGGGCATGGGTTTGAAATTAAAGATTATGATGAAATGACAAAAACGGTACCTGGCACCTTTTCTCTGTACGGCGGGTAAAGAATTCTATCTTAAATACTTTTCAATATTTACCAAATGTTCCTCGTAAGTTTTGGCGCAGTGGATTTGCTTGTTTGAGTCATGAAGATAAAAAAGGCATTCGGTTTCGGTTGAATTTAAAACGGCGTCTATAGCGTCAATTCCGGGATTGGCAATCGGGTGCGGCGGGAGACCTTTATATAAATAGGTGTTATATGGTGAGTCAATTTGTTTATCCGCGACTTTAATTAAGGACCACCATATTCCTTCGCTGATATATTCGGCTGTAGGCTGGAGTAATTCCGGATTGTAGCATAAGCCATTTTTACGAGCAGTGCTTTCAGGGTCTTGGCAGGAATCATCTTTAAAATGGACCTGATCGTCTCGTACGTATTGTACGGTTGCGTCTATTTCAAGTTTCATACCTTTGAGCAGACGATTCCAGATAATGCCGGCAATAAGCGGCATGTCCGCTTTATCTGCTGTTTCTCTTTGTATAATTGAAGCAATTTTTAAAGCTGTGGTCCACTTAATATTTGCCGCTGTGAATTTATCGGCGTAGGGCGCGAATTTCTCGTTAAATTTATTGATAAAACGCTGGGCAACTTCAAGCGGAGTTTCATCTGTTGGAATTAGATAGGTGTCGGGAAAATACACGCCTTCAACATAATCATATTTCATGGCCGTGAATTTTATGACCCAATCGCTCTTTTTCTGTTTGTCCCAGCCGAGCGTTTCAGCCAGAATTTCGGCGATCTGCTCTTTGCGCAATCCTTCGGGAATTACAACCCATTTCATATACGGCTCGGCTTTCAGGATTTTGGCTATTTCCCAAACATTCATCGCCTCTGATATTTTATAGGCGCCGGGTTTGATGCAATCAACGCATATCGAATTTGTACTTATTAAACCGAAAAGCGCGATTTTAAAACCTTGTTCGCTTCTGATAAATCCCTGCGCTTTTAATTGTTGGGTGACTTCACTTGAATCATCCTTGCCGATAGCGATCGTGAATTGCTGAATCTTGGCTTCTCTCTGCGGCGCGGAAAAAAGCGAGACGTATTTAAATATTCCTGCACCAATTATTACAAGCAGGATTATCACGCCAATAATTATAATTTTTATTTTTCTATCCATTGTCGGGAAAAAAGATATCGGGTACCTTTTTTAACTAAAAAAACATCCCGCACTCGCACTTTTTTTCTTCGGGCATGGGTTTGAAATTAAAAGTTATATAGTACAATAAACAGCGCCTAACACTTTTTCATTCCCCATGTAATTAATCTGGCTTTTTTCTAAAGGCCGATTTCCGGTGCGATTTTCTGCATTGAAATTAGACAAATTTCAATAAATTTTTCAATCGGGATATTTAGTCCGTCCGGATTTACACACATAAATATATCCTTCCTCCTTGTCCCGGCAGCAAATTTCGGCTCTTTTAAAAATCGTTTTATGACGGAAGATAATTTTACATCAACTAATTTTTTGGAAGGAATTATTAAAGCAACGGCGGTGATGAGACCGGTCAAGCTGTCTGCGCAAAAAATCGCCCATTGGGCCTTGTTTTGCGGTTTTACACCGGTTAATTCGGGCCCATGAGCTTTAATAATTTTAAGAACGGTTTCGGAAACTTCAATCCCATATTTTGCCAGCGCCTCTTTTGTTTTGGCTAGGTGTTCACTTTTAAATTCACCTCCATAATCAATATCGTGTAATAGTCCAGCTAAAAGCCAATCGTCTCGCTCTGGTTCACTGCCACTTAATTGATTATTGACTTGGAGATAGTCATAAATTCCAGCCATGCAAGCCTCAAGCGCCAGCGAATGAAAAAAAATATTCTGCTCAACCTGGGTTTTTATCGCTTCTAAATATTTTGCTCTATCATATTTCATGGTTTTAATAAGGCATTCGGGTTGTTTAAACCTATCAAATGATGGCAGAGACGGAGGGCATCTTTCCGCTGCGAGCTTCGGAATACCTGATAGCACGTGCGGGGTTTACAAATAATCTTTGAAAACCTTTCGAAAATGGAATCCATAAATTGCATAAGTAATGGCTAACGGGAAAAGTCGCGGACGTTTAAATAGTGACCAAAAGAAAAACTTCCAATAATAAACCCTCGCCTCGTCTTTTATGCCGAGAAACCATATAGATTTAAAAAATGCTCCCGGATATCCAAAATCGAAACGAAGGCGGCCGAAGTGAAAATGCAGCTTTTTTAATGGCTTATATTCTTTTAAAAATCTCCCGACCCGTTCAAAATATGGTTTAGGCGAATAAATCCCGCTAATAATTCTTTTATAGCCGTTGATAAGCGTTTCATAATTCATTTTAGGGATAAAGTTTATTGAAAAATCCGTATTATCCCCCGAAATTTCCTTCAGCAATCTATTCTCTTTTGCGAGACGCTGGTAGAGCCTGGTGCCGCGCGGCGCGTTTAACAGCCCCACCATCGCAGTGATAATTCCGCTTTTTTGGATAAATTCAATCTGCTTTTCAAAAATTGACGAGGGGTCGCTGTCAAACCCGACAATAAATCCTCCGGTAACTTGCAGGCCTAATTTCTGAATTTTTTTAACACAGGCCACTAAGTCACGATTCTTGTTTTGAAACTTATTACATTCTGCCAAACTTTCTTCATTCGGCGTCTCAATGCCCAAAAACACCGAATCAAAACCCGCTTGCGTCATCAATTGCATAAGTTCCTCGTCGTCAGAAAGATTTACAGATGCTTCCGTGCTAAAAGAGAAAGGATATTTTCTTGCCGCCATCCATTGGATTATAGCCGGCAAGATTTCTTGTTTTAACTTTATTTTGTTTCCTATAAAGTTATCGTCAACAAAAAATACTCCCCCTCTCCAGCCAAAAGAGTATAAACTTTCCAGTTCAGCTAATATTTGACCTTTGCTCTTTGTTCTGACTCCTCTTCCAAAAAGATTAGTTATATCGCAAAAATCACAATTAAAAGGGCAGCCGCGGGAGTATTGGATATTCATAGATACATATTTTCTCATATTGATCAGCCCCCAGAGCGGGATTGGCGTCTTTTCTATATTTGGGAATTTGTGGGATGTATAAATGTGTTTGGCACACCCGTTCCTCAAGTCTTCTAAAAAGAGCGGCAAAGTAATTTCAGCCTCGTTAAGCACAAAATAATCCACGTTTTCAAACTCCTCATATCCAGCCGTAAAGAGAGGCCCGCCAGCGACAATTTTGATACCCATTTTTTTGCATTTGCTAATGACTTCTTTTGCCGATGCTTTCTGGATGGCCATGGCGCTGATAAAAACCAAATCAGCCCCTTTGAGATCTTTATCCTTAAGCTTTTTTACATTCATATCGACAAGTTTTTTCTCCCAATTTTTTGGCAGCATTGCCGCGACGGTTAGCAGTCCCAACGGCGGATAAGTTGCCTTTTTAGAAATAAATTTTATGGCATGCTTAAAACTCCAGAAAGTATCGGGATATTCGGGGTAAACTAAAACGACTTTCAAATTGGACTCCTTATTCATATCCAAACTTTATCCCGTTACATCCAGAAAATCTCTACCTTTAGGCAAAGGATGGATGGAAAGTAAACCCCGTTAGAAAGGGCAGGGCTTTGACCCTACCCTCAATAAGGAGCTGATGCTTTCTGTTTCCATCATCCCCAGCATAAATGCTGGGGCTTTCTAACGGGGTAAAAAAACAACTTCTTGAATACTCCGCCCCTTAGCCCCGTTAGAGGCTTATTCTGCTGCAGGCCTCTAACGGGGTTAGGGTGGATGTAATGGGATTTATTATTTATTTTCCGCTTATCAACTAAAACCGCCTAAAGAACAGCTTGGTGAATAATGATGTTTTATCCCTTGAGCGAAGTGCCGCGTAGCGGCACGGAGTCGAAGGGTTTACAATATTAAGCCAAAAATTACCCTTCCCTTCGATAAACTCAGGGTAAACTAGCTCAGGGAATAACTTTTGGCTATTATTCACCAAGCCCTAAAGAAAAAGGCGGTTTTTTCGGCAGGGGTAGCAAGGGTGATTACCTTGGATTACGAAACTCGTCTCCGTTCGGCTGAGCTCACGGCCGAAGCCCTCCTTTGAAAAAGGAGGGGTGGGGAGGATTTTAAAAATAAGATTTAATACAAATCCCCCCGCCTGCCAAAGCCAATAGTGATTAGTCAATATTTGGAATGTGATACAGTTTGAGTATCGTAAAATCTAAATAGCCAGTAATCGCTTTGGCTATTGGTGGGCAGGCCTTAATCCCCCTTTTTCAAAGGGGGAAATCTGCCGTTTCGTAATTCAAAGTATTTATCTAACGGGGCAGGCGGATTTTGTTTACCCCGTAGTTAAATCCGTCAGGATTTATACTTTGGGGCCAAATCTGCGGGAAACTAAAAAAAATCCAAGCGAAAATTATTAGAAATACAATAGAAATTTTTAGAAATTTATGGAAATTCATTGAAATTTTTATCCACATTTTAGGGGTTGACATATGTTTTGGGTTTGATATTATTATAACATCCACATGAAAAAGCACTTCGTACGGGTTCCGTCCCTACGCGGTGCTTTTTCTTTTTGATAATTTATTCTCCAAATTGTCCATATAAACCATTCTGTCTTTCGCCGATTTCCTTAAAAGAGACGAGCATGTTTTACGGTGCGGGCTTAAAACCGCCAGAAATTATAACACTTTTTTATATTATAACAAAAATTTTTTATTCTGTGGCGCGTCCTGTGGATAATTTAAAAAACGCCCCGCATGGCGCGGGGCGTTTTTATCAGCATTGGCAGAAAGGTGCCAGATACCGTTTTAAACAAAAAAGTACCCCGCACCCTGCGGGGCGCCTTGGGAAGATGCACTGCAACCCAAATCCGTGTTGTGCCTGCCGGCAGACAGGTCAGATTTTGGGTAGTTTGTTTTCATAATTCAAGTTATTTTACTGCCAACAGTTCTTTGAGTTCTTTAACCTCTTCTTCCAACCTTTCTATCCTGCGTTTATGATTAGCCAATATTAACTTCTCAATTTTTTCCAGGCGGTTTTCGACTTTATCAAATCGCTGATTAACCTCGTCCTTTCTTGCCATATGCGAAACAACATCATCAAAACCCTTGCTGACCATGGTGGCTAAATTTTCAATTGTGATATTTTTCTTTTTCATTTTTTTATTTCTGCCCATCTATCATACCTCTAATTTATGAACTGTCAATCAAATAGATCCCCTCGGCCTAACGGCCGAGGTACTGCGTACCTGCCGCAATTTTGCAAAAATATTATGATTTTGCTTTTGCAAAATCTTTTGCAAAATTGCGGG
>Ga0210017_1002940_pt1 | contig 14441 bp, 15 predicted proteins | sample CryGeyCG2014_020_FD_183966 | JGI IMG/M metagenome (GOLD analysis project Ga0210017, IMG submission 183966) | Groundwater microbial communities from aquifer - Crystal Geyser CG08_land_8/20/14_0.20 (SPAdes) (version 2) | ecosystem: Environmental > Aquatic > Deep subsurface > Groundwater | place... | reverse complement strand
CGTGGTTTGGCTTCCGATAAGCCAGAGGGCAATGGTTTGGCCTCCTTTGGCCAAAGCCATAGCCAAAGCCACAGGCCAGAAGGCCGTGGTTTGGCTTCCTTTGGCCAAAGCCATAAGGATGTGTCAAAAAAAATCTTGCAAATGCTGGGGGTTTATGATATATTAGCCCCCAATGGTTTTGTGGCAATTCAGCATTTTAAGAAAGAGCAATTGCCAAAAGAGAGCGGGAAGTTAATCTTAGTTAAAGAATCCAGATACGGCGACACTGTATTGTCATTTTATAAGAAGATAGGGGTTAGTGTGTAAGTGTGTAAGTTTATAAGGCAATCACTTAAAAACTTTACACTTATGCACTTTACACTCCGAGCGAAGTGAGGGAAGATGTGTCAGAAAGCGATTTATGCAGGTAGTTTTGACCCGGTTACCTACGGCCATATTGACCTTATAAAGCGGGCGCAGGATATATTCTCAGAAGTTATTGTTGCGGTTGCGCATAATCCCCAGAAGAAACCGCTCTTTAGCGTAAAGGAAAGGGTAGATATGCTCAAAAAGGCGACCAGAGACCTAAAAGGCATAACCATAGATGATTTTGACGGTTTAGTGATTGATTATGCACGCAAGCAAAAAGCAAGGGTATTAATCCGCGGATTGCGTATGCTCTCTGATTTTGAATACGAATTTCAGATGGCCTTAACCAATAGAAAACTGAATCCCCATATTGAAACAATCTTTTTGATGCCCCAGGAATCCTTCAGTTATCTTTCCTCAAAGCTTTTAAAAGAGACAGCTTCTTTGGGTGCGGATTTGTCTTGCTTTGTCCCTGATTTTGTAGAAGAGGTGCTTAAAAAAAAGTTGCACAAAGTTTCGTGAACCCCGCACCTTCTTTGCATTCAGTTCTATATTTAGCAAGACATATCAGGGTAGGGAATATATAGAGAGTAGATAAATAAGAATAAGTAGAAGGTGCGGGGTGAAGATAGATATAAATAAGATACCCCTCGAAGGATTAACCTTAGAGGAACAAGTTAATCCTTCGGTTTTAGATTTAGAGACCGATATCGTTAAATTCTCAGGGCCTATAAAGATAAAGGCAGAGGTTTCTAAGATTACCAACGCGATTACCGTGAGCTTAAGTTTGAATGGTTTGATACACTTAAACTGCAGCCGTTGCCTCAAGGAATTTGAAGTTGGCCTTAAAAAAGACTTAAGACTAAACTATCAAGTTAATAGAACAGAGCCGATAATTGATTTAGATCAGGATATAAGAGAGGAGATAATTTTAGATTATCCCATAAAGCCTCTGTGTAATCCTGATTGCAGAGGCCTATGCCCTAAATGCGGCAAGAATCTTAATCCAGAAAGGATAGACCCTCCGATACCTTTAAAGGAGGGGTCTAATCCAGAAAGGATAGACCCTCCGATACCTTTAAAGGAGGGGTCTAACGAAGGAGATTGTAAGTGTGTAAGTTTTTAAGTGTGTAAGTGTGTAAGAAGAAAACTTAAACACTTTACACTTACAAACTTTACACTCCGAGCGACGAAAGGAGCGAGGTTGTGCCATTACCTAAAAAACGACATTCTAAGGCGCGCGGAAGAAGGCGTCGAACACATTGGAAATTAAACCCCGCTGGTCTTATACCCTGTCCGCAATGCAAACAGCCAAAATTGCCTCATCGCATTTGCGCTGTTTGCGGGTATTACAATGGCAGGCAGGTTATGGAGATTAAGGTAAAAGAGAAGAAAAAGAAAAAGACTTAGCGAAGTTCGTTTTGCTCGTTTAGTTCGTTTAGCCCGTTTAGCTCGTTAGACGGGCAAACGGGCAAACGGGCAAACGGGCATAACGGATAAATGAAGATAATAGTTGATGCAATGGGTGGCGATTATGCGCCCCGTGTAGTAATTGAGGGTGCAATAGCCGCTGCGAAAGTTTACAACATACAGATAGGCCTGGTAGGCGATGAGGAGAAAATAAACTTCTTACTCGGAAAGTTTGGATACAAAGGCGATGGTATTTCTGTGTATCGAGCTAGTGAGGTAATCGGAATGTCCGAACCTGCCGCAACCAGCGTCAGAAAAAAGAGAAATTCATCTATCGTGGTAGGATTAAATTTAGTCAAGGAAGGCCTTGGCGATGCTTTTTTCAGCGCAGGTAACACAGGAGCAGTAGTTTGCGCAGCGACCTTGGGATTGGGACTTTTACCCGGAATTGAACGGCCGGGCATAGCAATAATCACGCCTACATTAAAAGGCATATCCATAATTATTGATGTGGGTGCCAATATCGGAGCTAAACCCCTGCACTTATTACAGTATGGTATTATGGCAGACGCATACTTTCACTACATATTAAACCAGCCCAATCCTAAAATAGGCCTTTTAAATATCGGAGAAGAGGAGAGTAAGGGGACAGAGGTTATCAAAGAGACGCGCGAGCTATTTGAAAAGAGTAACCTTAATTTTATCGGTAATATAGAAGGCAAAGACTTATTTTCCGGGAAAAGCGATATTATTATCTGCGATGGCTTTGTGGGCAATGTTGCATTAAAGGTCACGGAATCTGTGGTAGAGACTATGCAGGTCTTTTTAAAGAAACATCTATTAAGTAATCCTTTAGGAAAATTAGGGGTACTTTTTTTAAAACCCGGCCTTTTGCATTTTAAAAAAGAACTGGATTATTCTGAATACGGTGGTGCACCTTTATTAGGGGTAAATGGCGTAGTGATTATCGGCCATGGCCGTTCCAATGCCAATGCCATAAAGAATGCCATTCGGGTTTCCAAGGAAGAAGTAGAGCGTAAGTTTACCGAGAAAATCTTAGAGGCAATAAAAGGGAAAGTGATATAAAGCGTTGCCAGTAGGGACTGTCCCCGACAGATTTTAGGGCCAGTCCCCTTCGGGGACAGACCCTTCTATGCCAAGGGGACTGTCCCACGACAAGATAAGCGAAATTTGGGAGATGTGCGAGAAATGAAAAGAGTAGGCATAATCGGAGTAGGAGAATATTTACCGAAGAAGATCTTAACTAACGCCGACTTGAAGAAAATGGTAGATACTTCTGACGAATGGATTACTACGCGTACAGGAATAAAAGAAAGGCGCATTGTTTCCAGCCATGAAGCAGCCTCTGACTTAGCTATAAATGCTGTCAAAGAGGCATTAAAAGATGCAGGGATAAAGCCTCAAGATTTAGATTTAATTATTGTAGCCACAATTACTCCTGATATGCAATTTCCTTCTACTGCTTGCCTTGTGCAGGCTGCTTTTGGAGCAAAGAACGCTGTATGTTTTGATATTTCTGCTGCCTGTGCAGGATTTGTTTACGCCATAATTGTTGCCCAGCAGTTCATTGCCCGGGGCACCTATAAGAATGCCTTGGTAGTAGGCACGGAAGTTCTGTCTTCGATAACTGATTGGCAGGATAGGAGTACCTGTGTTTTGTTCGGAGACGGTGCAGGCGCTGCGGTTCTATCTGAAGTGAAATCCGGCGGGATACTTTCAACTTATTTAGGCAGCGATGGCTCAATGGCTGATTTATTGATGCTTCCTGCAGGCGGCTCAAGAAATCCCGCTACACATAAGACCATAGATAAACGGCTTCATTATATAAAGATGGAGGGCAATGAGATGTTTAAGTCTGCGGTGAAGATTATGACTGACGCAGCGCAAATTGCAATAAAACAGGCAGGTTTAGAATGTAAGGATGTAGATTTGATCGTTCCTCATCAGGCAAATGTAAGAATCTTGATGGCTATGGCAAAGAAGTTAGGTTTACCTGTAAGTAAAATATACTTGAATATAGAAAAATACGGGAATATGTCTTCAGCCTCCACTGCTACAGCGCTTTGTGAGGCGGTTAGAGCAGGTAGAATCAAAAAAGGCGATATCATTCTTTTGGATGCTTTTGGCGCAGGCTTGGTTTGGGGTGCTTGCCTCATCAAATGGTAGATACGCACTGCCAGCAGGGACTCTCCCCGAAGGGGACTGTCCCTAAGGCGAGCGAGATGTGCGTTGATTGGTAGATGTGTCAAAGAACTGTCGCAGGGGACTGACCCACGACAAGATGAGTGTTGATTGGTAGATATGCGAAAGAACCGTCGTAGGGGACTGTCCCTACTTAGCGAGAAACGTCTTGATTGCTAGATGAGCCAAAAAGTTGCCTATCTTTTCGCCGGACAGGGTGCGCAGTATGTAGGTATGGGAAAGGATTTATACGCGGCGTTCCTCGAGAGCAAAACGGTCTTTGACAAGGCAGATAAAGTTTTGGGTTTTTCTCTTTCCAAACTTTGTTTTGGGGGGCCGCAGGCAGAATTGACACAAACCCAGAATTGCCAGCCAGCGATATTAGTCACCAGTATTGCTGCCTGGGAGGCATTTAAGTCGGTTCGGAGTTCGGAGTTCGGAGTCGGGAGTTATGCAGCTGGCTTAAGCCTGGGTGAATATTCTGCGCTGGTAGCTGCCGGTGCCATAAACTTAGAAGATGCGGTTTATCTGGCGAGAAAACGTGGCGAATTTATGGAAGAGGAGGCCTTAAAATCTCCTGGCAAGATGGCTTCCGTCTTAGGATTGGATTTAACAATAATAAAGAATATTTGCCGGGAAACTAAGGCCGAGATTGCCAATATTAATTGTCCTGGCCAGATAGTGGTTTCAGGAGGCATAAAAGAGATTGAAAAGGCAGCTAAATTAGCCGAAGAGCAGGGTGCTAAAAGAGTAATTTTATTGGAGGTAAGCGGAGCTTTTCATTCTTCATTTATGCAGGGAGCGGCTTTAAAATTAGCCGGGGAATTGGAGAAAATAAAGATAGATACGGCCCAGATTCCCTTAGTAAGTAATGTAACAGCAAAGCCTGTTACGAAGCCGGAAGAAATCAAGGCCAATTTGATTAAACAAATTACTGCGAGTGTTCTTTGGGAAGATTCGATGAAATTCATTTTATCAAAAAATGTAACTCATTTTTTTGAATTTGGTCCGGGCAAGGTCTTAAAAGGCCTTATGCGCCGTATTGATGAAACAGCACAAGTAACAAATATTGAGAAGAAGGAAGATATTTTAAATAGGGCGTCACAAAAGTGCCGCCCTTGATTACACCGATTAAAAAAACGATTACACAGATTAAAAGCATCGTCGGTATTATCTGTGTAATCTACTTCTAAAATCTGTGTAATCATAGGCTGGCACGAGTTTCGTGACAGCCTATATTTTAAATGTTAAGGAGGTTACAAAAATAAGAATGTAACCTTCTTAACATCATTAACTTTCTTAACATCCTTAACCTACTAACTAACACTACTATGTTAATTTTTGACTATTTTTTAATATTTTATTATTGTAACTTATTGTACATAAATATGTTAAGAACACTACTATGTTAATTTTTGACCTTATTTTACTATTATTAAAAAGATAAGTCATTGTTTAGCAATAAGTTAAGAAAACTTTATCCTTTGACTGTAAGATTCACACTGATAAAAGATGGATTCACACTGATATCGACGGAGAAAATCTGTGTGCATCCTTAAAAATCTGTGTGAATCTGAGGAAAAATGCATTTTTAACAAAGTCGTGTTAAGAATATTTAATCCTTTGACTATGAATTTGTGAAAAATTCATTTTTAACAAAGTCGTGTAACTAACAAGGAGAAGGGATGCGTCTTGAAAATAAGGTAGCTTTTGTTACCGGTGCAGCTCAAGGGATTGGCAGAGAGATTGCTCTTACGTTTGCCGCGGAAGGAGCGGATATCATTATTGGCGATATAAACCTCCAGAAGGCAATCAAGACTCAAGCGGATATCGAGGCCCTGGGCAGGAAGGCGCTGGGGTTAGAGCTGGATGTAACCCATTTTGCGAAAGTAGAAGAGGCAGTAAACAAAATTCTTGACAAATTCAAGAAGGTTGATATATTAGTTAACAATGCCGGCATCACCAAAGATAACCTAATGCTTCGTATGGGTGAGGCAGAGTGGGATGCGGTTATTAATGTAAACTTAAAGGGCACCTTTAATTGCATTAAGGCTGTATCCCGGTTAATGCTCAAGCAGCGTAGCGGTAAGATTATAAATATTGCTTCGATCATTGGCATAATAGGGAATCCAGGACAAGCAAACTACTCTGCTTCTAAAGCAGGGATAATTGCCTTAACTAAAACTGTGGCTAAGGAATTGGCCAGCCGCAATATAAATGTTAATGCCGTAGCCCCTGGTTTTATCCAGACTGAAATGACGGCTCGGCTTCCTGAGGACTTGAAGCAGAAGATGCAAGCAGCAATTCCCTTAGGCAGGTTTGGTAGTCCTGTTGATGTTGCGGCTACCTGCGTGTTTTTGGCATCTGAGGAGGCAAGTTATATTACTGGCCAGACAATAATTGTGGATGGCGGTATGGTGATGGTATAACCACTGAAGCACTGAAGGAAATTGAGGCACTGAAAAAAGCATTTCTCAGTGTTTCAAAAATGAATCTAAGATATTTTATTTCAGTGTCCTCAGTGGTTGCAAAGGGAGGAGATAAGAATGGCAGCGCAAGATAAGGTTAAATCCATAATAGCAGAGCAATTAGGAGTAAAACCGGAAGAAGTTACCCCTGAGGCATCATTTATTGATGACTTGGGTGCAGATTCTTTAGATACAGTAGAGCTGGTAATGGCTTTGGAGGAGGAGTTTGGTATTGAAATACCAGATGAGGATGCCGAAAAGATTGCTACTGTGGGCGATGCTATTAAGTATGTTGAAGAAAAGACTGCCAATAAGTAGTTATCAATATAAATTTTCCCCCGCCTTTGAGCCGCTGGCGGAATCCGCCATAGGCGTGATTGGCGGGGGATCCTGCATCTAGAGTTATTGGTATGCGGGAGCGTTTTAAGTCTTACCCCGCCCTAAGGTTAGCGGCGGGGTAAATTTTGTAACAGAAGATTACACAGATGAGAAATAGAGTAGTAGTTACGGGGCTGGGTGTAATAACTCCTATAGGAAATGATATTCCTACTTTCTGGGGTGCTTTAAAATCCGGAAAGAGTGGCGTAGGGCCTATTACTTCTTTTGACGCTTCAGGTTTTGATTCGCGTATTGCTGCTGAGGTTAAAGGTTTTGATGTTACTTCATACGGAATATCGGCTAAGGATGCCAGGCACCTGGAAAAGTTTGTGCAGTATGCCCTTGCATCTAGCAAACAGGCAATAACCGACGCTGGTTTAAATTTAGATAAAGAAGACAGGCATAGAATTGGGGTTATAATTGGCTCAGGGATAGGTGGTTTATATACCATCCAAGAGCAACATAATATCTATCTGAATAAAGGGCCTTCGAGGCTATCGCCATTTCTGATACCTATGTTAATTGTTAATGAAGCTGCCGGAGAGGTAGCCATCAATTTCGGGTTAAAGGGCCCCAATTTCTGCGTAGCTACTGCCTGTGCTTCTGGTGCGCATGCCATAGGTGATGCTTCGAGGATTATTGAACGTGGCGATGCAGATGTAATGATTTGTGGTGGAAGTGAAAGTTGTATCGTGGCCACTGGCGTAGGAGGATTTTGCGCATTAAGGGCGCTTTCTACCAGAAATGATGAACCAGAGAAGGCCAGCCGGCCATTTGACCTCCAGCGTGATGGTTTTGTGATGGCAGAGGGCTGTGGTTTAGTGGTTCTGGAAAGCTTAGGACACGCTAAAAAAAGAAAAGCGCATATATATGCAGAGTTCTGCGGTTATGGTATGTCCTGCGATGCTTATCATATTACTGCACCTGACCCCGATGGTGAAGGCGCAGCAGGGGCAATGAGAGAGGCATTAAAAGATGCTAAAGTGAATCCCGAAGATATAGATTACATTAACGCGCACGGAACTTCCACTAAACTGAATGATAAGGTTGAGTCCATGGCCATAAAGATAGCCTTTGGTGCTTACGCCAAGAAAACCATGGTTTCTTCCACTAAGTCTATGACCGGCCATCTCTTGGGAGCAGCTGGCGGCGTAGAATTTGTGGTTTGCGTCTTGGCAATAAGAGATGGCGTAGTGCCTCCTACCATAAATTATGAATACCCCGATCCTGATTGCGACCTGGATTATGTTGCGAATACTGCCCGCGAAACAGAAGTTGATATCTGCCTATCCAATTCTTTAGGTTTTGGCGGCCACAATGCTACCCTTGTAGTAAAGAGATTTAGATAAAGGTTAAGAATGTTAAGGAAGTTAAGGATGTTAAGAAGGTTACATTCTAAGTTTTTATAACCTCCTTAAACCTTTTTAACATTTTTAACCTACTTAACCTCAAAACTATGGCTTACACAATCGCAGAAAAAATATTACTGGCACATACTGACAAAAAAGATATTCATCAAGCTGAGTTTATCGAGGCGAAGATCGATCTGGCTTTGGGTAACGATATTACAGCACCTTTTGCTATAGAGGAATTTAGAAAGTCAGGAGTCAAGCGGGTTTTTAACAATCAAAAGATAGTCCTGGTGCCTGACCATTTTGCTCCGGCAAAAGACTTAAAGAGCGCAAATCAATGCAGGATACTGGCGGATTTTGCCAAAGAGCACAAATTAAAGAATTATTTTGAAGTTGGCTGTATGGGGATTGAACATGCGCTTTTACCTGAAAAAGGATTAATTTCTCCTGGTGATTTAGCGATTGGCGCAGATTCTCATACCTGTACCTATGGAGCATTAGGTAGTTTTGCCACTGGCGTAGGCTCAACAGATTTGGCCAGGGCATTTATTGACGGAAAATGCTGGCTTAAAGTGCCTGCGACCATAAAATTTATCTATAAAGGTAAATTGAAGAAATGGATGAGCGGTAAAGATTTGATTCTTTATACTATAGGCCAAATCGGCGTGGACGGGGCATTAGGGAAGGTAATGGAATTTAGCGGCCCTATTATTAATAAGCTAAGTATGGACGATAGATTTGCTATGTCTAACATGGCTATCGAGGCAGGAGGAGTTACCGGTATAATTGAGCCGGATGAAATTACTTTTGACTTTGTCAAAAGAGTCCATAGTCAAAAGTCCATAGTTCATAGTAAGAAACTCCGGACTCCGAACTCTGGACTCCGAACTTTAAAGAGCGACCCTGATGCCCACTATGAAAAAATATATGAATATGACGTGTCTAAGTTAGAGCCGTTGGTGGCCTGTCCGCATTTACCCAGTAATGTAAAACCCGCGTCAAAACTAGGTGATATAACCCTTGACCAGGTAGTCATTGGTTCGTGTACTAATGGCAGGATTTCGGATTTAAGGATTGCGGCTAAAATTTTAAAAGGTAAAAAGATTAAACAAGGTTTAAGATTAATTATTATTCCTGCAACGCAAGAAGTTTATCTGGAGGCGGTGAAAGAGGGCCTGGCAGAAATATTTGTTAGAGCGGGAGGCGTATTTTCTACTCCTACCTGCGGTCCCTGCCTGGGGGGGCATATGGGTATTTTGTCTGAAGGCGAAAGGTGCCTGGCTACCACTAACCGAAACTTTATCGGCAGGATGGGCAGCCCCAAATCCGAGGTTTATTTAAGTAGCCCGGCAGTGGCTGTTGCCTCGGCAATTAAAGGAAGAATTACGCATCCGGAGGCTCTATAGCATAGCCAGTAGGGTCTGTCCCCAAAGGGGACTGACCCACGACAAGATAAGCATTGATTGGTAGATATGCGAAAGGACTGTTGTAGGGGACTGTCCCACGACAAGAAACGGGCTGGTTACGAGATGTGCGAATGATAATCAAAGGTAAGGTTCACAAATTCGGAAACGATGTTAATACCGACGATATTATTGCAGCCAAATATTTGGTGACAACTGACGAAAAAGAATTAGGCAAGCACTGTATGGAGAATATTGCTTCTGGTTTTCCTCAAAGAGTAAAGCCAGGAGCAATTATCGTAGCAGGTAAAAACTTCGGCTGTGGTTCATCCCGTGAGCATGCGCCCCGCGCATTAAAAGGTTGCGGTGTCGCCGCAGTGGTTGCGCGTAGTTTCGCCGGCATATTTTTCAGAAATGCTATAAATATTGGCCTGCCATTTTTGCAATTAGAAGAAGTAGACCCCGTTAGAAGCCCCCGCCGTAGGCGGGGCAGTCGCCTTCGGCGTCTTGCTTCTAACGGGGTAGATAAAATAAAAGACGGCGATATACTTGAAATAGATTTAGGCAGTGGTATAATAAAAAATCTAAATAGCCAACAGGCTTATCAAACGCAAGCCTTCCCCAGCTTTTTACAGGAAATTATTAGGTACGGAGGTTTAATACATTGGATTAAAGCCAGACACAAAAAGGAGAAAAAATGAGAGTAGAAAAAGAGAAGCGGAAAGTAAAAATTGTCTGCCAGGACGGCTATATTGTAAAAGGGTTTATCCACCTTAATCCCGGTGAGAGGGTTAAGGATTTTATTAATGATGCAAAAGAAAATTTTATAGCCGTGACTGATGCGGAGTCATACATTCATTCGGACTCAACAAAAGGGGAGATGGTCACAACCATTATATTAAATAAATCACGTATTTACTGGATAGAGGAAATTTAGGTGACAAAATAGATATGCATAAAATTGCCGTTATCCCTGGTGATGGTACTGGTCCGGAAGTAATACGCGAAGGCCTTAAGGTTTTAGAGGCAGTAAGTAGAAAATTTAACTTTCAGTACGAAACCAAGATTTTTGACTTCGGCGGCGAACGATACTTAAAAACCGGCAAGACCTTAGAAGATAAAGATATTGAGGAGCTCAAGAAATATTCAGCTATATATTTTGGTGCAATTGGGCATCCTGATGTTAAACCCGGGGTCTTAGAGACCGGCGTACTCCTTAAATTGAGATTCTCTTTAGACCAATATATAAATTTACGTCCGGTAAAGCTTTATAATGCTGATTTTTGTCCCTTGAAAGACAAAAAACCTGAGGATGTTGATTTTGTGGTAGTCCGAGAGAATTCCGAAGGTCTTTATAAAGGTATGGGCGAATTTAAGGACAAGGACACTTTGGATGAAGTCGCAATTCAGATTTCCTATAATACGCGCAAAGGAGTTGAACGCTGTATCCGTTATGCCTTTGAGTATTGCCGAAAGCGAAATATTAAGAAAAAACTGGCTCTTTGCGGAAAGACCAATGTTTTAACCTTTGCCTGGGACCTTTGGGAGAGAACCTTTAATGAGGTCGCCAAAGAATATCCTGATATCGCCACTAATTATGCCCATGTGGATGCCACGACTATGTGGTTTGTGAAAAATCCAGAGCGGTTTGATGTGATTGTTACGGATAATATGTTTGGAGATATTATTACGGATTTAGGCGCAATGATTCAGGGCGGTATGGGCATAGCTGCCGGCGGAAATATTAATCCGGAAGGCGTATCAATGTTTGAGCCGATCGGCGGTTCAGCACCTAAGTATACAGGAAAGAATGTCATAAATCCTTTAGCAGCAATTTGTGCATTGGGAATGATGTTAGAGAATTTGGGTGAAGTTGAGGCTGGAGAAGCAGTTGAAGAAGCGGTAATAAAAGTCGTAACGAAGAAATTGAAATCTCTTGCTGCGGGGAAGATGGGTTATTCTACAAACGAAGTAGGAGATTTGGTGGTTGAATACTTAAAATAAATGAATTGGGTTACGTCTTAAAAGGTTACGGTTACGAAGCCCGTTTCGTAGTTCGTCTATCGGTTACGTCTAAAGATATTTTTAGCCCAATGCCGTTACCTTTTTAGACGATACGGGCATCGTAGCCCTAACCGAATAACGTAGCCACTATAATATTGATTAAAAGACATAGAAATGAAAAAGTATAATATCGCAGTAGTGGGCGTTGGTGCAGTAGGCATAGAGATGCTACGTTGTTTAAAGCAGCGTAATTTTCCTGTCGGAGAATTACGTGTTTTTGCCCGCTTTGCCAGAGACATTGAAGTCGATGGACAAAAATATTCTGTAAAGGCAATCTCGCCTGAAGGATTCCAGGGCATAGATATAGCTTTGTTTGCGGGAACCGAAGGAGAAAAAGGCGCGGCTGTAACCTATGCTTCTGAAGCAGTAAAAAGAGGAGCAGTGGTAATTGATAATGGTGCGGATTTTAGAATGGATCCTGGAGTACCCTTAGTTGTGCCTGAAGTAAACGCCAAAGATGTAAACCCCGTTAGAAATTGGTTTCTTCGCGGTTCATCAGATATTTCTAACGGGGTAAAAAAACATAAAGGAATAATTGCCAATCCGAATTGCTCTACTATACAGCTGGTGGTAGCTTTATGGCCGATTTATAAAAAAGCAGGAATAAAACGATTAGTCATCACTACCTTGCAGGCATCTTCAGGCGCAGGTAGAGGTGCAGTGGAACAATTGAAAGAAGAGATTTTACGTATAGCAGGCGGTGAATGTCAGGATGTGCACGTAAAGGCAGAAAATAAATCTTTGCCTCAACAGTTAGGCTATAATGTCTTTCCCCATATAGGAAGTTTTGGAGAATACGATTATACTACTGAAGAGTGGAAGTTGGTTAAAGAAACCCATAAGATTATGCACGATGATAAAATTAAGATTTCTGCCACCTGCGTCAGGGTTCCGGTAAGGACTGGCCATTCAGAGTCAGTATATATTGAGACTGTTAGACCCCTTGATCCTGAGAAATCACGCAGCATTTTTTCTCAGGCACCCAGCGTAATCGTAATAGACGATCCCCAAAAAAGCCTTTATCCTATGCCCAAAGATATAGAAGGAAAAGATGAAGTTTTTGTGGGCCGTATAAGACGCGACCCCTTCATAAAGAATGGTCTTTGGTTATGGATTGTCTGTGATAACCTGCGCAAAGGCGCTGCACTAAATGCTGTTCAGATAGCTGAGTTATTAATCAAATAGACTATCTAAAACCCCTAGCCTAAAATAAAAATCTAATTTTAGATATAATGATTAAAATGCGCAATATCAAATTAACCATAGAATACGATGGCAAAAATTATGCTGGATGGCAGACGCAGAATAAAAAACATAAAACTATCCAGCAAACATTAGAAAAAGCATTGCAAAAAATATTGCGAAAAAGAATAAGAATTATCGGTTCGGGTCGGACTGATGCCGGCGTTCATGCCCAAGCGCAAGTAGCAAATTTTAAGACGGATTCCAATATAGCCATAGAGAAATTGCAAAAGGCGCTAAATGCAGTTTTGCCGGATGATATTGCCGTAATCGAAACAGAAGAAGTAGGGTTAAATTTTCATAGCAGGTTTTCTGCCAAATCAAAAGTTTACCGCTATACAATATTAAATCGCCCGTCCCGGTCCGCAATCTTAAGGGACACGGCTTACTTTTTTCCTTATCCTTTGAATTTAAAACTTATGCGCAAAGATGCAAGGATTCTCTTAGGTAGGCACAATTTTAAGTCATTCCAAGCAGCGGATAAAAAAGAAAGAGGCGCTGTCAGAACCATAAAAAACTTTAAAGTTATTCGCGACAAAGATTTTATCTATATTGATATAGAATCAGACGGATTTCTATATAATATGGTAAGAAATATTGTGGGTACGCTTATTGAGATAGGCAGAGGTAAATTTCCAGAAGGCAGTTTAAGAAAAATCTTAGAGTCTCGCAATAGAAAGCTCGCCGGTCCGACAGTTCCCGCCAGAGGACTATCCTTAATAAAGGTTAATTACTAAATTATGTATAAAAATTTTGAATAAAAATATTTTGACTTAATAAAAAAATATGTTATACTTTATATTCCTATGAATCCCGCACCTTTTGGAATATTCCAAAAGACAAAATAAATTTTTTAAAGGTACGGGATGAATACTTAAAAGGTGCGGGATGAATAAAACATATGTAGCTAAAAAAGAAGATATAAAAAGGCAGTGGTATCTTGTGGATGCCAAGGATAAAATATTAGGTAGGCTTGCCGCTAAGATAGCCGTAATCCTTAGAGGTAAACATAAAGCCATATTTACTCCTCACTTAGATACAGGAGATGGTGTTATTGTGATAAATGCCGCAAAAATTAAAGTTACGGGGAGAAAACTCAAACAAAAGATTTATCGCCGTTACTCAGGTTACCAGGGCGGCCTAAAAGAAGTGCCCCTGGAGGCCATGCTTAAGAAAAGCCCTGAAACGGTAATTAGGCTAGCAGTTAGGAGAATGTTACCCGGCGGTCCATTAGGAAGAGATGTTTTAAAAAAATTAAAGGTCTATAGAGATGATAAGCATCCTCATAAATCCCAGAATCCGGTTCTCTTAGAGGTCAAATGAAGACACAGCTTACGGAACGAAGTGAACGTAAGTTGTATGTCTGAATTTGTCCCGATAGCTGCAAGAAAATTTAGAATAAATTTTCGCAGCGTTTTGCTATCGGGATAATTCGCACTTATAACTTATGTTGCTCTTTCATAACTTCCGTAAGTTATGTGCTCATTGAAGGTATAGTTAAATATGAATCAGACGACAAAATATACGGCAGTGGGTAGACGCAAAGAAGCAGTAGCCAAAGTTACGCTATTGTC
>Ga0210017_1002937_pt1 | contig 14446 bp, 14 predicted proteins | sample CryGeyCG2014_020_FD_183966 | JGI IMG/M metagenome (GOLD analysis project Ga0210017, IMG submission 183966) | Groundwater microbial communities from aquifer - Crystal Geyser CG08_land_8/20/14_0.20 (SPAdes) (version 2) | ecosystem: Environmental > Aquatic > Deep subsurface > Groundwater | place... | reverse complement strand
GATTTAATGATGGATGCTCCTTCAGAAGTAGAGGAAAAGCAGTTGAAGGAACTACATGTTAAAGTAACAACATTAAAACATTAAAACATTAAAACATTAAAACATTAAAACATTAAAACATTAAAACATTAAAACATTAAAGCAGATAATTTTAAAGAAAAATTAAAAGAGAAAATGGATAAATATGTTCATTTTGTTTATAGGGTTACACGTGATTTTCCCAAAGAAGAATTGTATGGGGCTACCTCTCAGTTAAGAAGAGCTGCTTTGTCAGTAATTCTGAATTATATAGAAGGATTTGATAGGAGAAAGAAGCTCGTTCAGTTAAATTCTTTAGAAATTTCTTACGGCTCTCTAAAGGAGTCAAAATATCTTTTACATTTTTCATTGGTTGAAAAATATTTAAGTAAAAGTAATTATGAAATTGGTTTAAAAATGGCGGAGGAAATTGGGGCTATGCTTTAGACAGAAATAACCAACTTAGACAGAAAGTAGCTGTTTTAATGTTCTAGTGCTTTAATACTTTAATGAAACCGTATGCTTACTTTAAAAAAAGTCAAAAAAAATCCTATTATTTTAGAATTTATTCGCCAGACAGATATAGTTTTGACAGCCGCAGGTTATACCGATCATGGTCTAAGACACGCGAAACTGGTTTCTGATAGAGCAAGGACTATCGCCCGAGAGATTAGTTTGACCAAAAGAGAGCAAGAATTAGCTGCTATTGCCGGTTTTTGTCACGATATGGGCAATTTTTTAGGACGCACTCAACATCATTACTGGGGAGCTTTACTTTTCAGTCAGTTGTATCTAACAAAAGAAAAAGAAGACGAAGTAGCTATTGTTATACAAGCTATTGCCAATCATGATAAATATACAATGAAATTAGCTAATCCTATTTCTGCTATTGTTGTTTTAGCAGATAAATCAGATGTTCATCGTTCGAGAGTAGTAGAGACCTCCGTTGCTAAAATTAGAGAAGATATTCATGACCGAGTAAATTACGCAGTGACTAATTCTCGCCTTGCTGTAAACAAAAAAAAGAAAGAAATTATTTTGAAGTTGAAAATTGATGTTAGGTTTGTGCCAGTGATAGAATATTTTGAGGTTTTTATTGACAGAATGTCTTATTGCCGCAAAGCTTCTAATTATTTAAGGTATAAGTTTAGATTAGAGATAAATAATTTTGAGTTATTATAAATAGAAGCCAAATTACGTCTCGGAATACGCCGATTTACGTCGTTAGATAGAAGCCAATTTACGCCAAATAGCGACTCTAATCTACGAATGACATCAGTGGCGATGCCAATCTACGAATGACATACGAATTTACTAATATATTATTATTCGTAAATTCGTGTGAATTAGCAATTAGTGTCGCTAATGATGTGAATTGGTATATTGGTGTCGCATTAGGGCGTCTCATAGCTTCTACTTTCTATGAGATTTTCTAAATTACAGAAGCATATATTATTGGAGTGTTGGGGAAGAAAACATAGATTAAATAAGAAAGAATTATTAGAATTTTATTTTGAGAGGCAAATTAAGTTACACAAAAAAGAAATTCAAGATATTGTTACTCGAAGCATTCAAAGTTTGATAAAAAAGGGATGTTTAATAGGTTATGGCAGAAGGACGCCTCAAAGGTGGTACATAAAAGAAATTCATCTCACCCTACAAGGCAGAAGAGAAGCACGAAAACTTTTAGGAAAACAACAAAGGTTACCTTTCTGATAATTGACGGTTGACAATTAACAATTAACAATTTTAAAAAATAATTCAGTCATTTTTAATTTTGCATTTTGCATTTTTAATTTGACTGAACGGAGTGAAGGAATATGCCTATTCCTAAAAAAATCTTAAACTTTTTAGGAAAAAGTAAAATTAAATACAAACCGATTCAACACAAAACTGTTTATACTGCTTACGACTTAGCTCAGACCCTTAAAACCAAACTTTCAGGGGTTGCCAAGACCTTACTTATTAGAGCAGACAAAGATCATGCTCTGGTTGTGCTTCCTGCTTCACAGAGGTTGGACTTGGCAAAGCTTAAAAAATTTTTTAAAGCAAAAAAGATCGTTATAGTTAAAGAGCAAGTTATGAAAAAGATTTTTAAGGTAAAGCCCGGGACTATTACCCCTTTTGGCGCAATTCATAAAAATATTTCGGTTTATATTGATAGAACTTTAACGAAAACCAAAAAAATAATAGTAAAGGCTGGGAGCCATAAAGATTCTATAGAAATGACAGCAAAAAATTTTTTGAAAGCTACAGGAGGAAAATTAGGAAGTTTTGGAAAAAAGAAGTAACATACGAATGCTGCACGAATAACACGAATAAAGGCACGAATAAATTACTAATTATTGTTTAGAACATTTAGATTTTGGTTATTTGAATTTGTTTCGAATTTCGGATTTAGGATTTCGGATTTAATTTATGTATAAGGTTAAACTTCAACAATTTGAAGGTCCGTTAGATCTCCTTTTACAACTCATTGAGGAGGAGCAATTAGATATTGCCACTATTTCTTTAGTTAAAGTAACCGATAGTTATCTTGAATATCTATCTTCTTGTGCTTCTCTTGATCCGGGTGAATTAGCCGATTTTTTAGTTGTAGCAGCCAAACTTTTGCTTATTAAATCAAGGGTGCTTCTGCCATTTTTGAGTTCTCAAGATGAAGAAGAGGGGAAAGATTTAGTTCAACAACTTAAAATCTATCGTGAGTTTTTGGAAGCTTCTCAAAAGCTACATAAAATAATTTTAAAGAAAAGATTTGCCTTTGCTCGTGAAAAACCCCTTACTTTAACAAGTTCTACTGCCTTTAATCCACCCAAAAACATAGATGGTAAAAAACTTAAACGAATTTTTGAAGAGATTTTAGAAAAATTAGAATTTGTAAAACATATTTCTGAGGAAGTAATAGAGGTAACTATTTCCATCCAAGAGAAGATTCAACATATTAAGAATTTAATTTTTTCCGGATCTTTTCAAAAATTAACTTCTTTTAAACATCTGTTGAAAAAGACTGAAACGCGAACAGAAATAATTGTGACATTTTTAGCTCTTTTGGAACTTGTAAAGGAAGGTGAGATTATAGCTTTACAAAAAGGTTTATTCCAAGAGATTACAATCTCCCAGCAACTGGCTTCGTTAGATTTGTGAAACACTTTTCCTCTTTTTTAAAATTTTTTATAAAAAATTTTAAATATGAGTAGTTTAAAATCAAAAATTGAAAGTTTGCTTTTTATCTCCCCAAGGCCACTTTCTTTTAAAAAAATTGCTGAGCTTGTAAATGAAGACAAAGAAAGAATAAAAAAGAAGGTAAAAGAATTATTAGAAGAATATAAAGAGAGTGATCGCGGAATTCAGATTGTTTTACATGGAGAAAAGGTTCAAGCAATAACTAGCCCTGAGAATGCTAAATTGGTTCAAGGGTTTATTAAAGATGAAATAACCGGGGAGTTAACCAGACCTTCGCTTGAGACCCTAACTATTATTGCTTATCGGGGTCCTATTGCTAAAAGTGAATTAGAGCAAATTCGAGGTGTAAATTGTAGTTTAATTTTAAGAAACTTAATGATAAGGGGGCTCGTAGAAGCCAGAGAAGATAGAGAAAGAATGGAAACTTATTATGATGTTACTTTTGATTTTTTGCGTTTTTTAGGCGTAAGCGAAACTAAAGAATTGCCAGATTATGAAAAATTAAGCGGAGAGCTTGAAGGATTACTGCCTGAGACTTCTTAAGAAAAATAAGAGTTTACTATGATACTCCATAGTATCATAGGATTACTGCTTGAGGCTTCTCAAGAAAAATAAGAGATTGCTTAATCCCTTAATCCCTTAATCAACTTTTATGTGGCGGGCTTAGTTAAATGGTATAACGCTGGTCTCCAAAACCAGGATTGGGGGTTCGATTCCCTCAGCCCGTGCCAGTAATTTCATGGCTTATTTTTATAAGCTATTTGATTATTGATGATTAATTGTTTTATAATAAATACCGAACTAGTAAATGAATATGAAGTGGCTTTTTATTATGTTAATATCTATGCTTCCAGTGAGCGAGTTAAGAGGCGCCATTCCTTTGGCCTTAGGTGTTTATAAAATGTCACCGGCGGAAGCTTTTTTTTGGGCAATTTTAGGTAATATAATTCCTGTAATTTTTATTTTATGGCTTTTAGATCCTTTCTCAAGGTTTTTAATGAAACATTCAGAATTTTGCAATAATTTTTTTGTTTGGCTTTTTAAAAGAACAAGGAGTAGACATTCAAGAAAATTTAAGAAATGGAAATCTTTGGCTCTTATTGTATTAGTAGCCATTCCTTTGCCTATGACAGGGGCTTGGACGGGCTCTATTGCTGCTTTTATATTTGGTATATCTTACTTTAAGGCGTTGGGTTTAATTTTTTTGGGCGTAGTTATAGCAGGACTGATAGTAACATTAGCAAGTATGGGAACCCTTAATATATTAAGAGTTTAATTAATAACTAAAGAACAAAAGAACTGAGAAACTAAAGAACAAATTGTTTCTTTGTTTCTAAGTTTTTCTGTTTCTAAGTGTGAGTGGAGCGAACTATGTCTATCATTATAGCTAATTGGAAAATGAACTTATCTTTAGAAGAAAGCGTTACCTTGGTTAAAGCGATAGATGAAAGAATAGGGAAATTAAAAGAATTAGAATTAGTGATTTGTCCGTCTTTTGTCTTTTTAGATAGAATAGGTCAATTTTTATCTAATAAAAAGAGTAAAATAAAATTGGGGGCACAGGATATATTTTGGGAAGAGAAAGGAGCTTATACAGGAGAGATATCAGGAAAAATGCTTAAAGAGATGGGGTGTGAATATGTAATTATTGGACATTCTGAAAGGAGGGGCTATCTTAATGAGACCGATGAAATGGTTCATCAGAAAGTAAAAACTGCTTTAGATGAAAGACTTATTCCTATTATTTGCGTAGGAGAAAGTTTTAGAGAGAGAAGGAGTGGGCAAAAAGATTATGTAGTAATAAAGCAAGTAAATTATGCTCTGAAAGGAATTGAAGTTGTAGGGAGTCAGAAAATTATTATTGCTTATGAGCCAGTTTGGGTTATTGGCTCGGGACAGGCGGTAAAACCAGAAGAGGCAGAATATACTCATCAGGTCATTAGACAAGCTTTATTAGATTTATATTCTCCCGATCTTATAGAAAAAAATTTTAGAATTATCTATGGTGGGAGTGTTGACGGGAAGAATATCAAGTCTTTCCTTCAAAGAGAGATGGTAGATGGGGTATTGGTAGGAGGAGCAAGTATCAAAGTAGAGACCTTTATTGCATTAGTTAATAAATCAATCTAAAACTTACCTAGCGGATTAGTGAATTGAGCGAATTAGAGAATAACATACGAATAGCGATGCGAATGAATACGAATAATATGCGAATTAGAGAATTGTTGTAGGGGCACGATTCATCGTGCCCATGGGATTTGATAAATCAAACCCCTACAATAGTCTAATTTCCAACATCCATAATCCAAAATCCATAATCTAATATCTAACACCCAACACCTATAATCTAACCCCTAACTTTAAACTTATGATAGTTCATATTAAAGAGATTATTTTAAAAGCCCAAAAAGAAGGTTACGCGATAGGAGCATTCAATACCTCTAATTTAGAGATGACATTAGGTATTGCAAGGGCAGCGGTGGTTCAGAAGTCCCCAGTAATTATTCAAGTAAGCGAGACAGCCATTAAGTACGCAGGTTTAAAACCTATTACTCATATTGTGAAGACTATTGCCAAGAATGAAGCTGTTGAAGTACCTGTAGCTCTTCATCTTGATCATGGTCGCAGTTTTCATTCTGTGGTAGAATGCGTTAATGCAGGATTTTCTTCTATTATGATGGATGCTTCAAATTTACCTTTTGATGAAAATGTTGCTTTGACTAAACAAGCTACTGATTATGCTCACAAGAGAGGGGTCTGGACCCAAGGAGAGATAGGAAGCATTAAAGGCGTGGAAGAAGCGATAAAGGTGAGTGAAAGAGAGGCTTTTATGACGGATCCGGAAGAAGCAGAGAAATTCGTGGAGTTAACTGGAATTGATACCTTCGCTCCTTCTATTGGCAATGTTCACGGAATTGGAAAACTTCGAGAAGGTGTTCCTAAATTAGATTTAGAGAGACTCAAAAAAATCCACGAAAAAGTGAAGATTCCATTGGTTTTACATGGCGCCTCGGGTCTCCCTATGAGTGAGATTAAAAAAGCTATTAAACGAGGTATCGTCATAATTAATATTGATACAGAATTGAGGATTGCTTTTACCGAAGCATTAAGGAAAGTTTTAAAAGAAAAACCAGAGGAATATGATCCTCGAAAGATTCTTGCCCCCTCTATTGAAGCGGTACAAAAAATAGTAGAAAAAAAGATAAAAATGTTTGGGAGCAATAATAAAGCATAATTTAAAAAGACGTCTAAACTCTTGAAATTCTAAGCACGAAATCCTAAAATCTAAACAATTTCAAAATTTAAATGTCAAAAATTCTAAACAATTTGTTTTAGTCATTAGAATTTTAGATGTTTAGATTTGTTTCGGATTTCGGATTTAAAATTTAGAATTTTTTGTTATTATGGTTATAGGTATTGATGTCCGATCTTTAATGGACGAAAAATTAACGGGTATAGGAGAATATACTTTAAATCTTTTAAAGGCTCTTTTTAGGATAGATACAAAGAATGAATATAGGTTATTTTATAATTCATTTCAGAGCAAAAAATGTCATCTAAAAGAAAAATATCCCAATGTTCAATTTTATAGGTTTAAGTATCCTAATAAAATTTTTAACTTTGGTTTAAATTTTTTTTCTTTACCTAAGATTGATAAACTTTTGGGAGGAGTCGATCTTTTTTTTATGCCCAACTGGCAGTTTATGGCTTTATCTCGACGCTCTAAAAAGATAATAACCGTTCACGACCTTTCATTTGAATACTATCCTCAATATTACTCTTTAAAAAGAAGGTTGTGGCATAAGTTTATTAAACCCAAAAGGTTAATTCAATCTTCAGATAAAATTATTACTCCCTCAGAAAGCACGAAAAGAGATCTTATAAAACTTTATAAAATTCAGCCGGAAAAAATTGAAGTGATTTATTCGGGAATAGGAGAGGAATTCAAATTTCAAATTTCAAATTTCAAATTTCAAAAAGTAAAAGAGAAGTATAACCTTCCGGATAATTTTATTTTGTATTTGGGTACTCTTGAGCCCCGTAAAAATTTAGAAAATCTTATTTTAGCATTTGACGAGTTATATACGAATTTAGATATTAAGGAACACAAATTAAAATGCAAATATTATTTAGTTATTGCTGGAGCTAAAGGATGGCTCTATGAAAGTATTTATAAAACAGCTCGTTCAATTAAGGCGAAAGACCATGTTAAATTTATTGATTATGTCGCCCCAGAAGATAAGCCTTATTTGTATAATCTTGCTTCTCTTTTTGTTTACCCTTCATTTTATGAAGGATTTGGGTTTCCACCATTAGAAGCTATGGCTTGCGGAGTGCCAACAGTTGTAAGTTTTAGTTCTTCTCTTTTAGAAGTAGTGGGGGAAGCCGCTCTTGCAATAAATCCATACGATATTAGAGAGGTAGCTCAATCTATGTTTGAGTGTTTAACCGATGATAGATTAAGAGATTCTCTGAAGAATAAAGGACCGAAGCAGGCGAAAAGATTTTCATGGCAAAAGTGTGATGAGAAGACACTGGAAGTATTTGATGAAGTAAAAAATGCAAGAGCCATAACCAAGAAGCGACTCTAATTTACTAATGACATTCGAATTTACGAATATGAAAAAGAAAATTGATTTGATTTACCCCCATCTTTCTTATGAGCTATAGTGGTTTGTTGTTTGAAGTGCATAATGAACTGGGGGTTCTGTAAAGAGAAGCAGTACGTGAATCTTATAGAAACAAAATTAAAAGAAAGTCACTGGGTTTATGAACGGGAAAAAAGTTGCCGATTAATTATATAAAATAATTAAGAGTATTGGGGGGTAATAGAGTAGATTTTAGTGTTGAGAACAAAATTTTATTGGAAGCAAAAGCAAAGAAATTTATAACTAAAGAAGATTATTTTCAAGTGAAGCGTCATTTAGAAACTTCTGGTTTTGAACCGGGGCTTATTGTAAATTTTAGAAATACTTGTTTAAAACTGAAGAGAATAATAAATATCTATTAGTAAATTCGTTTTTATTAGTAGATTGGTGTCGGATTATCTTATGCGTATAGGTATTGATGCTCGTTTTTATGGACCTATTGGCAAGGGTCTGGGGCGTTATACACAAAAATTAATAGAGGGCCTTGAGGAAATTGATAAAGAAAATACGTATTCTATTTTTTTAAGAAAAAGCAATTGGAACGAATACAAACCCGCAAGATCTAATTTTAAAAAGGTGTTAGCAGATTACGGGTGGTATACATTAGAGGAGCAGCTTATGATGCCCTTTGCGATTGTGAGAGAAAAAGTTGATCTTATGCACTTTCCTCATTTTAATGTTCCGGTGTTGTGGAGAGGCAGATTTGTAGTAACTATTCACGATCTTATTCTTTTAGGTTTCCCTACAAGACGGGCTACTACTTTAGGGCCATGGAAATATAAAATCAAAGAAGCTGGATATAGGATAGTTATTTCTCAGGCCATCAAAGGGTCACAAAAAATAATTACGGTTTCAAATTATACCAAAGAAGAGCTTATCAAATATTTTAAAGTAACTCCTTCCAAAATAATAGTAACTTATGAAGGGCATGACATTTTATCGTCTCGGGACAAAAATTCAAATTTTCAGCGCCTTGGAAGTATTATCAGTGATAAAAAGCAGAATGAAGCAAAAAATAAGGTTTTATTTAAAAAATATGGTATAATTAAGCCGTATTTACTTTATGTAGGAAACGCTTATCCGCATAAAAATTTAGAAGGATTGCTCTATGCCTTTAAGGAATTTAAAGAGAAGAAAAAAAGTGACTCGCAGCTTGTTTTGGTGGGTAAGGAGGATTATTTTTTTGAAAGACTAAAAAAAGAGGCTGAAAATATGGGGCTTATAAAGGAAGGGGATGTAATTTTTACTGGTTTTATCACAGATGAGGAATTAGATTGTTTATATAAAGGAGCGCTGCTTTATATTTTTCCCTCATTTTATGAAGGGTTTGGTCTTCCTCCTTTGGAGGCTATGACAAGAGGAATTCCGGTAGTTTCTTCTTACGCTACCTGTCTTAAAGAAGTTTTAGGGGAAGCAGCTTATTATTTTAATCCTTATAAAAAAGAGGATATGATTAAGGCTATAGAAAAAGTGATAGAGAATCGCCAATTGAGAGAAAAATTAGTAAGGAAAGGGTTGGAGCAAGTTAAAAAGTTTAGTTGGAAGAAGATGGCTAGAGAGACCATTGAAATTTATAAGGAAGTTGTTGAGTGAGATGATAGATTATAGATTTTAGATTATAGTGATTGGATCTTAAATTTGGAAAATTCTTTTTAAAGGGAGAAACTTTAACCAACTTTCTAATCTAATACTGAATATAATGGGTAAAATATTTAAAAACAAAACAGTCGATAGTCCCTCCACCTATATTATTGATTTAAGAGAAAAGGGAGCTTTTGATACTCAAACTAAGCCCTCGAGACGAAGTCATATTTTCCATTCTGCCCCCATACCTCGGGAGGTGCGGGAGTCTGCCGAATTAACCTTTATAGAAGTTATTCGATTTTTTTGTTTTTTGATTTATAAGGTTTTTAAAGGAATAAAATTGATTTTAAAAGGATTCATCAACTTTTTCTTTTTGACAAGGAAATATTTTTTGAGGACGGATGGTGAACGGAAGCCGGTAGTAATTTCATCCAAAACTCTTGAAGAGACCTTTTTTGAATTATCTATTGTGAATTTTATTCAGTTGGCGGGACTCATTTTTTGGGGAGCTTTCAAGGCAGTTAAGTTTATTCTCAAGATTTTTGTTGTTTCTCTACATTTATTAAAGATTGTACTTTATTGGATATTTAGATTTTTTTTAAATTTTCTGAGAATAGGAGCGAAGACAATAATAGATGACATCAAGATTTTAACTGAAACAGCTCATAAAATTTTAATACGGTCTTTTAGAAAGATTTTCTCGGGTTTTAGGAATTTAGGAGTTTCTGTTATGAGAGGGATTGCGAGAGGGACAAAAAGATTTGTGAGTTTCGCGGCGGAGATAAAAGCCAATTTTATGAAAGCGGGGAAAGAAAAGGCTTTAAGTTCTGTCTCTTTTTTCAAACCCTCTCCTCCTCGAGGTTGGTATAAGACAATAGTTCTTTTTGCTATAATTTTGTCTCTTTTTATTTTACCCATTAGGGCTTTTACATACTTTCGTCAGTTTGAGAATTCTCAAAATAAAATTTTAGAAGATGCCGGTGGCGGCTATGATCACTTTAAATTAGGAGAAACGGCTGCTTCTCATTTCAATTTAGATTTAGCATGGGAGGAATTTGATAAAGCTTCTCAAAAATTTATTTCTGCCCAAGAAGAATTGAATAAATATAATTTTATTATCCTCGCCTTTTTGCGTTTCATTCCTCAAGTTGCGAGTGGAGAAGGTCTTTTAGAGGTTGGCAAAGATCTTTCTTTGGCAGCAAAACATTTAAGCAAAGGTATGAGTTTGTTTATAAAAGACGAGAAAAAGAGAGAAGATATCAGTTTATCAGAGAAAGTTGTTAGTTTTAAAAAAGAATTGGTATTGGCTTTGGAGGAAATCAGAGAAGCTAGAAATAATTTAGATAAACCTCCACACCTATTCATAGGTGGTGGGGGTAAAATTAATAGAAATGCTATTCCTTTCCAATATAGAGAGAATTTTGAGAAAATAGAGGAAATTTTGCCCCAGACGGAAAAAGTTCTTAAAGGTTTTGTATCCGCCTCAGATGTAATACTTGAGGTTTTGGGTCATGAACATTTTAAGAGATATTTATTTGTTTTTCAGAATAATACTGAAATGCGGCCAACGGGTGGTTTTATAGGGAGCATTGCTTTATGTGACATTGACAAAGGAGAAATTAGAAAGCTGGAAATACCGGGCGGGGGTACTTATGATTTAAGAGCTGGTCTTTTAGAAAAGATTTCTCCTCCCGAACCTTTACTTTTAGTTAATCCTCGTTGGGAGATGCAAGATGCCAATTGGTTTCCAGATTGGCCTGCTTCGGCCCAAAAAATAATTTGGTTTTATGAAAAGAGTGGGGGGGCATCCCTTGATGGGGTGGTAAGTCTTACCCCCCAAGTAATAGAAGAATTACTGGCGCTTACTGGGGAGATTGAGATGCCCGAATATGGGAGAGTAATCACCAGCGATAATTTCCTAAGAGAAACGCAGGAAGAAGCTGAAAAAAAATATGACGAAACCAAAGTTTCTAAACAGTTTATTGCTGATCTTGCCCCCAAACTTATTGAGAAGGTTTTCCATAGTAAAGGAGAAACCCTTTTAGATATTTTTAGAGTGATGGATAAGAATCTTAAGGAAAAACACATCTTACTTTATTTTACTGATTCGGAGATAGAAAAATTAATTTTAGAATTAAATTTAGGAGGCGAAATTAAAAAAGTAGACCAGGATTATTTATCTCTTATAAATACCAATATCGGGGGAGGTAAAACTGATGGAGTAATTGAAGAGAAGATAAGACATGTTGGACAGATTTTAGACGATTTTTCAATCATAGATACAGTAACTATTACCAGAACTCACCATGGCGAAAAGGGTGATCCATTTACAGGGGTTAAGAATGTTGATTATTTAAGGATTTATGTTCCGCAGGGAAGCGTGTTATTAGAGGCAAAAGGTTTTGAAAAACGGGTTCCTATAAATCCAAAAGAAGGGTATAAGTCAGATTTGGATTTAGAAAACATTCAAGGCAAAGTTACCCTTGATGAGAAGTCTCAAACCAGAATAAACGATGAATTTGGAAAAACTGTTTTTGCTAATTGGGTTGAAACACCGGTTGGAGAAAGTTCTGTTGTTACTTTTAAATACAGGCTACCATTTAAGTTAACCCCGTTAAATGACGAAGATCTAATGGGATTAACCGATTTAGACCTGCTTTCCTATTCTCTTTTTGTACAAAAGCAAGCGGGATCCAAGGGAAGTAAATTTAGAAGCAACTTGAAATTTCCTTCTCGCTTAGAATTAATCTCTTATAATCCAAACCCCGTGAGATACAAAGAGTTATCCAACGAGGCAAAAGAAAGTTTTTATTTTGAAGGTGATGATTTAATATTTGAAGATAAGCTTAATATAGACCGAGATTATAGAGTAATATTTAAATATGAAAGAAGACCTAAAAAAAAACTTAATCAATGATATTTATAAAGACAAAAAAGGGGAAACCCCTGATATGTCACGTCTTGATTATAAAAAGAAAAGTAACCTGACTATTTTTTTAATTGGGATAATTGCTGTTTTGGCAGTTTTGGCTGGCTTTTCTTGGCTAGGATTTTTTATTTTTAATCGTTCCTTAAAATTTAGCGAACAAAAAGTTGCCATTGAAATAAAAGGACCAGAAGAGGTAATAAGCGGCGAAGAAACGGTCTATTTTATAAATTACATTAATAATGGAAATGTAGAGCTTCAAGACATAGAAGCATCTTTTCATTATCCTGAAGGGTTTATTTTTAAGGAAGCCGAACCTCATCCCTCAAAAGAGCTCACTTCTTATGGAGATCCTGAAGATAAGATAGGTAATATGTGGCATCTCGAGAATCTTAAAGGTGGCAAGAGGGGAAAAATAACTATTCGCGGCGTGTTCATTGGGGAAATTGGAAGCGTGGCGAGACTTAATGCAAGTCTTACCTTTCGACCTTTAAATTTTTCCTCGGAGTTTGAAGAAACTTCCTTTTTTGATAGTAAAATTATTTCTTCTCCTTTTTCATTTATGGTAAATGGGCCTTCTGAAGTTAGAGTTGGGGAGGAGGTTGAATTAGAAATTAAATATCAAAATAATATTGAAGAAGCGCTTCAGGGGGCAAAAATTAAAATTATTTTGCCATCCGATTTTACTATAGCAGAAACAATTCCAGAATTGTCTCTAGATAAAGCAGGAGCAATTTATGAATTGCCTCTCCTTAAGCCCCAAGAAGAAAAAAGCATAATACTTAAAGGAAAATTTTCTCATGGAGAAGAGGGGAAAAGGGAATTTAAAGTTCAAATTGCATTTGCCGGAAAAGAGGGACAATTCTTTCTTCAAGAAGAAAAGATCCATTCCTGTCATTTAATAGGAGGAGAATTAATCGCAAGTCTGACCATTAATGGTTTAAAGGATGTGGGATATGCTAATTTTGGCGAAAAACTTCATTATTCTATCGTTTATAAGAATAAAGGCGAAAAACCCTTTCATTCCCTTCAAATAAAGGCTATTTTTAAAGAGTTTGGTGGGAATATTTTAGACAGAAGTAGCTTTGAAAGTGATGATAAGGGGTATTTTAAAGATGACGAAATCATTTGGGATGAAAATAACGCTTCTCAACTTAAAATGCTTTCTCCCGGCGAGGAAGGGGTAATTAATTTTCAAATAAATGTAAAATCTCCAACATTTCAAGCAGCAATGGAAGGCGCAAAAGATTTAAAAATCGAAAATTTAGCTGAAGTTAAAATAGAGGAGGGAAAAAACGTATTTAGCATTCAAAGTAATCCTGTTGTAATCCAAATTAATACAGATTTAGATTTAAAAATAGAGGGTCGATATTTTGATGAGAATAGTTTTTCTTTAGGAGAGGGTCCTTTACCGTTTGAAGTGGGCAAGGCTACAACGCTTCGTATTTTTTTATATCTTTCTAATTCTTTGCACGATATTTCCCAAGTTAAAGTTTCTGTTCTTTTGGCTCCCAAAGTTTCTTGGACTGGAAAGTCAGAAGTGGCGAGTGGTGAGATTTCTTTTGATTCGGTGGCTAATAAAATGGTATGGGAGATACCTCAGATCTTAACAAATTTTGAAAAACCGTTAGAGGCTAATTTTGAAATAAGCGTTAAGCCCCAAGAGAAAGATGTGGGAAAGGTGTTAGTTTTAGTTCCTGAGGTTTTATTGGAGGGAAAAGATGAAAAGACCGGGGGTAAAATTTTACGAGAAATAGAAAAAACTATTACTTCCGATTTAGAAGATGATCCGATAGGTAAGGGGAAGGGGAGGGTGGTGAGGTCAACTTTTTAAGTTTGTGGATAAGTTTGGGAAGAAAGGCAAAATGAAAATTAACCTAATTAACCTAATTATTCTAATTGACCTAATCAATGTCTAATAACCCAATGACTAAATGACCAAAAAATTTTTAGACATAATGGTAGAATAGAAATACTAAATCCTAAATAATACTAAATACTAAATCCCAAGTTTTTCAAATCCTAAATCCGAATGTCTAAATCCTAAATAATACTAAATACTAAATCCCAAGTTTTTCAAATCCTA
>Ga0210017_1002932_pt1 | contig 14466 bp, 12 predicted proteins | sample CryGeyCG2014_020_FD_183966 | JGI IMG/M metagenome (GOLD analysis project Ga0210017, IMG submission 183966) | Groundwater microbial communities from aquifer - Crystal Geyser CG08_land_8/20/14_0.20 (SPAdes) (version 2) | ecosystem: Environmental > Aquatic > Deep subsurface > Groundwater | place... | reverse complement strand
TACTATGTTAATTTTTGACCTTATTTTACTATTATTAAAAAGATAAGTCATTGTTTAGCAATAAGTTAAGAAAACTTTATCCTTTGACTGTCTGAGGAAAAATGCATTTTTAACAAAGTCGTGTTTAATATTTTAGCGTTTAGCGGGTAGCGTTTAGCGTATAATTAATTTAGCGGTTAGCGTTTAGCGTTTAGTAAAAAATTTACTTGCTTTTACTATACGCTATCCGCTATGTGCTATACGCTATCTTTTCTATCCGCTATACGCTCTACGCTATACGCTAACCTTCTCATTTCTTAAGCTCTTTGCTATTGCTTGAGCTATTATCAAATCCTCAGGTGTAGTTATTTTAATATTATTATACGAGCCTAAAACTACGCTGACTTTAGCTCCCAATTTCTCAACCAACATTGCATCGTCGGTAACTTCTATATTATCTCCAAATTTCTTCAATGCCTTTAAGATTAAGCCTTTTTTAAAAACCTGCGGCGTCTGAATCTCCCAGAGTTTACTTCTATCTAATGTCTTTTCTACTATATTTTCTTTGACACTTTGACACTTTGACACTTTGACACTCTTAATAGTTGCCTTGACCGGAACACCTGCAATAGCAGCGCCGGATGATTTGGCAGTTTTGATTACCGAAGATACCATGTCTCTATCAATAAAAGGCCTTGCTGCATCATGAATTAGAACTAAGTCGGTTTGATTATCCGTTGCTCTTAGGCCATTAAATACCGAAATTTGGCGTAATCTACCTCCTAAAACCACATCTTTAATTTTATCTATATGGTATCGCTTTATTTTATTGCGTATATCTTCGAGGTTCTGGCGATTAGCTACTACAACAATATCTTTAATATAAGGGTGATTACTGAGAATGCTAAGACAGTAAATTACAAGGGGTTTGGAATCGATTTTAATGAGTGGCTTGGAAATCTTTGACTTCAATCTTAAGCCTTTACCTGCAGCAAGGACTACTGCCGTAACTGACATTTAAATGAGCACGTAACTTATGGAGTAGCAATTTTGATATGCTCCGACATAAGTTATTTGTGCGAATTTACTCACTTTTCAATCTTGGTAAAAAACATCCTGCCCGCCTGGGTTTGAAGAACCGAAGTAACCACGACTTTTACTTCTTGACCAATCAATCTACGCGCGTCTTCCACCACAACCATCGTACCGTCATCCAAGTATCCCACTGCCTGATTATGCTCTTTTCCTTCTTTTAGCAATTTAATCTGCATCTCTTCCCCGGGAAAAACCAGGGGCTTTAAGGCATTGGCCAGTTCATTTATATTTAGTACTTTTATACCCTGAAGACTGGCTACGCGGTTTAAATTAAAGTCTACCGTCAATATCTTTGCCTCTAATATCTTGGCTAACTTAACCAATTTTGCATCTACTTCCGGGACATCCGGAAGCTCTTCTTCGTGCAGCATTATATCTTGGCCCATTTCTTTCTGAAGGGCATGTAAAATCTCCAAGCCTCTGCGGCCTCTTTGCCGCTTAATGGGGTCTGTTGAATCCGCAACCTGCTGTAATTCATTCAAAATAAATTTAGGGATAATAATCCTGCTTTCCAAGAATTTTGTTTTACATATATCTAATATCCTGCCATCAATAACGACGCTGGTATCAAGCAGGGTTAACTCTGCCGATTGATCCTGCCTGCGTAACCTGACATAGGGAATAATAATATTGAACTCGTCTTTTCCGCGCAGGCCAATCACCATACCCAAATAACAAAAGATTAATGTCAGGATAACCCTTATCACTGATAAACTAGCACTAGATATGGGTGCAAGGATAAACGCATCCGTAACAAGTTTAGCCATAATCAGGCCCAGGATAAGGCCAAATACAGTACTGGAAAGGCCGCGCATCGATACACGGCGCATGCCCATCTCAACAAGTATGAGAATACCGCTTGCCATAATGCCTATGAGCGCACCTAACAAACCTAAATCCTTAGGCTCTAAAGTCTGGTAACCAATAATAATACTAGCAACCATAAAAAGAATACGTATTGCTAATAAATTCATATATTCACCTCCCTGTAACCACTGAGGCACTGAACAATACCTTTAAAGTCTTTGTTTACTGAACCACTGAGTAGTTGTTTCTCAGTGTCTCATTTTTTCCTCTGCGTTTCAGCGGTTGCAATATCTAATGCTTCTTTTAGTGTAGAAACCGGAGTTAATTCTATGTCGTCTTTTTTATAGTCCAGATTCTTATAATTATTCTTGGGCAATATACAGTGCTTAAACCCTAATTTTGCTGCCTCATTTATGCGTAATATAACTTGCGATATGCTCCTGATCTCACCCGCAAGCCCTACTTCGCCCAAAAATAATGTATCGCCAAGGGCGATCTGTTCTCGAAAGGCTGAGGCTATTGCTACTGCTACTCCCAAATCAGCTGCCGGGTCCTCTATTTTTATCCCGCCGGCCACATTGACAAATATATCTTCTGCTCCAAGGCATAAACCTATTCTTTTTTCTAAAACAGCAACCAATAAACTTAGACGGTTATAATCAAATCCCTGGGTCCTGCGACGCGCATAACCAAAAGTCGACTTACTTACCAGCGACTGAATTTCTACTAAAAGCGGCCGGCTTCCTTCTAAAATAGATACTACTACTGAGCCGGAAACATCGCGCGGTTTCTCCGATAAAAATATCTCTGAGGGATTCCTTACTTCTTTCAAGCCCCCTGAAGTCATCTCGAATACGCCAATCTCATTGGTAGAGCCAAATCTATTTTTTACTGCGCGTAGAATTCTGTATATTGAGAACCTATCACCCTCAAAATAAAGCACTGTGTCTACAATATGCTCAAGGACCCGCGGGCCGGCAATAGTGCCTTCTTTAGTTACATGCCCGATGATAAAAATAGATGTACCAGTAGTCTTGGCTAACTGCGTAAGTATACCTGCGCATTCTCTTACCTGACTGACACTGCCGGGCGAAGAACTAATCGAAGGTTCAAAGATTACCTGTATAGAATCAATTATTACTACATCAGGATTAATCTTTTTTATATATTCAATAACTAAAGATAAATCCGTCTGATTGACTATATATAAATTACCTTCCTTTACCGCTCCCAGGCGCTTTGCCCTTAATTTAGTCTGAGCCACTGATTCTTCGCCGCTAACATAAAGGACAGTATGTCCTTGTCCGCTCAATTGATTGGAAACCTGTAAAGATACTGTAGATTTACCAATGCCGGGATCTCCACCGATTAATACCACGCATCCTTGGACTATCCCGCCGCCTAATACCCTATCCAATTCCAATATTCCGGTTTTAAGTCTGCTTTCTTCTTTGAACTCTACCTCCTTTAATAACACCGGCCCATCTTTATATAGCGCCCTTCTTTCCTTATATTTCGCGGACGGTGCGATATAATCCTCTTCCACAAAAGAATTCCAACTATTGCAATCAGGGCATCTGCCTAACCATTTGGGAGACTGATAACCACAATTTTGACAAGCAAATACACTTTTAGTTCTCATAATTTATTTGGTTACTACGATTAAATCCCAATAATTACCAATAATTACCAAATCCCAATGAAATCCCAAATCTCAATATCCAATCTTTCTTTGGACATTGGTCATTGGAAATTGGAGATTCATTGGTATTATTGGTATTTATTGGATATTGGAAATTTCTCATTATTTCTTTTCTGGTTTTTCTTTACCCTTCCAGAATAATTTCCAGGGATGTTTTCTTATATCTATAACCAATGCCTCTAATTCTTTATATACCGTATCGTCGTAAAGAAGTTTACCCACCGTGCCTTCTTTATTAAGAATCTTCAGGAGCCCCTCATTTAAGTTTTGGGCAATGCCCTTGGCCAACGCAGAGACATCTTGCATGGGAATAGGGTCAATACCCACTAAAGTATCTTTTGGCGCGAGAGTATTGTTATATTCTTTGCCAGGCATAATCTCAATATATTTTTCACCTAATAACCCTAAGGTGTTTACCCAGATGCTCGAGTCAACAGGGACCTTCACATCTTTATTAATCAAACAGAGTATCCGTACTTTAGGTTTAGGATTATCCACTCCAGTAACAAAGCTTATCTCCTTAACCTCTCCTACATCCACGCCGGCAAATCTTACCGGAGCGCCGATTTTGACGCCATTGGCAAAGTTAAAAATAAAGTTAAGCTCGTAGCCAGTAGTCATGGTCTTAAAATCTCCGATGGATAAAACAAAAATCGTCAAAATCAAAAGACCTGTAAAAACAAAAATCCCTACCTTTAATTCCAGTTTTGATTGACCGAATATCATTAATAACCTCCCTCAATGAGCAGATAACTTACGGAGTGCTCGTTTTACTCGCTACGACGTAAGTTATAGCGAAGCGTCTGCGAATTTGACCCCGAAGCGTATCCCAAAAATATCGTAGAGATTTTTGGGATGTCTACGCGAGGGGCACTTGTTATTAACCGTCCCCGGCTCATAAGCTAAGCCAAAATTCTCTTTGATAAGGCCCTTCCCATAAGGATGGGGAGGCCTATCCTTTCTGGATAAGGCCCTTCCCATAAGGATGGGGAGGTCTATCCTTTCTGCATAATTTTGGCTTATTCGCCCTGAGAAATTCATAGAATTTCTCAGGACTAGTCCTGGGCAATCTTTCAGATTGACCAGGGCCGGTATAAGTTCGGTCTCACAATTTATGTTCACCCTGTTAGAAATACCATTTTTACTACCCGATAAAACAAAATTTCTAACGGGGTTCGCTTCGTTCCATAAGTTGTGGCCTCACTTAAAACTATCTAACGTCTCTGTTATCGGGCCCTGCGCTAATCCGTTGATAAACTGATGCACTACGGGATGCTGTGTATTTTGAATTTCTTCCGGGGTGCCCTCAGCAATAATCTTACCCTGATAAAGCATAGAGATTTTATCCGCTACTCTGTATGCGCTCTTCATATCATGCGTTACTACAACAGAGGTAACCTTTAATTTATCATGAAGAGTTTTGATGAGTTCATTTATACTATCTGCCGTAATGGGGTCAACGCCGGTTGTAGGCTCGTCGTAAAATATAATATCCGGTTTTATGCATATCGCGCGGGCCAAGGCCACGCGTTTCTTCATCCCGCCGCTTAATTCCGCAGGCGTAAGATTTACAATACCGCCCAACCCCACCAAAGACAATGCCTCTTCTATCCTTTCCAATAATTCCTTCTGGCTAATTTTGGTATGTTCGATAAGGCCGAACCCTACATTCTCACCCACGGTTAAAGAATCAAAGAGCGCGCCGCCTTGAAAAACCAATCCCATCCTGAGCCTCAAATTATCTAATTCTTTTTCGTTTAACATATCGAGGTCTTTGCCATCAATATAAATTTTGCCTTTATCGGGCATCAATACGCGCACAATATGTTTTAATAAAATAGATTTGCCGCAGCCTGAGCGTCCAATAATCACACAGGTTGTCCCTTTTTCAATCGTAAGGTTAAGGTTATCTAAAACCTTATGCGTATTAAATGATTTTGTCAGTCCTTTTATCTCTATCATAAGTGAGGCCCAAACTTACAGAACGAAGTGAATGTAAGTTTGTTGGCCGAACTTATCCCGCCGAGTGCGGCAAAATTATGGAACAGAATTTTGCCGCATTTCACGAGGCGGGATGATTACTGTTAACATGTATCCCTCGCTTAAGCACTTGAACATTTCTTCGAAATGTTCTGTGTAAGCTTCGGGGTTAATTCGCCCAAACAACTTACTCACACTTCGTGTTCGTAAGTTGTGGGCTCATTAAGGAAAAATAAAATAAAACAAGGCGGTGAAGAAGCAGTCACAGGCGATAATCAGAATAAACATCGTCACCACAGCCCGCGCAGTTGCCTTACCCACACCCTCGGCTCCGCCTTCTACATTGAACCCTTCATAGCAACTCACAAAGGCAATGATCATGCCAAAAAATACTGCCTTAGACAGACCGGTAAATAAATCTTTGTAGAGCAGTGCGCTAAAGGTAATATACCGATACATACCAGAAGAGACGCCTAATCTATATACACAGATAAGATAACTGCCGAATATGCCGATGATATTGGCGTATAACGTTAAGATAGGCACCATTATACTTAAAGCCAGAAGCCGCGGAACTATCAGATATTTTATGGGATTTGTAGCGAGTGTCTGCAGGGCATCTATTTGTTCGGTGACCTGCATGGAGCCAATTTCAGCAGTAATTGACGCACCCACTCTTCCTGCCACGACGAGCGCAGTAATAACCGGCCCCAGTTCCCTGACCGTAGAAAGCGCGACAATACTGGCAATGTACATCTCGGCTCCGAGCCGCTGCATTTGAACGGCAGTCTGCAGCGCCATAATCATACCAATAAAAAAAGCAACCAGGGAAATTATGGGGAAACTATCCACGCCTGCCTTTTTGCATTGTTCAAAGATGCGTTCTTTTTTAAAAGGTGGAATAAATAGCCAATAAAAAGTTTGGGACGCTAAACTACTCAAGCCTCCCAAGAAAGAGAATAATGCCAATACCTTTTTACCTAAAATTAAGAATAATTTTTTCACCCCGTTAGAAACCTCCAATTAACCCCGCTAGAATAATAGTTTCTAACGGGGTTCATTGTTCAAGAATCAGTTCTTGATTTTTGCGCAATACTTTAATCGGTAAACCATCTTTAAACTTCTTGGAAATTATTCCAGATGCTAAGGAATCTTCCAAAAACCTTTGTATTGTTCTCTTAAGGGGCCTGGCTCCGAATACAGGATCAAAGCCTTTTTCGATGAGAAAATCTTTTGCCTCTTGACTAACATCTAATATTATATTTTGTTCCTTAAGCCTATCAGCAACAAAACCTATTTCGATATCAATAATGCGTTGCAAGTCTTCTTTAACCAGCGGCCTAAAAACTATAGTGTCATCTATGCGGTTTAAGAACTCCGGTTTAAAGGTGCGTTTTACTTCTTCAAGTAACTTTTCTTTCATATCTTGATAAGTTACTTCTTCTTTTTGCGCTTTAAAACCCAGTGAGCCCGTTTTACGAATTAATTCCGCTCCCACATTAGAGGTCATAATTACCACTGTATTCCTAAAATCTACTTTCCTGCCAAAACTATCAGTAAGACGGCCGTCTTCAAATACCTGAAGGAGTATATTAAATACATCCGGATGCGCCTTTTCAATCTCATCCAATAATATAACTGCGTAGGGCCTGCGCCTTACTTTCTCGGTAAGTTGGCCACCCTCTTCATACCCCACGTATCCGGGAGGCGCGCCTACTAAACGGGAAACATTGAATTTTTCCATATACTCTGACATGTCCAATTGCAAAAGCGCATCTTCATCGCCAAACATAAACTCAGCCAAGGCACGGGCCAAAAGGGTTTTACCTACGCCTGTAGGGCCTAAAAATATAAATGAACCAATAGGCCTCTTAGGATCCTTGATGCCTGAGCGCGAACGCCTTACTGCATGGGCAATCGCAGATATAGCCTCATCCTGGCCCACTACACGTTTATGCAATTCTTCTTCTATCTTTAATAATTTCGCGCTTTCTTTTTCCTCCAATCGAAATATCGGAACGCCTGTCCACTGTGAGACAATTTTAGCAATCTCCTCCTCGCCGAGTTCAGGGCGCATCTTATCTTTGGCCTGTGACCATTCCCGGTTTAATCGCTCTAAATCCTGACGCACCTGCCTTTCCTGGTCTCTTAATGCCGCTGCCTTCTCAAAAAGCTGACTTTTGATATAAGACTCTTTTTCTTTTTTGAGAGACTCCACCTTTTCTTCCAATTGCTTAATCTCAGGCGGCACAACTAAAACATTCAGTCTTGCACGGGAACCCGCCTCATCAATTAAATCCACTGCTTTATCAGGAAGGAAACGGCCTGAGATATAACGGTCGGATAATTTTGCTGCTGCCTCCAATGCCTCATCCAAAAAGTGCACGCGATGGTGTGCTTCGTATCTGTCACGCAGGCCCTTTAATATCTCAATAGTCTCGCCTACAGAAGGCGGCTCAACCATTATGGTCTGGAACCTGCGCTCCAGGGCTGCGTCCTTTTCAATATATTTCCTATACTCATCCATAGTAGTTGCGCCGATACATTGCATCTCACCCCGCGAAAGCGCGGGTTTTAAAATATTAGAAGCATCAATCGCACCCTCTGCTGCGCCAGCGCCTACAAGCGTATGTAATTCATCAATAAAAATAATTACGTCCTGGGAACGTTTTATCTCCTCCATTACTGCCTTGATCCTCTCCTCAAATTGACCGCGGTATTTCGTTCCCGCAACCATCAATGCCAAATCTAAAACAATGATGCGTCTATTGCGCAATACCTCAGGGACATTCCCGGCAACAATGGATTGGGCAAGGCCTTCAACTATAGCGGTCTTTCCCACTCCTGCCTCGCCTAATAAAACCGGATTATTCTTCGTACGCCTGCTTAATATTTGAATGACGCGTTCAATTTCATTCTGGCGGCCGATCACAGGATCGAGTTTATTTTCTCTGGCTAATTCAGTCAAATTTCTGCCAAAGGCATCCAATGCCGGAGTCTTTGTTTTTGGGGTAGAGCTTGCGCCGAAGTTCGGCAATGTCGAACCGAGAAGCTCCATTACTTCATTCCTTACTGTATTTAAGTCTAACCCAAGGTTTAATAATACTTGAGAAGCCATGCCTTCTCCTTCACGGATGAGCCCCAGGAGAAGATGTTCTGTGCCAATATAATTATGCCCTAATGCACGCGCTTCTTCGGCAGCTAATTCCAATGCCTTTTTTGCGCGGGGGGTAAACGGTATGTCTCCGATAATCTGTGTGGTAGGGCCGGGCTGCACTAATTTTTCAATCTCCAGGCGTATCTTTTCTAAAGAAACACCTACCTTCTGTAATACGCTCGCAGCCACGCCTTCGCCTTCACGCACTAAACCTAACAATATATGCTCTGTTCCGATATAATCGTGATTGAAACGCCTTGCCTCTTCCTTGGCTAAAATTACTACTTTTCTGGCTCTCTCTGTAAATCGATTAAACATTACTTCCTCCTTAGATAAACTCGTTTGTGTCAGAGTATCAAAGTATCAGGGTATCAAAGTTAAACCTTTTCTTTGACACATTGACACATTGACACATTGACACTTATATTTTTAATCTGCTCCTAATCAACTCTGCTCTCTTTACATCCCTTTCCTGGCTAGAAAGCTTTTTATTCTCTATTTTCTGTAGATGCGCAGGCTGGGTAATAATAAATAACTCATTTATTGTGCGCCGGTCGAGGTCCTTAATCATCCCCAGGTCGCAACCCAATCTTACCATCGATAATAACTCAATAGTTTCCTGGCTCGTTATAATATGTGCGCTCTTCAGTATTCCGAAACTGCGGTTGATTCTATCTTCTAATACCGCCCTATTTCGGGATAACATCATCTCTCTTGCCTGGCTTTCCTGCTCAATAATCCGCCTAATCAAGCCATTAATATTTTCAATAATATCGCCTTCGCTATGGCCCAAAGAAACCTGATTCGATACCTGAAAAAAATTGCCTGTTGCTTGTGTGCCTTCACCATATAGGCCGCGCGTAGTAAAACTTAACTTGGAAATAGCAGCCAGGACGCGACTGATCTGGGTTGTCATTACCAATGCAGGCAGATGCAACATCGCTGAACCGCGCATACCCGTACCGGTATTTGTAGGACAGGCAGTCAAATAACCCCAATCTGCCAAAAAAGCAAAATTTAACTCTTTGGCCAGACAATCGTCTATCTTATCAATAATATTCCAGGCCTCGAAAAGATTAAAACCCGACTGCATCACCTGCATCCTGATATGGTCTTCTTCGTTAATCATTATTGCTAATATCTCTTCATTGTCAATTATGACTGCCTTGTGATTTGCTCTCTGGCCGTGTTCATAAGACATCAGGTGCCTTTCAATTAAGAACTGTTTATCTACGCTGTCTAAATCTGCTAAATTAAAGGTCGCGGTAGATTTCAGATAATCTACTTTACCTGCCGCCTCTGTAATCGCATTGAGCACTCCCTCGCTTTGTTTTTTGTTTGCCCAGTGCGGAAAAGGAATTTTATCCAAATTTCTGGCTAAGCGTATACGGCTGGAAATAACAATATCGGAATTAGGGCCGCTGCCTTTCAGCCATTCGCTGCTATGATTTACGAGGTCATTTAGTTTCATGTCTTTTCCTTATGAGCCGTTATTATACTCCGCGGCCTGTAAACCTGCGCCCTTTAGGCGCGGATAAGTTGTGGCTGCTTGAGTATCGTTTGCATAGATCCCGCGCTTAAACACTTGAAAATTTCAAAGAAATTTTCTGCGTAAGCACAGGATCAATTCGACCAAACGACTTACGTCGTGCTTATGCACTTCCGTAAGTCTTGGCCTCATTGAGTATTCCGCCCTTAGGAACGCCGGACTTTAGCCCGGGTGGGCTCCATTTTGCGATTGTTTTCTTTCTAACTCTTTTATTTTATCGCGGATCCTGGCTGCCTCCTCAAATGACTCGGTTTCAATTGCTTTCTGCAGTTGGTTTCGCAGGGCTTGCAAATCTCCTCTTTTGTCCAAAACTCTGACCACCCTAAACGGAGACTTGCCAAAATGAAGGATTGAACCATGGATTTTCTTTAATAGGGGCCCGAGGTATTTTTTGAATGTACTATAACATTCACCGCATCCGAGCCGTCCGATCTTTTTAAAGTCAGCATAGGTAAGCCCGCAATTTGCGCATTTAATGCTAACAGCGTCCTCTTTTCCTTTAGTGGGTTTCTCAAACTCAACCAACCCTCCTAAAAGTTCGCTCAGGCCGAACTGTTGTTCCATTTGTAAACTCTTCTGATGAGCACACTGTTCACAAAGATGAAGTTCGTTCATCTGGTTATCGATGATTTCAGTCAAATGTACGGTTGCAGGATTTTTACCGCAAATATCGCATAACATCCTCGCTCCTCCTGTCGCTCGGAGTGTAAAGTGTTTAAGTGTAAAGTTTCTAAGTTTTCAGTTACAAACTTACACACTTACAAACTTACACACTAATATTTAACTCCCTCTCTTTTGGTCAGCTCTTTAAACTTCTTTGTCAAGCTAAGAGTAATCTTACCAGGTTTACCGTCACCGATAACACGGCCATCGACCTTTACCACCGGTATAATCTCTGCAGCCGTACCGGTTAAAAAACATTCATCGGAAATATACACTTCATGACGCGTAAGCACATGCTCATGCACCGGAATCTTGTCTCTTCTGGCAATCTCTAAAACTGTATCGCGCGTAATTCCTCTTAAAGTCCCCATGCATTGCGGAGGCGTATAGAGATGATTGGACTTGGTAATAAAAATGTTATCGCCTGTGCATTCTGCCACATAACCCAACGAATCCAACATAATCGCCTCTTCGTAACCCATATTTGTTGCCTCAATCTTTGCCAGGATATTATTCAGGTAGTTCAAGGATTTTATCTGGGGATTCAGCGCCTCGGGAAGATTTCTTATGGTGGGCACAGTAATAATTTCTAAGCCCTTTTTATAGAATTCTTGAGGATATAAGGCTATTTTATCGGCAATGATTATGATTGCAGCTTTTCCTTCGCATTTACGCGGGTCAAGCCCCAGATCTCCTTCGCCGCGCGTAACCACAAGCCGTACATATGCGTCCTTAAGATTGTTCTCTTTTAAGGTTAAGATAACTGCCTTTATAATTTGCTCTCGAGGAAAGGGGACCTTAAGCATTATGGTATGCGCTGATTCGAAAAGCCTGTCAATGTGCTCCTTCAACTTAAAAACCAAACGATTATAGGAACGTATTCCTTCAAATACGCCGTCGCCGTATAAAAGCCCGTGGTCAAACACAGAAATTTTGGCTTCCTTTTTTTCATAAAACTTGCCATTGATATAAACCTTCATTCTCGCTCCTTTCGTCGCTCGGAGTGTAAAGTGTCTAAGTGTAAAGTGTGTAAGTTTTCTCTTACACACTTACACACTTATAAACTTATACACTTAATTCACCAATACCCCGTCTCTCAAATGATATACAACCTGGGCCGTCTTTGCTAATTCTGCATTATGCGTTACTAAAACTACGGACATCTGATTTTCCAGATTTATTTTTTTCACCAATGCAATTATCTCATCGCTGTTTTTAGAATCGAGATTACCCGTAGGCTCATCGCATAAAAGCAAGCCTGGCTTATTTATCAACGCGCGCGCAATCGCCACTCTCTGCTGTTCTCCTCCGGAAAGCTGGCTGGGAAAATGCGTTAATCTCTGGTTTAAACCTACGTTTTCCAGAATTTCCAAAGCCCTTTTCCTTAACTCGTAACTCGTAACTCGTAACTCGTAACTAACCAAAGCAGGCATAGATACATTTTCCCAGACCGTAAATTCCGATAACAAATGGTAAAACTGAAACACAAAACCTATTCTTTCATTTCTTATCTTGGAAAGCTGTGCATCGCTTAAGCCATAGATATCTTTTTGTTCAAAAATAACTTCACCTTGCGTCGGTGTATCTAAGCCGCCTAAGATATGCAGCAATGTAGATTTACCCGCACCTGATGGCCCGACTATGGCCACGAACTTACCTTTCGCTATGCTTAAATTTACGCCCTTCAATACTTCTAATTGTTTATTACCGTTATAATAAACCTTGTGTATACCCTTGGCTTCTAACATATAACATATAACTTATAACTTATAACTTTTATTCGTACCTTAATGCTTCAACCGGATTTAATCGGCTAGCCTTGCGTGCAGGATAAATAGTTGAGATCAAGATAATGGCTATTGCTGCCAGTATAATCAAAGTAATATCCGGCCAGAATTCTATAGATACCGGCAGTCTATCAATATAATATATATCCTGAGGCAATTTTATAAATTGATATTTTTTTAATAAACCGCATAGCAGGACCCCGCCGACGGTGCCAGAGAAAGTACCCAGAGTTCCGATAATCAAACCTTCGTAAGTAAAAATATTTCTAATTCTAGCAGAGGTCATGCCTATGGCTTTTAATATCCCGATATCTCTGGTTTTCTCAACCACCATCACCACAAGCGTGCTTATAATATTAAAAGAAGCAACCAGGATTATTAATGTTAATATAATAAACATGGTCAGTTTTTCTAATTTTAAGGCAGCAAAGAAATTCTGATTTGCCTCCATCCAGGTCTTCAGATTATAATCAAAGCCCAGGATATTGCTAAGTTCAACTTTAACCTGAGCCGCTAAATTAAGGTTATCTAATTTTACGGCAATGGCGCTGAATTTATTATTTAAACCTAATATATCCTGTGCTGTCTTGGTGTCAGTAAATACCAGATTTAAATCGTAATCATACATCCCCGAATTAAATATGCCTACCACTTTTAAATTGCGTTCTTTGCCAAAAGGCGAATAGATAGTAAGGTCTGAATTTAGGCCTAATCCTAAGTATAAAGCTAATTCCTTGCCAATAATTACCTTATCCTGTCCTAAGCTATCCATATTGCCTGCGGTCAGGTATTTTTTGAGCTTTGTAACCGAAGATTCTGTTTGAGGGTTTATTCCTTTTAAGCCCACTGCAATGAATCGATTCCCTTCTTTAATTAAAACCTGGCCCTGGACATAAGGGCTGATGCCTTTAATTTGCGGATTGGCAGAAATCTTGTTTAATATCTGAACGTATTCCTTATCATCTATGCCTTTATAGCTCGTTATCGTAATATGCGAATAGTTGCCAACGATCTTATCGCGTAAATCCTTGTCAAAACCAGTCATTACCCCAATAACCACAATAAGCGCCATCACGCCTATAGCTATGCCTAAAATAGAAATAATACTAATAAGTGAAATAAATTTTTCTTTTCTTTTAGTAATAAGATAACGCCAGCTTATAAATAATTCAGTTCTCATTTTTGTTCTGACCTCAACAAAGGAAATAAAATCACATCCCTGATTGACGGCTGACCCGTAAATAACATTACCAACCTATCTATACCTATACCCAAACCGCCTGCGGGCGGCATACCATGTTCCAACGCCAAAACAAAATCTTCGTCGATCGCTTTCTTCTCATCGGTTCCCATCTCTTTAATCTCGACCTCAAAGCGCCTCTTCTGTTCTATGGGGTCATTTAATTCTGAATAAGCATTGCCTATTTCTAAACCCGCTACATATAACTCAAATCTTTCTGAAATTAGAGAGTTGTCTTTCTTGGTCTTAGCCAAAGGGCATAAATTGGTAAAATAATCCGTAACAAATACTGGAGTAACATTCACCCCGTTAGAAATTTTTCCTTCACCTGTTATAGCTTTGGTATTTCTAACGGGGTTCATATCCTGCTCTAATATATCTTCGATGAGCTTGGCAACCTGCGAGCGGGTAAGCGAGCCCGCACCCTGGGTGAAACCTTTACTCTGTAGTTTCTTTAACATAACCGGCGCCTCATCGTCCGGCTCGATACCAAATTTTTCTTTTACG
>Ga0210017_1002931_pt1 | contig 14466 bp, 10 predicted proteins | sample CryGeyCG2014_020_FD_183966 | JGI IMG/M metagenome (GOLD analysis project Ga0210017, IMG submission 183966) | Groundwater microbial communities from aquifer - Crystal Geyser CG08_land_8/20/14_0.20 (SPAdes) (version 2) | ecosystem: Environmental > Aquatic > Deep subsurface > Groundwater | place... | reverse complement strand
GATGAAGCCAGAGGAGGTAGTGCATATCTTAAATGAGTATTTTTCAGCAATGATTGAGATAATCTTCAAATATGAAGGAACTCTGGATAAGTTTATTGGTGATGCAATTATGGCTGTCTTTGGGGCACCGGTAGCCCATCCTGATGACCCGCAGAGGGCTTTGCGCACGGCAGTTGAGATGAGAGAGGAATTGAAAAAGTTGCAAGAGAAATGGAAAGGAGAAGGAAGACCTGCTTTTGACATTGGCATTGGGATTAATACTGGAGAGGTAGTGGCGGGTAATATTGGCTCGTCTGAGCGGATGGACTATACTGTAATTGGTGATAATGTAAATCTTGCCTCCCGCCTGGAATCATTAAATAAGGAACACCAGACCCATATCTTAATTAGCGAAGACACTTACCAGAAGGTTAAGGATGTGGCTAAAGTCCGCCCCATAGAGCCAGTAAAGGTTAAAGGGAAAGAGAAAGAAGTAATGATTTATGAGGTGGAAGGGCTGAAGTAGAGGAGGATGGTATGCTTGAGCAAAAGAGTAAGGAAGAGGTAAGAAGACTTAAAAAGGAACTGAAAGTTAAAGAGCAAAGGCTAAAGAAGAGTGAGCAGGAATTAGCTTATCTGCAAGGGTCTTATGGACGCTTGAATTTAAAGGCCGAGATATTACAGGTGGTTAGTCGGGCTATAAATTCAGCTTATTTTGATTTGGGTAAGTTATTAGAATTTATTATGGACTTAGGATTAAGAGTGGTAAGAGTAGAGGCTGGCTCTTTGCTCCTTTTAGATGAAGAGAGTAAAGAGTTAAGATTCTCGGTAGCCAAGGGGGAGAGAGGTGACCAGGTAAAGAAGTTTAAACTAAAGTTAGGAGAAGGAATTGCGGGCTGGGTGGCTAAGACCGGAAAGCCAGAGGTTGTTCTTGATGTGAATAAAAGCCCCCATTTTAAAAGAGAGATTAGCCGACTAATTGGCTTTCCTACTTATTCTGTCCTCTGTGTTCCCTTAAAGGTTAGGAAGAAGATAATTGGTGTAATTGAGATGATTAATAAGAAAGGAAAGAAACCATTTAGTAAGGAAGACAAGGAATTGCTTACAGTTTTAGCTAATCAAGCTGCTATTGCTTTGGAAAATGCCGAGCTTTTTAGAAAAGCTGAAGAGAAGATTAGAGACTTAACTACCCTCAGTGAAGTAAGCACACTTATTGCCTCCAGTTTGGATGAAAATATAGTCCTGGAAAATATTATGAACTTGACTACCCAGTTAATGAAAGCAGAAGGTTCTTCCTTGATGCTGATTAATGAAAAGACAGGAAATTTGGAGTTTGTGGTGACTAAAGGAGAGAAGAAGGAGGAAGTAAAAAAAGTAAAGTTAAAGCTGGGAGAAGGAATTGCTGGTTGGGTAGCAAAGGAAGGTCAGCCTCTTTTAATCCCTGATGCCTATAAAGACCCCCGTTTCAGCCCTAAAGTAGATAAGGATACTGGCTTTAAGACTAAATCTATTCTCTGTGTGCCTTTGGAGGTTAAGGATAAAGTCATCGGGGTAGCAGAAGTGCTTAATCGTCTGGACGGAAAACCTTTTGAGGAAAGGGATGTAGAATTATTCTCATCCTTTGCCAACCAGATGGCTGTAGCTATTGAAAATGCTAAATTATACCGGGACCTAAGAGAGCTGTTCTTGAGCACAGTTAAGTCTCTGGCGGCGGCTATTGATGCCAAATCACCTTATACTCGTAAACACTCAGAAAAAGTAGCTGAATATGCCCTGGCTATAGCCAAGGAATTAAAACTTTCTTCCGAGGAACAGGAGATTGTTCATCTCTCCGGCCTTCTCCATGATGTTGGTAAGATTGGAATAGATGAGAAGCTCCTTAATAAGCAGGGAAGACTGACTGATGAAGAATATGCCCAGATAAAGGAGCATCCAGCGATTGGGGCTGAGATTATTGAGCCGATAGGACCCTTAAAAGCTATAATCCCCGGGGTGCGCAGTCATCAAGAACGTTATGATGGGAGGGGATACCCTGATGGATTAGCAGGTGAAAAGATACCCCTGACCGCTAGAATTTTAGCTGTAGCTGATACTTTTGATGCTATGACCTCCGACCGACCTTATCGAGATAAGTTTGCTGATGAGATAGCCCAGCGGGAGATAGAAAATTGCGCTGGCACCCAGTTTGACCCCCAGGTAGCCCGGGCTTTCCTTAGGGCTTATAAAAAGGGTGAGGTTGTGAAGAAGTATGTGATAAATGGTTGAAAGGAGGAAGACAGATGTTCTTTCTTTACCGTTTAATTTTAGCTCATCTACTTACTGATTTTCCCTTTCAGACCAGTTATATATTTAAGTTGAGAAAGAATTGGTGGGGGAATCTTATTCATGCAAGTATCTTTATCCCTACCGGAGCGATTTTAGTCTTGCCTTTTTTAGGAAAAGCCTGGCTTTGTGTAGTCTTCATTGGTATTACCCATTTTATAATTGACCAGTGGAAGGTTATTAAGACAAAGGATGGCAACATCTGGCTCTTTTTAGTTGACCAAATTATCCATTTCAGTTTTATAATTATAGTAGCTACATTTTTAGAGACTGAGATTGTGATGGTAGTGCCAACACTCTCTCTTCCTCCTTTTGCCTTTTCTCTTTCCTACCTTAAAGGGTTAATTGTTTATGCTTATTTCCAAGATAAGTTTATTCTTTATCTTATTGGTTATCTAGTCTCTACCTTTACCGGCGCGGTCCTAATCTATGAAATAGAAAGAGTCTTTTTCCCTAAAATCAGGAAAGAAACAGTTTTGGATAAAGGTATAATTAGCTTAGGTGAGCGAGCTTTAATTACCACTCTAATAGTCATCAATCAGTATCTCTGGATCCCTTTAGTACTCCTAACTAAATCCATAATCTTATTTGCTACCCAGAGGAAGGTAGATAGGTTTTACCAATTTCTCACCTTAAGTTTAGTCTTGAGTGCCAGCATCTCCATTCTTGTAGGATTATGCTTAAGAATTATAGATTAAATCAATGGGGTCAGACCCCTCCCGATAGGCGGAATTTAACAAACGACTTTGTAAATGACCTTGTAAATAGCTTTAATAATAAATGTTTTAAGAGTCATATTCAAGTCGTCTGTTAATAAGGCGGTGGGGATGTGGGGTCAGACCCTTAGAGGAGGAAAAGATGCGCCGCTTCTTATTTAAGATTATCATCCTCCTTCTTGTTATTGGAGGCTTATACATCTTATCTGAGGTCTTTTTGCCTGACCTAATAGGCAGGAAGATAAGCAAGATAATCAAAGGCAAAGAGGGAGTAAAAAGCTCGGTAGAGACTAAAGTATCCAGTCATCCAGCCCTAAAGATTGCTCTGGGCAGGTTAGATAAAGTAAGTATAAAGATTAAAGAATTAAATACTGCTGGCTTAAAACTAAAGGATGTAAAGACCAAGCTAAAGGCGGTATCTTTTGACCTTCCAGATTATCTTCGTCACCAGAAAATAAGAGTTAAGAGTATCAAAGCCTCAGACTTAGAGATAAAGATTAGCGAATCTGATTTGAATGAATACTTGCAAAGGGGAAAAGACTTTAGGGATTTTAAAGCAAGATTAGTTCCCGGGAAGGTTATTCTTAAAGGAGAAGTTGAGGTCTTAGGAGCACCCCTTGATGTCTCTTTAGAAGGAGATTTTGTGATTGAAGAAGAAAGTAGGATGAGGTTTGTAGGAAGAAAGCTGAGAGTCTCGGGAAGGAAGCTGCCAGACTTTATTACCCGCCAGGTTATAGAAAAGACTAATCCAGTAGTAGACTTTAGTTTCTTAGACCTACCCTTGAGTTTGAAAAGAGTTATTATTGGGGAAGGTTATATAAAGCTTTTGGGCACTATTGAGGCCGAGGAGAAATAACTTGTATCTTAAAAAAGCAGAGTTTCTTGGTTTTAAGAGTTTTGCTACCAAGACCGAGCTAAGGTTTACCCCGGGAATAACTGCTGTTGTTGGTCCTAATGGTTCTGGCAAGAGCAATATTGTTGATGCTATCCGCTGGGTTTTAGGAGAGCAAAGTTTGAAGACCTTAAGGGGTTCCCGCCTGGAGGAAGTAATCTTTGCCGGAACAAATGAGCGTTCGCCTTTAGGATTAGCTCAGGTAAGCCTAACTCTGGACAACGGTGATGGCAGTCTGCCTCTTTCTTACAGTGAAGTTAAGGTAAGTAGAAAGGTCTTTCGCTCCGGAGAAAGTGAATACGAAATTAACAAAAATCCCTGCCGTCTAAGAGATATTCAGGAACTCTTTATGGACACTGGTTTGGGAAAAGATGCCTACTCCCTGGTCAGTCAAGGGGAGATAAATTTAGTCTTAAGTAGCAAGCCGGAGGAACTCCGATTCCTTCTAGAGGAAGCAGCTGGAGTGAGTAAGTTTAAATACCGAAAAAAAGAAGCTTTAAGAAAGTTAGAGGTTACCCGGGAAAATCTCTTGCGTCTTGATGATATTGTTAGAGAAGTAAGTAGTCAACTTCAGCCTCTGCGGGAGCAGGCAGAAAGAGCAAAAGAATACCAAAGAATAAGTAGTAGGTTAAAAGACCTGGAGGTAAGTATTATTGCTAAGGAGATAAAAGATAAGCAGGAAAATTTAGGCAAAATAAAGGGAGAAATTAAGACTCTCAAGGAAAGAGTCCAAGGTCTTGAAGAGGAAGAGAGGGCTAAAGAGGGGGAGAAGGAGTTAAAGAGAAAAGAGCTAGGAGCTAAAGAGGATAACCTTATGGAGAAGCAAAAAAGACAAGAGGTCCTCTCCCAGCAAGAACAAGAAGTCAGGACAAAGGCTGCTGTAGGTGAAGAAAGAATAAAGACGATAAGAGAGCAAAGAGAAAGAGAGGATGAAGAGATAAAGAGAGCAGGAGAAGAGCTTTCCACATCTACTTCCCAATTAAAAGAACTCAAAGAGGAAAGAGAAGACCTCCTTCTCCTGATTAAGAAGAAGGAGGTAGAGCTAAAAGAAAAGATAAAAGAAAGAGAGGAGGTTGAAGAAAAGATAAGAAGTCTTAGTGAGGAAGAAGAGATAAAAAAAGCCGAGGTAATTGAAGGGGTAAGAGAGCTCTCTAATCTGCATAATCAGTTGTCTTTTTTGCAAGCAAAGAACAAGGAAAAGGAGAAAAGGGAGAGAAAAGAAAAAGAGGAGGTAAACTTAAAGAAAGAGGAAAGAGAGAAAACAAGAGAAGAGCTCTCCTTGCTTAAGTTTAAATTAAAAGAATTAGAAAGAGAGAGCAAGGAGGAAGAGCTAAGACTTAAGACTTTAAGGCAATTTGAAGGATATTCAGAGGGGGTAAAAAATATTCTCGGGGAACAAAAGAATAATCCCTCTTTGTTTCCTAATATTTGTGGAGTGATTGCCTGCCTTCTTAAGGTGCCGGAAGACTTAAGAATAGCTGTTGAGGTAGCCCTTAATGCTCACTGGCAGGACTTAATAGTAGAAGATGAAGAAGAAGCAGAGAAAATTATCAGCTATCTTAAGACCAATCAAAAAGGGAGAGCCACTTTCTTCCCTTTAGCTCTTTTAAGAGATAAAGAACCTCTATTTGACTTTACTTCTCTCTATGGGCCAGGGGTTAAAGGTTTAGCCTTAGATTTAGTAGAGTTTGACCCTAAATATGAGAAAGTAATAAAATACCTTTTAGGTAATGTCTTAGTAGTTGACAATCTCTCTACTGCCAGGGCAAAGTTTAAGTCTTTAGATAATTTATCCTCTCCTTCGGTTAAGATAGTTACTCTTTCTGGTGACTTAATTGACTCCTCCGGCACTATTACTGGCGGCAGCACTCAAAGAAGGATAAGTATAGGAATGAAGGAGGGAGAACTTATTCTGGATGAAGAAGAAAGATTAAAGGAGGATTTAAGAAAGAAGGAGATGCAAAGAGCTTCCTTAGGGAAGGACCTGGAAGTTTTTATAAAGGAGGAGGAAAGTAAGACTAAAGAGCTCGACATCTTAAGTAAAGAGCTTTCCTTAGAAGAAAAAGAGAGAAAGGAGATGTTAGAAGAAGAGAAAAGACTTGAAAGGGAGCTAAAGGATTTAACTATTAAAGATACCTCTCTTAACAGCTCTCTTAATACTTTATCTGACAATCTTGCAACCTTTCGCTCCCGCCGCGAGGAGACATCTCTTCTGATAACCTCTCTTAAAGTAGACCTTGCCGGAGCTAAAGAAAGGATGGAAAGCCGGGAGGGAAGAATAAGAGAGAGAAAAGAAAGAGGAGAAGAGCTAAATAAAAGGATAAAAGTTGAGACCGAAGAGAGAAAAAAGAGGGATTTAGATGAAAAAGAACTTGAGTGTAACCTAAAGGACTTGGTTAAATTAGAAGAAGAGGAGGGAAGAAAGAAGAAGGAAATTGAGGGAGAGATAGATAAGGCTAAAGAAGAACAAGCAGCTTTAAGGGAAGAGATTGGAAGGATAGAAGAGGAGTTAAAAGAAAAGGGTAAAAAGAAGAGCCGAGAGCTTGAAGAAGAACATACTCTTGAGATTGAAGAAGCAAAGAAAGAGGCTGAAAGAGATGAATTATCATCAAGATTAAAGCAGAATTATAATCTCTCTTTTGAAGAGGCTGAAGCGCACCTGGGGAAGATAGAGGACTGGGACAGGGTTTTAGCTCAAGTAGAGCGGTATAAGAATAAACTAAGCTCCTTAGGCTCGGTTAATCTGATAGCCAGGGAGGAATATGAAAGGCAAAGCCAGAGATTTAACTTTTTAGTTGAGCAGCAGGAAGACCTAAAAAAAGGGAGGGATTCTCTTAATAAGGTAATTAGAGAGATAGATAGAGATACAAAGAAAGCATTTTTAAAGACTTTTCAGGAAATAGAGTCAAATTTTTCTCAAATCTTTAAGAGCTTATTTGGAGGAGGAGAAGCAGGACTTATCTTGGTAGAGCCAGATAATTTATTAGAGACCGGGGTAGAGATTGAGGTGCAATTACCAAAAAAGAAAAGGCAGAATTTACTACTCTTATCCGGAGGAGAAAAGAGCTTGACTGCTATAGCTTTCTTATTTGCTATACTTAAGACCAAGCCCAGTCCCTTCTGTATTTTGGATGAGGTTGATGTAGCCTTAGATGAGGCTAATGTAGAAAAGTTTGCTAACTTGCTTTTAGAATTTGTTAAGGATTCCCAATTTATTGTCATTACTCATAGCAAAGGGACTATGGAGGTAGCTGATGTTTTGTATGGGGTGACTATGGAAGAGGCTGGGGTATCTAAATTAGTCTCACTAAAATTAGCTGAGAGGGAGACTTAAATTACAAATCCCAAACCTTATACAAGTAAAATCCCAAATCCCAATAATTACCAATACTACCAAACAAATCCCAATTACCAAATCCCAAACTTTATCTGTTCCCTGTTTTGGATTTGGTAGTATTTGGATTTTGGATTTTCTACATGGGAGGTCCGCTGGTCAACAGATTGAAGATAAGCTTATCAAAGACGGGGGAAAATTTCCAGAACATCTTCAAGAAGATAATAACTGGTAGAGTTGCTATTGAGGAAAGCCTCTTTGAGGAATTGACGGAGCTACTTATTCGGGCTGACCTGGGAGTCAAGACGACCTCAAAAGTAGTTACAAACCTTAAAGATAAGGTTTTAAGAAAAAAGATTGCTGAGCCTTCCCAACTTCCGGAGTTACTCAAAGAAGAACTGCTATCTCTTTTGCCGGCTAATTCTCTGAAGATAAGCACCTCCAAAGGGACTCTCACAGTTATCTTAATGGTGGGGGTAAATGGAGGGGGAAAGACTACTACTATTGGGAAGTTAGCTTATCGGTTTAAGAAAGAAGGGAAATGTGTCTTACTGGCGGCTGCCGATACTTTTAGAGCCGCTGCCGTTGAACAGCTTGAGGTCTGGGGAAGAAGAGTAGGGACAGAAGTGATTAAGCAAAGACCAGGGGCTGATCCAGCCGCAGTGGTCTATGATGCCCTCTCGGCAAGCCTATCTCGAGGTGTTGACATCTTAATTATTGATACTGCTGGAAGATTGCATACTAAAGTAAATTTAATCGAGGAACTAAAAAAGATAAAAAGAGTAATTAAGAGAAAAGTTCCTCAAGCACCTCAGGAAGTGCTTTTAGTCTTAGATGCAACTATTGGTCAAAATGCTCTTTCTCAGGCTTTAATTTTCAAGGAAGCAGTAGGTCTAACTGGGATTGTGCTTACCAAGTTAGATGGAACAGCCAAAGGGGGAATTATAATTGCTATCTTTGAAGAATTAAAGGTGCCGGTTAAGCTGGTAGGAACAGGAGAAAGATTAGAAGACCTAATTGATTTTAACTCCTTTGATTTTGTCTCGGCCTTAACTAGTTCTTAGTTCTTCTTCTACCCGGCTGTAGGGGCTTGATTTATCAAGCCCGTTTTCAATCTACCCGGCTTTAGCCGAGGGTTAAAACAGACACAAAACATCAGAAGTCAGAAGTCAGAAGTCGGAAGTCAGATTTCTGTCTTCTGTCCTCTGTCTTCTGTCTCTGGTCTTATTTTAACCAGGGGCTGCGGCTACGATCCCCGGTCAAAAAAGATATTTTTACCACTTACACTCAAAGGTATACCATAAATAATACTCACCTCTTCTCCCAACAATTTAAGCTTTTGGGCGGCTAATCCTATCCTCCCCATTATCCGGTTATCTACTCTATGGTTAGAAGCTATACTTACTGCTGAGCCAAGAGCAATCCCTAAATCAACAAGGTGGGAAGAGCTTGTTGTCCCCAATAAGACTACTAACTCAGACTTACTTACACCTTCTGCATCGCGGAGAAAGTGCTGGTCACCAGTCTCTTGGCATAGGTCCTTCATCTTATCAACTATTTTCTCTTTAGTCTCTTTACCTATTACCGCACTAACAATATTGTCTAGGCCCCCGGTCTTGGGAGCAGTCCTGGCCGCTACACACATCAGATAAGCTACAACCTCTATTCCCCTTTTTTCTGCTTTGTCACTGGGAATAATCATTCTTCTTACCTCCTTTTTTTGTCCTTAAGATATGTCTTAATTTCTTGGCGTCTTCTAAGTCAATTGGGCGCCCTGCCTGCTCCTTAAGATGGATAAGGTCAATACTGTATATTTTTTTTCTTAAGTCTTCTAAAAAGTCTTAGCGATTCTTTTTCTTTTTCCATTCTTGCAATCCTCGACCAAGTAGCTCTTGATACATAAACAAAAGCTCAAGGTTCTTTGGCTGGACAATATTCTTGCTTTCTGTATGTTTTCTATAATTATTTTTTCGTTTAGTAATGGTTTTCATCTTAGTCATTTTTTAAAAATAATAAATTTAACCTCCTCTCTACTTTGTTTTTTTGCCCTATCCTTATTTTACCACATCAGTGTATCTTTGTCAATTTATCGCGTTAAGTTATCTAAAATGTAACCGAAATCTGTCCTGCTTTGTAGAGGCAGGACTTTAGTCCTGCTTTGTTTTAGCGATTTTGTTTTAGCGACTCTAAAGAGTCGCCTCTACGGTCCTGCTTTGTTTTAGCGATTTTGTAGAGGCAGGACTTTAGTCCTGCTTTGTTTTAGCGCCTCTACAAGAATCGCCTCTACTTTTAAGGTAAAAAGAGGATTATAAATCCCGCCCCAGCAGATTTGTAGGGGCGACAAATATTTCGCCCGTCATTACGGGTTTGATACGACCCAAACCCTTCGGGTTTGTGTGCCCGACCCCTACAATTCCTGTGGTTGGGTTACCTATTCCTGAGCCTGTCAGGAACAGGCTTAAATGACTTGACAGGTTCAAAACATTTGACCTTTAACCTTTTCTAGGGTATAATACTGCCAAAGTGAGAAGCGGGACCTGATGCCTCTTGGCTATTGCCCATTGGCTGATGGCGAGCTTTGAGCCAAAGTGGGGAGGAGATTAGCTATGCTCTTTAAGGAGAGATTCTTAAGTGAATTGTTGGATAAGCCGGTCCTAAATTTAGAAGGAAGGAGAATTGGCAAGTCAAAAGAGGTGATAATTGCCTTAGATTCTGAGTTTCCTAAGGTTTCCAGCCTAATAATATCGAACAAGAGAAAGGAAGCAAGAATCCCCTGGGAGGAAGTAGCTCTGGTAACTCCTCAGTTTATTACTCTTTCTCTGGAAAGCATTGATAGCTCTTCTTATTCCTCCGCTTATGATGAGCTCTTTCTTAAAAGAGACATTCTGGATAAGCAAATAATTGATACTCAAGGGGCAAAGGTAGTAAGGGTTAATGACCTAAAATTGGCGCAGGTTGAGAAAGATGTGAGATTAATTGCTGCCGAGGTGGGAGCTTTGGGGATACTAAGAAGGTTGGGACTGGAGAAGAGTTTTAAGACTTTAACCAATCTTCTTGGTTATCAAATCTCAAATCTTCTCATTAGCTGGAATTTTCTTGAGCCGATAAGCTCGGAATTAACTCAATTAAGGTTAACTCTTCCTTATAAAAAGTTGTCTAAACTCCATCCCTCAGACATTGCCGAGGTTATCAGTCAGTTAAGTGATAAGGAAAGATTGGTTATCTTTAGTTCCTTATCTATAGAGGTGGCGGCTGAGACTCTGCACAAGTTGGAACCAGGAGCCCAGACCTCAATTATAGAGGACCTGGATGAAAAGAAAGCCTCCAAAATTTTAGAGACTATGCCCTCAGACGAAGCCGCTGATGTCTTAGGAGACTTATCAGAAGAGAAGACCTCTAGGCTAATGAGGCTGATGAAGAAAGAAGAGGCTGAGGAAGTGGGGGGACTGCTTAAACACGACGATAATACAGCCGGGGGATTAATGACTACCGAATATATTACTTTCTCCCCGGAGGTATCAACTGAGGAAGTTATTAAGAACTTAAGAGAATTAGCTCCTTCTGCCGAGACCATCTATTACCTTTATGTAACTGATAGGAAAGATTGCCTGGTGGGGGTCCTTTCTCTGCGGGACTTAATTATTGCTGACCCTAAAATACCAATTAAGAGCATTATGCACACTAAAGTAATCAGTGTCCAAGAAGAGGAAGATGCAAAAGAAGTGGCTGAGATTATTTCCAAGTATAATTTTTTAGCCTTACCAGTAATAGATAAGGAAAAGAAGTTAATTGGGATAGTTACTGTTGATGATGTAGTGGACCTGGTTATCCCTCCTCTTGCCCGCAGAAAGCATCTTAGGAGAGGATAAAAAATCTGAGGCGCATGAACACCCCCTGATTTAATCAGGGGCTGAAGGGTGCGGCTACCACCGCAGAAAGCATCTTAGGAGAGGATAAAAAATCTAATGGAGCTCGGTAGCTAAAGATGAAAAGATTGAAAAGAAGGGCATTATTTTTTTTATCTATTATGGGGCCGGGGATTATTACTGCCAGTGCCGGTAATGACGCTGGGGGTGTTGCTACTTATTCTTTAGTCGGAGCTACTTTTGGCTACCGGATGCTCTGGCTACTCTTCTTAATGACTTTCTGCCTGGCAATTGTTCAAGAGATGGGGACAAGGATGGGGGCAGTCACCGGCAAAGGTTTATCAGGCTTAATCCGGGAAGAATTCGGGGTGAGGTTAACCATCTTAGCCGTATTAGCTCTTCTGGTGGCTAACGCGGCCTGCACAATTGCTGAATTTGCTGGCATTGCTGCCAGCCTACAGCTCATGGGGATTAGTAAATATCTCTCTGTCCCTTTGATGGCTTTGGTTGTCTGGGTAGTAGTGCTGAGGGTCTCCTATAAAGGCTTAGAAAAGGTCTTTTTAGGTCTCTGCCTGGTCTATTTTACCTATATTGTATCTGCATTTCTTGTCCATCCACCCTGGACAGAAGTCTTAAAGCACACCTTTGTCCCTACTTTCAACCTTCAGTCTCATTATATTTTAATTCTTATTGCTTTTATTGGCACTACCATTACTCCCTGGATGCAGTTTTATGTTCAGTCCTCAGTGGTAGATAAAGGGATTAGCCCGGAAGAATATAGATACGAGCGATTAGATGTTATCGGTGGTGCCCTCTTTGCTAATCTTATTGCCTTTTTCATTATTATCTGCTGTGCGGCTACTTTATTTAATCAAGGAATTAGGATTGAGACCGCTCAAGATGCGGCTTTAGCTCTTAAGCCCTTAGCTGGTGAGTATTGCAGCCTTCTTTTTGCTCTTGGTCTCTTTGGTGCTTCTATGTTAGCGGCTGGGGTCCTTCCTCTTTCCACTGCTTATGCAGTATGTGAATCCTTTGGCTGGGAAAGTGGGTTAAGTAAGACTCTTAAAGAAGCGCCATTCTTTTATATCCTTTATACTCTTTTAATCTTAATCTCTGCCGGGGTAGTCTTATTTCCTAAGATACCTTTAATCTGGGTAATGTTATTATCTCAAGACATCAATGGTATCTTACTCCCGGTGATCTTAATCTTTATGCTTCTCTTGATTAATAATAAGAGAATTATGGGGAGATACACTAACAGTCGCCTTTACAACATTATTGTTATAGCTCTGGTGGGATTTATTATTATCCTTACTATCTTACTGCTGGCTGGAAGCTGGGGAGGGATACTTAAAACTTGACATTTTTTAAAAAAAGAGTAAAATTACTTCAGTTGCAACTCAACAAGCTCAACAAACTCAATGAACTCAAAGTCGTGCTGGTAGGAGGGCATTCATGCCCGATATAATCGGGCCTAATCGTGCCTAAAGGCACTCCTACCAACTCAACAAACTCAAAGGAGGTGAGATATGGAAATTTCAAAAGAAGAAAATTCACTAAAGATTGTGCTGGGAATACTGGCAATCGTCTTCTTGGTTACTGATCTGGTTTTAGTATTTGCAACTCCTTTGCTCTTTAATTTAATAAATATATCTGCTGAGCTGATTGGTGCCGGAAAGACCCCCCTTCCAGTTGAGAAATTCCATCTTGCTCTTACAAACTCAATGATGCTGATGATTACTTACATCTCCTATATGGTCTGGAAGGATGTAAAGAAAAACTTGAATATGGTGCCGGTCTTAATGCTCTCTAAAATTGTCAGTTCAGCAAGCGGTCTGCTTCTCTTCTTTTTCTCGGCGAGATACTTTGCTTATTTAGTGCTGGCAATAACTGACTTTCCACTCTTTGTAATTGTCTATATTCTGTATAAGAGAGTTCGGAGATAGTCCCATGATCTAGCTCACCGTTTTGGACGGTGCGAGAGGACAGAGGACAGAAGCGAGTAGAAAACAGGAGTGACACCCGTTAGGGTGTTATAGATAACAGGCTAACGCCTGTCACTCCTTACTGGGGCAAGGATAAAGGGATGAATTTAGGAAAGGTAATCCAAACTATCCTTTCTGAACCTGATTATGTCTTTCAACAACTCTTTCCCTTGACCTTGCACGGGATAAATAAGAGCATAAGCAACTTATCAAGAGGTTATAGCCTTCCTCCGAAGAGATTACTTATTGCTTTAACTACCAAGTGTAACTTAAGATGCCCAATGTGTGTTCTCTGGGGGGAGATGGGGTTGGAAAAGAGTGAATCTCCCCCCCAGTTTATGAAAGAAGAATTAAATCCCGCTGAGATTAAAAGACTCATTGCTCAAGTCTCTCTTTATAAGCCCAGTATTATCCTTACTGGAGGAGAGCCTTTATTATATAAAGGGTGGGAAGAAGTAGCTGGGTATATAAGGAGCAAAAACCTAAGGCTATTTATGGCTAGCGGAGGGATGCTAATTGAAGAGAATGCTGAAGAATTAGTTAAGACAATTGACCATCTGCAAATCTCCCTTGATGGGCCAGAGAAAAGAGTTCATGATGAGAGCCGGGGAGTAAAAGGGTCTTTTGAGAAAGTAATCTCCGGGATTAAGGCTATTGCTCAGATTAAAAAGAAAAGGGGAGAAAGAAGGCCCTTTATAAATGTTTGTTATACTATCTCTAAGGTAAATTATAAATATTTAAATAAGACAGTTAATTTTTTGCAGTCTTTAAAAGTGGAGATTAATGAATTAGCCTTTCAACATTTAGAGTTTACTGACAAAAAAAGTTTAGAGAAGCACCAAAAAATATATCAGGAAGAATTTGGAATTGAGACTAACTTCTGGTCGGGATTTCTCTATCAGCCAGAAGGGATAGATGTAAATTATCTAAGGGAGGAGATTAAAAAAGTAAAGGAAAGAGGGCAGCCGGGAATTAAGGATATAGTCTTTAGACCAAACTTAAATCTCTCTGAGATTGATGATTATTATACTACAGATAAGCTCCTGCCCCGCTATTTTCGTAAGTGTCTTGCTCCTTGGCAGGAAGCTTTTATTCTGCCCAACGGGGATGTCTGGACCTGTGCTGATTATATCGTAGGTAATATTAAAAAGACAACCTTTAAAAGTATCTGGAATAATCAAAAGTCCCGTAACCTGAGGAAGACCTTAAATAAAATAAAAGTCTTCCCTATTTGTAAGACCTGTGCCAGCTTGTATGTATATTAAAGAAGGGGGTCAAAAATGTTATGAAACCACAGGTGAACACAGATTAAATCCCAAACAAATGAAAATCCAAAATCCAAATACTACCAAATCCAAAACAAATCCAAAAT
>Ga0210017_1002928_pt1 | contig 14475 bp, 15 predicted proteins | sample CryGeyCG2014_020_FD_183966 | JGI IMG/M metagenome (GOLD analysis project Ga0210017, IMG submission 183966) | Groundwater microbial communities from aquifer - Crystal Geyser CG08_land_8/20/14_0.20 (SPAdes) (version 2) | ecosystem: Environmental > Aquatic > Deep subsurface > Groundwater | place... | reverse complement strand
TTAAGGGCCCGTGGTGTAGCTCGGTTTAACACGCCTGCCTGTCACGCAGGAGACCGCCGGTTCAAATCCGGTCGGGCCCGTTTCAATATTTCTAAATATAAAAGTGCTTGACATATTTTTTTGTCTGGTATTATGAGCGTATGCTCATAATTAATAATTTTGTTTTCCCAAAGATTGTTTATTGGCCAGGGGAGTTCTATGGCTAGACCGCAAAAATGTCGTTATTTGAGCCGTGAGATCAAGGCTTATTTCTTTTTGCCTGAGGGAAGAACCCAGACAAGGATAATTGTTACTGAATTACTGGCCGATGAATTAGAGGCGATCCGCTTGTGTGATGGTGAAGAATTTGAACAAACAGCCGCTGGCAAGCAGATGGGGATTTCTCGGCCCACGGTCCAACGACTGCTTTATTCTGGCAGAAAAAAACTGGCGCAGGCCTTGACCGCGGGACAGCCAATCCAGATTGCTTTTCCTAAATATGTGTTAAGGAGGTGAAGAAAAATGGTTGTTGCTTATCCTAAGGAGAGTTCAACTCGGCTAAGGTCTAGAGTAAAAATAACCAGCTTTCAGGGTGAGGAGTTTTATTATCGGCCATTTGTTTATGAGGCCTCTGTTGGCTTTCCAGCTTTTAGTCGGCGTTGGTTGTTGCCTATGTTATTTAGTAAAAACTGGCTGATCAAAAAATTACATTGGGGAAGCTTGAATTAAATAATTAAATAGGGATGGCTGAAAAAGTCTTTTTGTTTTGCGTAGGTATCCCTTTCTGGGGTGCCATATTGATGAGGGTTGCACCGCCTAAGAGGCGTTGTTACGTGCTGTGAGATACTTTTTCATCCCTCCCCAATAAGATGTTAGTGGATTTTTTTCCTTTATTTGGTATGATTAAATGAGATCATCACAAAAGGAGAATTTGTTATGTCTGATTTAGTCCCAGATAAAATGTTTCTGACAAAAGGGGTAGGCCGTCATAAGGAAAAGTTAGCTAGTTTTGAGATGGCCTTGCGTGACGCTGGCATTCAGGCCGTGAATTATGTTCAGGTTTCAAGCATTTTTCCGCCTGGTTGTAAATTGGTTTCCAAGGAACAAGGCCTTAAGCTGCTCAAGCCGGGCCAGATCACTTTTATTGTGATGGCCCGCAATCAAACCGATGAGCCGCATCGCTTGATCTCTTCTTCAATTGGCTTAGCTATTCCGGCTGATCCAAATTCTTATGGGTACTTAAGCGAGCATCATGCTTGTGGCGAAACAGATGAGGGGTGTGGCGATTATGCCGAGGATATTGCTGCCCAAATGTTAGCAACAACTTTAGGGGTATCCTTTGACGAAGCAGCTAGCTGGGATGAGCGGCGAGAAGAGTGGAAGTTGTCTGATAAAATTGTCCGGACCACCCATATTACCCAAAGCGCAATTGGGCAGCGTGGTGTCTGGACTACGGTTTTGGCAGCTGCGGTCCTGCTTTTTCCTGAACAATAAAAGCGACCAGGTTTTTTGCAAACTTCCATATTTATAAAACTTGCAAGTTACTGTAAAATTTTATATGATTAGAACTTAACAAAACCGACCCGGTAGCTCAGCTGGTAGAGCATCTGCCTTTTAAGCAGAGGGTCATGAGTTCAAGTCTCATCCGGGTCAATTTGTTAAAATGGCGCGGTAGCTCAGCTGGTAGAGCAGCGGACTGAAAATCCGCGTGTCGCCGGTTCAATCCCGGCCTGCGCCATTTCTCAAAACTTGGAGAGGCTTGGTTGCTTTGGGAAAATGTAAAAAGGTTTGAGAATAAAATAAGGGGGGAATGCTTTGTTCGATAAGATAAAGAAGCTCAGCCAGAGTTCATCTTTTAAGGCCTGTTCAATTGGATTATTAAGTGTCTTAGCCTTAATCATGTTTTTTGATTGTGTCCAGGCCATTACTCCTTCGTTAAATGATGTCCTAGCCAGCCAACGGGCTCGGGCCAGAGGCATAAAATATTCGACTTTATTTGCCTCAGTTCTGGCCTTGTCTTTGGGTGGCTTGTCTTTGGCCGGCGGGTATAAAATTATGAGGAAAGGGCGCGTTTTCTCAACAACTGTGTTGCTGGATGAGGAAGAACCGACACCTGAGAGAGCGCCTCTGCTGCAGCCGCAAGTTTTGCCTGGCGTCCAGCTAGAGCCGGCCAAAGATTTGGAGATCAAAGAATTGACTGAGGCTAATGACCAGCTGAGGCATCTTAAGCAATGTTTACAGGATGATAATGTCGAATTAAGAGAGCAGATTAACCAGCAAGCGTCTGACCTTGATGAAATTTCCCATGTTGAGCAAATGTTGCGCAAGAGCAATATAACTTTGAGTAGGGAGTGTGAGCGGCTGCACGCTGAAAACGAAGCGCTTACTTTAAGAGTGAATTCTTTGGCCATGCCGCTCTCCGCGGCCAGCCGTCCAAAGAAAGCGCGCCAAAAGAAAAAGGTTGTGGCTAAAAAAAAGAGGGGGTAGTTTTTTTTCAATGCTTAGAATAATGTTGGCGATCATTTCAGTCTTTTGTCTTGCCTCGATGACATTTGCGCAGTTTACTTTTTATTTGATCGATAATTTTGAGGGTGGCAATTTTTTAGAAGGGTCAAAATGGTGGCGCTTTGGTGATTTGACGGTCAAGACCCTCGAGAACCAACCAGTGGTTGGCCGGGACCTGATCGCTGAATCTTGCGGCACTTATTCTTTAAGCTTGTCTGGGGAAACGAACGATTGGTACGTGGGCGGGATTGGGACTGATATTGGGGTGGATGCTTCTGAGTTTTCCCGCTTTCAAATTGATATTAGTGGCAATGAAGAGTACCATGGCAAGCTAATTGTTGAGTTTTTTGATGATGATAACAATAACTATACTATTGAGCAAGATCCGCAAAAAAATTACATGCCGATCTTTGATGACAAATGGGTGGCAGAGATCAACATTCAAGGCAAGGGCTTTACTAGGACCTCGATTCCCTTTTCCGCTTTTAAGGATGTTAATCCTGGGGTGGGCGATGATATTTGGAACCCTGACCAGAAAAATGGTTCTGGTGGACTGATGAAATTACAGTTTGTGGCTATTAGTGAGAACCAAAAAGGTAAGGTTGATTTTACGATTGATAACTTATTGTTGACCTATTAAAGAGTGCTTTAAAAAATTACTAGCAAGTAATGAGGAGGCGGGTATGAAAAAAATAGTTTTGTTAGCTGCGATCGTGTTGCTGGTTGGTTGCGGGGCAGTTTTAGCTTTGGACAGTTCCGTTATTAATCGAGAAGACCTTAGTCTTAAGGCCGGGCCAACTGAACCTGGCGAGGACCTTTCGATCGTCTGGTTAGAATCATATGTTTATCCCAAGATGGTCAAAGATGATCGCGTTGTTTCTCTGGGGGTTAGGACAACCAGCAAAGTCCGATTGGTTGTGGCCTATTTTGACTTTAATAAAGACCAGGTAGCCTTAAGCTCAAATGACAGTATGTGTTGGAGCGGGGCTTACCGTTTACCAGACAATCTTACGGCCGGATTGCACGTGGCCCGTTATCAGATTAAGGGGGATAAAGGCACTATAATGCGGACAGTTGAGTTTTTTGTGGAAGATTCTGCCTTGGCCTCTGGTCCTCAAGCCCCGGTGGCCCAGGGGGAAACTGTTTACGTGAAAAGTTGGCCTTTGACAGTCGTGTCTACTTGTCCGGCTTTGGTCGGGGCTTCTTCAAGAATTCTTTATGCCGGTGAAAAAATTATTGGTATTTCAAAGATGCCTTGGTATAAGGTGGTTTTTAGTGATGGAGAGGAAGGCTGGGTCAACGCCGCCTCGATCAAAGAGCCTTTAGAGGAGTATTATCTTTTGGGCTATCAGGCTTATGTTAATAAAAACTATGCCTTAGCTGTGGACTATTATAAAAGTACAATTGCGATCGACCCTTTTTTTGTCAAGGGTCATTTATGGTTGGCCAAGAGCTATCTTCGATTAGGGGAGATGGACCTGTCTTGTAGTTCAATCTTAGAGGCAATGCAACAGGATGAGCGTAATATAGATTGCCGAGTTTTTGCTACAGAGCTGGCCCGCCGGTATTTTGAGATTGCCCACACTAAATTTCGGCAAGAGCGTTACAACGAAGCCGTGGCGGCTTATCAAAAAGTACTAGGGCTAAAACCAACCTCAAGCCTGTCTTGGCTTGAACTAGGCAAGTGTTATACCAGCCTTGATTTGCCGCTAGAAGCGCGGTCAGCTTGGCAGGAGGCTTTGCGCATTGAGCCTGAAAATAATGAGGTGTTAGTACTATTAAATTTATCTGGAGAGACTGTTCGGGTGGCTGCTGTCCCGAAACCTGAGAAAAAACCTGCGCTGCCTGTGGCTAAAGCTGAAATTGAGCGTCAAGTTTTAACTAAAGCTGTGGCTGACCTGCCGCCATCTTTGGCTGATGATTCTTTAAGTATTGTTAGGGGCTCAAAGACCATAAAAGGGACGAAGATTGAAGCGGCTTTGCGCTCGGTGGTTGCCCTCACTAAATCATTAGGTACGCCCGTGGTTGAAAAAGGCTGGAAAACCCAGAAAAATGGCGATAAATACCTGGTCCGCTACTTATGTGAGCAAGGGGTAGGAGTGGTTGAGGCTTTTGAATGGTTGGTTGATATTGATACTAAACACCTATCCGCCAACAACGACAATGCCAAGATTTTAATGGAACGTTGGTAGTTGTTGCTCGATTTGCCGCTGTAGCTCAATGGTAGAGCAGCTGATTTGTAATCAGCTGGTTGGGGGTTCAAGTCCTCTCGGCGGCTTTCCTTTGCCCCTTTTGAAACTTACGAAATTCTTTTCTAAAAAGTGAAATTTTTTCACACTCTTGCTGATAAATATCTATGCAGGTTGGAAACAAAGGCTTCAAACCAATTAATTTTACGCCGCTAGATTTTGTTTTTCAAGGTGGTTGCACCGAGGTTCATTTGCTGCGGGGTGACAGAGGCGTTAAGATTGTTCGACCTCGATTTGATAGTGATAGAGAAACAGCCGAAAGGCTATTGCGCCAATTATGTCGTGAGGCCTTGATTACAACAACTTTGTCTCAAGCGACCACCCCAATTCCAACCCTCATTCCTGGAGGGGGTTTAGTCCCTTGCCAGCGAGAAGATGGAAAAATGGATATTGGGTTGCAGCTGCCAGAAGTTTGGGGCAAGAGTGCTGACGCTATTTTAGCAACAGAGGCCTTTGAGCCAATAGTTGCTTTAAAAATTGTTAGGGATGTGCTTTTGGCCTTTGTTGCTCTTCATGAGCACGGGATAATCCATCATGATGTTAAGCCAGGCAACATTATTGTTTTAGAACGTTCAGTCAAAAAGCCTAAGGTGGTTGCTTTGGGAAGAGGGGACTGGTCTAGACTTAAGGAAAAAAGCTATCTTATTAATGAGGGGACTTTTGATCATCAGAAATACGCGAAGGTTTCTTTGACCTTCCCTCAGTTAATTGAGGATTTTGATTGGCCTGGGGAGAACAGAGAGGCGATTTTTGCTTTGTTAGACCAGCGGGCTGTTTTGATTGATCTTGGCTCGGCTTATCGGTTAACGGATAATGATAAAGTTCCTCTTTCAACCCCAGGGTATCAAGCGCCAGAATTAATCTTAGCTGGGCTTCCGACCCCAGCTTCTGACCTTTATTCCCTTGCGCTTTCTCTTTATGAGCTCTTAACCTGGAAGGTGCCAATTAAACTTGGCAAGACCGACCTGATTTCTTGGTTGAACATGAACTCTGTCTTAGCGCAGCATCAGAAATTTCATCAGAGGATTGAAGCGGAGAATTTCCATCCTTTAGTAGCAAACTTGCTTAAAAGAATGTCTGTTTTTGATATGAGCAAGAGTGATTACGGAGTGTCAGATCGCTTAAATGATGCTCGAGAAGCCTTGACCTTGGTTAACCAAGCAATTGTTGCTTTAGTGAGGGGGACAGATGGGTGACGTAATACGAATTGTGCCTCAAAATATTGGAGAAATATCGCGTAAGCATATACCTAATAGAAGGCAAATTTCAGACAGGTTTTTCCTCTGGATGCGGAGGCGATTGGCTTCATTAGGACGATCTGGGGGGAGTCCCCTTGATAGGGCCTTGGCTGATTTGGTGAGAGAGCTTGAACCGCAATATCTGGTTGAATTAAGTGGTAAAAGAATGTCGGCTGATAATTTCTCCCGAGGGATTCAGAGGATAGGGGACTCTTTATCTTTAGCCTTGCCAGATTCATCAATGCCTAATTGGCTAAGACCTTTGGCCACTTGGTTAAGTAGTGTTGGGGCGCCACCGGAAAGTTATAGGGACATTTATCTTGAATTGGCCCGCTTGGTTTATAATCATTATTCAGCTTCATTGCCAGCCGAGTCTTCTCCTGGGCTGGTTTGGCCCTTGCCAGTTGTCGCTACTGTAAATCCCCTTGACTTCGAAATTGATATTGAAGATGATCCCACTGGAATTAGCCCTGATGAGATTCTTAGTGAAGGGAGGCGTGCTTCTGATGACGGCAGAACTTTTTATTATTCTGAAGCTTTACCTAGATCAGCCGCAGAAGCAAGCCAAGTTGAGAGGGTGGCAGAGAAAAAAGCGAGATTATTGCCGCTTTTTGATCGGGTTCATAGGGAGCTACTAAAAAAAGTCCAAGCAGTGATGGCTGATACAAAATATGCAGAATTAAGATTTCCAGCAATCGTAAATATCGGCAGCCAAAGTTTTTTGTTTACTCATCGGATTGGGGCGGGCGGCATGGGGGAGGTTTTTTACGGAGTGGCGGTGGCCACTAATGAATTAGCCGATGGTGGATCTTTGCCAACTGGGTTTCAGGTGGTGATGAAAATGATTCTCAAGGATTTGGCTGGTCAAAAGGAGCACCAAGTTCGCTGGGGAAGAGAAGGGACGATGGGGCCGTTGGGGCAGCATGATGGGTTTGCAACTGTGATCAATTTTGGAAAAGTAGAATCAGAAGATCCCCAAGTCAATGGTAAAGAGGTGATAATTTTTCCATATCTTTATGGGGCAGACCTTGATGAAGTTATGAATTATTTAGAAGAAAATGGCCAGTCCTTTACCTTGGCGCAAGCCTTATTTTTGGCCAGCTATTATTGTGAAGTTGAGCATTTCTTATTATTTGTTCAGCAAATTAGTCATCGGGATGAAAAGCCTGGCAATATTAGGCTGCTTTGGACAAAACGAGGCGCTTTTCCCTTTAAGCTTTGTGATTTTGGGCTAGTTAAGGCTGAACCAGTTGCTGAAGAGGAAGTTGAGGAAGATGGGCCTACTGAAGCACCTGTTTTTGCGGACCCTGCTGAAATTATGCTGGTAGAGAAAGATGAAGGTAAAACTCTACCAGGGCAGATTGTTGGGACCCCAATGTATTTACCACCAGAACATTTTTATGGACAGTCTGTTTCTGGCCTACGTCGCGCCCAATATGCCTTGGCTGTGATGTTGATAGAAATGTTAGTTGGTCGCTATGGAGAGGATGTTAAGAGTATGACTCAGGATAACCTTCTCAGATTTTGCGTTACTAGAGAGCTCACACAGGAACAAAAATTGAGGTTGTCAAAGCTAGATACGAGAAGTTCCTTTGATTTAATCGAAGAATTACTTGATCGAGATTCAACGACTACTTATCCCACGATGCTCTGCGTTCAAGAGAAAGTACTTGAGCTCCTGCTTCTGACACAGTCCTAATATTACTTAACCTCGCGTGTTATAATATTTACAAGCCGGGATAGCTCAGTTGGTAGAGCAACGCATTCGTAATGCGTGGGTCGTGGGTTCGACTCCCATTCCCGGCTGTTAATGTCAAATGATTGAAATAAAAACTATTAAAGTAGGTATGTTGCAGACGAATTGCTATATTCTCATTGATGACAAATCTAATGAGGCTGTAGTGATTGATCCGGGGGATGAGGCTGAAAAAATTTTGCCAGAGCTTGAAGGCTTAATAGTGAAGTTTGTTTTACTCACTCATGCTCATTATGACCATGTTGGGGCGCTTGAGGCGGTGTTGCGAGCAACCGGGGCTCCCTTGCGCAAAGATGAGGAGGAGATAACTTTTGGCCAGGAAACTTTAACTGTGATCAAAACTCCGGGACATACTTCTGATGGGGTCTGCTTTTATGCCCAAGCACATAATTATCTTTTTGCCGGCGATACGCTTTTCTATGGTATGTATGGCCGGACTGATTTGCCCACCAGTTCCCCGCGAGAAATGGTCCTCGCCTTAAAAAAACTGGCAGAGCTCCCTCCAGAAACCAACGTTTTTTCTGGCCACGGTCGGCCAACTACGATCAAACAAGAAAAGGAGTTTGGCACCATTGGCTGATAATCTTTATTTATTTTATGGTGATGAGAGCTTAACAATTAACGAGCGGATCAAGGCCTTAAAACAGCCGGGCAGAGGGCTAGAGAACATCGACGGGAGCAAGGTTGATCTTGAGCTGGTTTTAAACGCTTTGCAGACGCACTCACTTTTTGCTGAGCAGAAGCTGGTGTTGATCAAAGGCCTGAACCTTAAAGACCCGCTTTGGGACGAGGTTGCCCTGGCCTTAGTAAATATTGCCCAGGGAATTGTCGTTGTTTTTTGGCCAGAGGCAATGAACAAGCGCTCCAAACTGTATAAGGCGGTTGATAAGTTGGGCCAAATTTATGAGTGTAAGGGCTTTGCTGCTTGGGAGCAGGACAAGGTTGTGGCTTGGATTATAAAGCGGGTCAAAGCTGAGGGCAAAGCAATTGAGGGCGAAGCTGCGCTGACGTTGCAGGAGGTGTGTGGTAGCTCGCTGCAAAATCTGTCTTCGGAAATTGAAAAGCTGGTGACCTATATTGGCCAGCAGGCCACAATTAAAGTGGCTGACATAGAACTTTTAGCTTCTCCTGGTCAGATCAATGTTTTTGCGCTTGCCGAGGCTGTGGCCAATCGTGACCTAATTTTAGCGCTGACGACTTTTCGGATTTTGTCTAAGAACAAAAGCGAGATTTTTCCAATTCTTTCGCTTTTGGCTAACCAGTTTCGGACCATGCTGTTGACCAAACAAACGAGCAATTTAGCCAGTTTTGGCCTGAGCCCGTTTTATGTAAAAAAATGCGCCCGGGCAGCTGGAAAATATCAAGAAGCTGAACTAAAAAAGAACTTAGAGTTAATCTTAGAAACAGACTTAAAACTTAAATCAGGCGAGAACCAGCAAACTAATTTTGAACTATTATTGGCTGAGATGTGTGGTTGATAAAGCGAGGCTAAAGACTTTACTCTAATGCAAAATAAGCAAAGAATAACTGTCCTAATTAATATTTTTGTCTGTTTGTTTGTGGTAATTATCCTGCGCTTGGCCTATATTCAGATTGTTAAACATAAATTTTATCTACAAAAATCACAAGATCAACGGACGCAGATTATTAAACTAGCCTCGCAACGCGGCGATATTTTAGATTGTCAGGGTAATCTCTTAGCGACTTCAATTGATACTTATTCTGTTTATGAGTATAAGAAAGGCTGGGTGGAGCGAAAGCTCTCAAAAGAAGAAGCGGAAAAGCTGGTAGCAGAAAAACCCAAAGAGAGAAGTATTATCAGAGAAAGAAAAAGAGTTTACCCAAATGATGGGCTTTTGGCGCAAACCTTAGGCTTTGTTGGGATAGATAACCAGGGGCTTTCCGGCCTTGAGCTTTCGTTTGATAAATACTTGCATGGCAAAGAGGGGCAAGTGATTACCGAGGGTGACCCGAGGGGCCGCGAGCTTTACGGGGCAGTGCGTGAGCTTGAGGCTGGCGAGGATGGCATGGACTTGACCTTAACAATTGATGAAAATATTCAATATGTGGCTGAGCGTGAGCTGGCGCGTCAGGTTAAGGAATCGCAAGCGATTTCAGGAACTTGCATTGTGATGGACGCAAAAAATGGAGAGATTTTAGCCTTGGCTAGTTTACCGGGGTTTGATCCAAATAATTATGGGCAAGCCAATCCCAAATTGTGGCACCCTAGGTTCTTAGATCCCTATGAGCCTGGCTCGACCTTTAAATTGATCACAGTCGCGGCTGGCCTGGCTGCCGAAGTGATCACACCTGACAGTAAACTTAAAAAGCTTGAGTCAATTACAGTAGGCGGCAAGGTGATCAAAAATTCTCATGCCATGAACTTTCCTGGCAGTAGCGTGACGGTGTCTAAGGTTTTGGAGCAATCGCTTAATACTGGGGTTGCGCAGATTGGTTTAATGTTGGGCCAGGAGCGATTTTATAATTATCTCAAGAAATTTGGTCTTGGCGAAAAGACTAATTTTGGGCTTTGGGGTGAGTCGGCTGGGGTTGTACGTCATTGGCAGCAATGGTATAAACCTGATATTGTGATGATGACCTTTGGCCAAAGCCTGTCCGTGACCCCGCTACAGTTAATGCAAGCTGTTTCTGCCTTTGCCAACCAGGGCGTGATGATCGAACCTATTTTGGTGAAGAAAATTGAAAGCCAGGACAAACATTTTGTCAAAAGCCTGAGCCAAAAATATGGCCGGCAGGCTGTTCCAGCCAAAATCGCGGATGAAATGAAAACCTTGATGCGCAATGTAGTGCTTTATGGCAGCGGCAGAAGGGCCGCCATAAAAGGTTTTGCTGTGGGCGGCAAGACAGGGACAGCCCAAAAAGCTAAGCCTCATGGCGGTGGCTATCTTGAGGGCCATTATATTGCTTCTTTTATTGGTTTTGCGCCGCTCAATAACCCACGGATAATTGCCCTGGTTATTGTTGATGATCCTAGAGGAAGTATTTGGGGCGAAAGTGTTTGCGGCCCGGTCTTTTCCAGGGTGGTTGAGTACTGTTTGCGTTACTTGAACGCTGTGCCAGACATGTTATAATTTAAGCATGAAAAAGCGCGTCTTGTCTGGTATTCAACCAACTGGCAAGCTTCACCTGGGTAATTTGATCGGTGCGATTGAAAATTGGGTCAAGCTTCAGGACAAATACGATTGCTATTTTTTTATTGCTGACCTACATGCTTTGACCACGGCTTATGACGATAAAGATCATCTTAAAGAATATATTAATGGGGTGGCTGTTGACCTTTTGGCGGCTGGTCTTGACCCTAAAAAATGCGTAATTTTTAAACAGTCTGATCTGTCGGAGCACTCTGAACTACATTTAATGCTTTCAATGGTGACGCCTGTTTCTTGGCTGGAGCGGGTGCCAACCTACAAGAGCAAAATTGAAGAAATGTCAGGTAAAGATTTAGGGAGTTACGGTTTCCTCGGTTATCCGGTCTTGCAAGCAGCTGATATCTTAATGTACAAAGCTGATTATGTCCCAGTCGGTCAGGACCAGCTGCCTCATATTGAACTGACCAGAGAGATCTGCCGCCGTTTTAATAACTTTTTCGGCAATGTTTTTCCCGAACCAAAAGACCTATTGACCGAGTTTCCAACCTTGCCTGGGACTGACGGCCGCAAGATGAGCAAGTCTTATAATAACACCATTGCGTTATCTGATCCGCCAGAGGAAATACGAAAAAAAATCTCAATTATGGTGACTGATCCTGCTCGGGTGAAGAAAGATGATCCAGGCCATCCCGAGGTCTGTTCGATTTACTATTTTTATAAAATCTTTGGCCCGGACAGAGCAGACCAAGTTGCCCAGGAATGCCAAGCTGGCAGTCGCGGCTGCGTGGCGTGCAAAAAAGAGCTAGCAGAGATCTTGGTCAAATATTTGACCCCAATCCATAAGCAACGCGAGCAACTTAGCCAGGACCCGCAAAAAGTGGAGTCAATCTTACAAGATGGGGCCAAAAGAGCGCGTGAGATCGCGGGCAAAACCTTGCTTCATGCCAAGCAAGCAATGGGCTTGGTCTAATGGTTAAAGTTGCTTATCAGGTAATACAAGAGGCTTATCAGGGCCCGTTTGATCTGCTACTTAAAGCGATTGATGATGGTCAGCTTGATGTTTTTCGCGTTTCCATTGCCCAGATCATTAGTTCGTATTTAAGCTATTGGCAGCAATCTCTTGATTTGCTCGGGGCCTCTGATTTTTTGATTATGGCTGCTTATCTTTTAGAACTGAAAAGTCGGGCTCTTTTGCCAGCCAAAGAAGAGCCAGAGGTCGAGGCACTTTACGGATCTATTGAAGATTCGCTGGTGTCGCATCTTCAGGAATACGCAATCTATAAAAATCTAGCGGCAACGTTAAGGCAGCGTAAAGAGGTTTACGAACATGTTTATGGCCGACATGAGGGCGAACAGCTAGAAAAAGAAATTGATTTGGTTGATGTTTCGCTACAGGACCTGGTGTTGGCCTTTAAAAAAGCTTATGACCTGGCAGCCAAGCGCCAGCGCTTTCGGACGATTGTTGAGGACGAAATTACCTTAGAGGTTCGGCTAATGGAAGTTAGAAAAATGATAGAGGACCAGTCAAGTGGGGTTCCGCTTGAGGAGCTATTCTTTCGTGGGACACGGCTTGAAGTAGTCGTGACTTTTTTGGCTATTTTGGAACTGGCTAAGCAGTTTTTTATTCGGATTATTCAGGGCAGTCGGTTTGCTGAGATCTTAATTGTCAAAAGAAAGGAGCAAGATGATGGAAATTTCAAGTCAGCTTCGCTGGGGCAAGATCAGAACGATTCTTGAGTCCCTGTTGTTTGTGGCGCGTCAGCCGCTTTCGCCTGAGGAGCTAAGCGCGACCATTGGTTATTATCCGCTTTTGATCAAAGAACTGCTTGATGATCTAATGATCGAATATGAGGGGCACGGGATTAATATTGTCAAGGTGGCTGGCGGTTATTTAATGGGTACCAGTTCTCTCAATGCTGAATATGTCCACAAAATTTTGCATGAAAGGGTGGAAACAAGCTTAACGCCTCAGGCGCTTGAAACCTTGGCGATTATTGCTTATAAGCAGCCAGTGACGCGGGCCGAGATCGAAAAAATTCGCGGGGTGAATTCTGACGGTCCGATCGACACCTTAATGTCAAAAAAACTGATCAAGGACTTAGGCCGCAGCGAGGTTCCGGGCCGGCCTTTTCTTTATGGCACAACGAAAGAATTTTTGCGGCACTTTGGAATTGAGGATATTGAAAAACTGCCGCCTTTGCCTGTTTCTGAGCCAGAGCAAGAAGAAGTTTTTAAGTCAGCCCTAAATGAAAAAACAGAAATCCTAAATCCTAATGATTAAATCCGAATAAGGTGTTTATTATTAAAATTGTTTTATTATGTTAGGATTTTTGATTTAGGATTTTGGATTTTTATTTATGAGTACCACTGAAGCTCAATTAGTTGATATATTTAATTCCATCCAAGGCGAAGGTCTTTATGTTGGAGAGCGGCAGATCTTTGTCCGCTTGGCTGGCTGTAATATCTCCTGCCAATATTGCGATTCTGAAAGCGCTTTGCAAATCCCTCAAGAGTTTACGGTTGAAACTGATCCTGGAATGCATAAGGTCCAAAAGTTTAAAAATCCGACTTCAGTTGACCAATTAGTCCAATTAATTGAAGCTTTTGGCAAAGATTTCCCAGTGAGCTTGACTGGCGGTGAGCCGTTGCTCCAGGTTGACTTCCTGAAAAACTTTTTACCCAAACTTAAGCAGAAAAAATATCTAGAAACTAATGGGACCTTGCCTGACCACTTGGCTGAGATAATTGAGCTGATAGACGTGGTTGCTATGGACATAAAACTTGCTTCAGCCACAGGGCTTTCCTCATATGACAAGGAACACCGCCGGTTTCTTGAAGTCGCCTATATGAAAGAAGTCTTTGTGAAAATTGTTTTTACCAAGAAGTCAAAAATAAAAGAGATAGATGAAGCGGTGCGACTGATCGCTGATGTTGACGAAAAAATTCCGCTGGTTCTTCAGCCGGTAACTCCTCACGGCGCCATTAAGCATCGCCCGCTCCCCGACCAAATTTTCGCTTTTTACAATGTGGCTAGAAGACGGCTAAAAACTGTAAGGGTTATCCCACAAGTGCATAAAGTATTGGGGCTGAGCTGAAAATTACTCAGGCAGTATGTTTCTGAGGTTTGCTACTTCGTCAAAGTCAAAAGAGAGAAAAGCTTTGCTTGTCCCAGCTGGTTTTAGATCGTAACCAGCTGAGGTGTCATGGCAAACCGAGGCGGCTGTTGACAAGCTTCTGATGAATCCGAAAGAGTGGTCTTCCACCGCAATTGGTTCGGCTAAGCTGTTTTGAAACTCAAAGTTTTCTTCGTCTGTTTCCTGACTTTGACCCTCTACCTTAAAAAAACGGCTCTATTACAAGAAAAATATTTTTTACTAGGCACTACAATTATAAGAGGTCTTTAATATTTTGAGGTGCTTCGCTTTTTCTTCATCTTTTTTCTCCTTTTTCAAATTATAACAATTTTAAGATTGTGTGAAATTTTGCTTTCATTTTAACGATATATATATAGGAGAGCTCCGAAGAATTAGCAAGCAGTGATTTTGCGGGGTTTCGAGGTTGTCGTCGGTAGAATTTTAATCTACTTTTCTGTCATCTTTTATCTTGTTTTTTGTTTCTCTCATCATTTTTATCATCTT
>Ga0210017_1002924_pt1 | contig 14483 bp, 20 predicted proteins | sample CryGeyCG2014_020_FD_183966 | JGI IMG/M metagenome (GOLD analysis project Ga0210017, IMG submission 183966) | Groundwater microbial communities from aquifer - Crystal Geyser CG08_land_8/20/14_0.20 (SPAdes) (version 2) | ecosystem: Environmental > Aquatic > Deep subsurface > Groundwater | place... | reverse complement strand
ATACACCTCTATTTTAGATTTATTTTTTAAAACAAGCTTTTCGCCCTCGAAAACAACTCTAAATGACTGCGGATTGTTTCGCGATCCGCAAACAGTAGAATGAGATGGTTGCAAAACTATTCCTGCTGCAATTTTATCTTTTCGGCTGCGTCATCGTCAGACTTCGCAAAATGCTTTTCGCCGTAGCTGGGCTACGGCCTCAAAACATTTTGCTCGTCTTCCTCGCCTCGCTCGAAAATCTAAAATTTCGCTACGAAATAGTTTTGCAACCATCTCAATGTAAATTGTATTTTCCCTCTTTATCTAAATATTTATATTTTTCAAACAAAACTTTATTAACTCCTTTCGGCTCTGGCGATTTTGTGGCAAGAGTAAGCATGCTGCTAGAATCAATTCTTTTAGCTTTTAATTCAACTTCACCAATGTCAGGAAGCCGTAAATTATTTTCCTTAATACCTAAAAGATCCTCAAGGGTTTTACCAATGCCTGTGTCATGCGCTCTATGAGTTTTGACAAAACCCATCGCTTTAATTTTTTCTAACTGTTCTTTTAATTTTCGTAAAGTAATGGTCATATACTTTTTTGTTTGATGATTTCGCGCAGGAGTTTTTCAACTTGGGCAAGGCTGGCGCTGTCAATTACGGAAATTGGGATTACTGCTTTGTTTAACACTTTTAACTCTTCCAATTTTGGGGCAAGCTCTTCTTTACTGACCAAGTCGATTTTGCTTAAAAAAATATATTCAGTTCTGTTTAATAATTCTTGATTATAATAGCCGAGCTCGTTTCTGATAATTTCATAATCGCGCAGGGGCTCGGGGGAATCAGCAGAAATAAAATGAAAGAGGGTTTTGGTTCTTTCAATGTGTCGTAAAAATTTAATGCCCAGGCCCTTGCCTTCGCTTGCCCCTTCAATCAGCCCGGGAATATCAGCTAAAATCAATTCAAAATAAACTCCTAAATTCGGCTCAAGGGTGGTAAAAGGATAATTGGCCACTTTGCTTTTGGCCTCGGTCAGATAATTTAACAAACTTGTTTTGCCCACATTGGGCAAGCCGACAAAGCCCACATCAGCAATTAGTTTTAGCTCCAGCCGCAACTTACATTCGCCACCCAACAAGCCCCTTTCAAACTGCTTAGGGCTGGTGTTGGTTGAAGAGCGAAATGTAAAATTGCCATGGCCGCCCTTGCCTCCTTCAGCCACCAAAAGCCGTTGGCCAATAGCCACTATTTCGTTGTCCTCCTTGGTTAATAGATTATGAACAACCGTGCCCACTGGCACCTGCAAAACCAAATCCCGACCGTCTGATCCATCCTTGGACTGGCTTCCTCCTTTTTCGCCGTCTTCGCCGATTAAGTCCTTTTTATAGCGAAACTGGCTTAAAGCGCCCAAATCAGCCACGCCCTCAAAATAAACACTGCCTCCATTGCCCCCTCTTCCCCCGGTTGGGCCAAGAGTTAGCTTTGTTTTATTAAAAGCCACATTGCCGTCACCCCCGGCGCCCGCCCTTACTTTAATTTTGACATCATCAATAAGCATATTTACATAATTAAATTAGCAGCGTTGCTTCCCGCAATATATCCTGTGCTCCAGCAAATTTGCAAATTATAGCCGCCGGTCGGGCCATCTAAGTCAATGATTTCGCCCGCCAAAAATAAATTTTTAATAATTTTTGAGCGCATAGTTCGCGAGTTAATTTCTTGCAAATCAATGCCTCCGCTAGTAATAATCGCCTGGCCAAAACCAATCGCGCCCCTGACGGTTAACTCTACGGCTTTCAAAACATTGATAAGTTTTTTTCGTTCTTCTTTGTTAATAGAATTCAATTTTTTATCCGGGCTTATTTTCGTAAACCTAACAATTAAGTCGCCTAATTTTTGTGGAACTAAATCTGGCAAATAATTCTTAAAAATCCGCTTGCTTTGAAAATCCCTTTGCAATCTTTTGTCTAAGGTTAAAATGTCCAGAGCTGGCTTTAAGTCAATTTTTAAGGTTACCTCTCCTTTGGGCATAAGCTCGCCTATCCTTTTGCTTAAATCAAGAATAATCGGCCCGCTCACGCCAAAATGAGTAAAAAGCATTTCTCCAAATTTTTCATCAATCTTTTTATTATTTTGAAAAACATCAACTCTGACATTTTTTAAGCCCAACCCCGACAAACCAACCACCCAGCTTTCTTTGATTTCTAACGGCACCAAGGAGGGCAAGGGCTTAATAATTTTGTGCCCCATTTTTTCGGCCCAAAAATATCCCTGGCCAGTTGAGCCAGTGCCGGGATAGGCCTTGCCGCCAGTGGCCAAAATAATTATTTTGGCAAATATCTCTTTTTCTTTTAATTTTATACTGACAATTTTTCCGTCTTTAACATTAAGCCCGACAACTTCTTGCCCCAACAACAGCTTAACTTTATTTTTATTCAAGCGCTTTAATAAAACATTTAGAACATCTGGCGATTTATCCGAAACAGGAAAAACCCGCCCGCCCCTTTCTGTTTTTACAGGCAAGCCATTTTTCTCAAAAAATTCGCAAACTTGTTTCGGGCCAAAAACAGCCAGAGCGGAAAAAAGAAACTGACCTTTTTTCCCTAATTTCTCCACAAACTTTTTATTATTAAACTCGGCTTGAGTAATGTTGCACCGGCCGCCCCCAGTAATTAAAAGCTTTTTGCCAAGGTTTAGATTTTTTTCAATCAAAACAACCCTACTGCCTTTTTCGCTTGCCTTAATGGCGGCCATCATGCCGGCAGGCCCGCCCCCAATAACCGCCACCTCAAATTCTTTTTCAATTTTGTCCATTGTTTTAGCTTTTATATTTTTAATCTTAACATTTCCAACAAAAAACTCCCAGATTGGGAGTTTCTTGTTAAATGGTTTGCATGAGAATGTTCCCATTTTAGACACGAGATACATTGATCGCGTTGGGTCCTTTGGGAGAGTCGGCTTTCTCAAAAGTGACTTTATCGCCAACTTTCAGCTCCGCGTAGGTCACGCCTTTGAGCTCATTGCTGTGGAAAAACAATCCTTTTGCTTCGCCTTCAACTTTAATAAATCCAAATCCTTTTTCTGTCAGGGTTTCAATTACTCCTTCCATATTATTGTGATAATTAAATTAATTTTTTTAAGGTTTTATCCTAAAGTTTAGCTGTTTGAATAAACTCGACGAAATTATCAAGCAACTACCTTGCTATGATGATAGCATACAAAAAACAGTTAGTCAAAAACAAAATTACTATCGACCCTCTAAAGTCGTAGAAGTAAGCCACAAAATGAACGGCCTTCTAAATTTATCTATAGACCAATTGTCATCTTGAAAAAGCAAGGCCTTTTCTTCCTTAAAACGAGAAAGCAAGGGCATAGTAGCCCGCAAGCTTTCAGGCGAGAGCCGATTGTGCTCTTCTAAAAACTCTTCCTTTTTTAAGTGCGAGTCGGTAATTTTTAGAGCTTTCTTAAATCTAGGAATCATACCACTATTATACACCCTTTTTCCCATAAAGCAAGCCATCAATTTCACAGACCATATTGAGATGGTTGCAAAACTATTCCTGCTACAATTTTATCTTTTCGGCTGCGTCATCGTCAGACTTCGCAAAATGCTTTTCGCCGTAGCTGGGCTACGGCCTCAAAACATTTTGCTCGTCTTCCTCGCCTCGCTCGAAAATCTAAAATTTCGCTACGAAATAGTTTTGCAACCATCTCTTACTAAAGCGCGCCCAAATCCAGCGTGGTGTCTACTCTTATTTTCTCTACGAAATCTTTGCTATGACTGACTAAAATCATAGCGCCCTCAAAGTCGTTGATGGCCTTGGCAATTACTGGAATGTGGCGAAAATTGATGTGGTTGGTGGGCTCGTCTAAAATGAGCAGGCCTGGTTTTTCTAAGGCAATGGCCGCAAAGGCCACTAAGCCCTTTTGGCCTTCCGACAAAGAGCCAATTTTGGCTTTTAGTATTTCATTGTCTAAAAGAAACCCGGCCGCGTGAGCCCGCATACTTTGCTCGGTGCCATCGCTAGCCATGGCCTCAGAAAGCGTTTCGTAGACAGTGGCGTTAAAGTCCAGTGTGGAAAAGTCCTGACGATAATAGCCAATTTTCACGCCCTCTTTGACGCGCTCGCCTTGAGCGGCGCCTAAGGCCAATTTTTCTAAAAGCGTGGTTTTGCCGATGCCATTGGGTCCAACCAAAAGCAATCTTTCTCTCTTGTTCAAGGTTACATCTACTTTTTTATTAACAAATTTATGATTAACAGCCACGGCCACCGAATTTAATTGCAAAATTACCCCGCCAATATCTTCCTGCGAAGGAATGGTAAATTTTTTAATGGTTTTGTCTTCTCTTCTTAGGTCAACAATTTCACCCTCCAGCTTGGCAATTTCTTTTCTCATATTTGAAGCGACATCTCGCAAATGCCCGCCTTTTTGAGCGAAAAAGTTGGCTTGCTCTTTTCTATGAGTAATGTCTCTTTCCAGCCGAACATTGGTCATGCGTTCTCTTTCCAAGCGCGCCTTAATTTCCTTAGCCACAGAAAAGTAGTCGCCGGTATACTGCTCAACTTTTTTAGAAAATATATCCAAGTATAAAACGCCTTGCGTAAAAGTGTTCAAAAAGTCAGCGTCATGAGAAATAACAATGCAGGTCTTGGGATATTCCATAATAAACTTTGTTAAATGAGCAATGCCGGCTTTATCCAAATTATTGGTGGGCTCGTCTAACAAAAGCAAATCCGGGTCTTGGATTAGGGCTGAAGACAAAAGGAGCCGCGCTTGCTGGCCGCCGGAAAGATTTTTAATTATCCGATTATGAGGAGAAGTAAGGTTGGTTATGGCTAAAACATCGTCAATTCTTTTATCAATGTTATAAATTTTTTCCGCAAAACATTTAGCAAAAAATTCCGTGATGGTTAAGTCCAAATCCTCGCGAGGTATTACTTGTTTGGCAGTGGCGATGGTTAAGTCCTGATTAATACTCACCGAACCCGCGTCGGGCGATGCTTGGCCGGTTATCAGTTGAAAAATTGTGCTTTTGCCCGCGCCGTTCTGCCCCATTAAGGTAATTTTTGAATTTCTACGCACCGTAAAACTGGCCTCCTTCAAAATTGGCTTATTCAACGACCACTCAAAAAAAACTTCCTTAAATTTTACTACTGCTTCGTTTCCTTGCATGATAAGTATCTTACAGTATTTCCTTTAACAATTCCACATCTCCTATCTTATCTTTGGCTGAAAAAGGAATAATCTGATGGACTCCAATAAGCTCTTTGATAGCTTTGAGTTGCTCTTGGTATTTTGCTGGCTTGATCTTGTCTACCTTGTTAGCCACCACAATAATATTTTTCTGATGTTCTTCTAAACTATGAAGCATATCTAAGTCATCTCTGGTTAGGCCAACGCTGGCGTCAATGATTAAGACAATTTTTTTTGCTGGCAATTAGAAACGAAAAAATACCAATTAACCATAGCTCTCAAACTATCCTTTAATTTATTGGGCACCTTAGCGTAGCCATAGCCGGGCAAATCAACAAAATACAAGGCCTTATTAATCAAAAATAAATTGATTTTTTGGGTGCGCCCGGGAAAAGAGCTGGTTTTGGCTAAATCATTTTGACCAACCAAAAAATTAATCACACTGGACTTGCCTACATTAGAACGGCCAATAAAAGCAACTTGGGGAATGCCGTCTTCAAAAATACTATCGCTGCCGCGCGCGCCTTTGGCAAATTGAGCTGATGTTATTTTCATTATATGTAGGACTTACGCTGATGTTAGGGGCTCGGAGAGTTAATTTCAGGGAGACGCTCACTCTGTCCGGGGCGATTTTTAACGGAAAACCACGGAGGGTTTTCCTAAATCGCCCGTTAAAGCCAATCAATTGGCTTTAACCCAGCCGCTCGTTCGCTTAGTTTTCGGCCTATTTTCCGCCAGTAGGCGGAACCATGCAAATAGGCCTCAAAATACTCCCTGAAATTAACTTCCTCGCCCCTCGCGCGCAAGTCATGATATGTTAAGCTATTGTTTTATTCTACCAAAAAATCGCCTGTTTGGCGATTTTTTATTTGCTTATTTTCCCGCCTTTTTCGCTGTCTGGCGCTTGGCGGCTCGGCCTGTGTTGCTAATTGTTTTCCAGTGCTTTTTCAAGTCCTGCGCCAACTCGCTTACTTCTTCGCGACTGGCTTTCATTCCTTTTTCATACTTGGCGGCCACCGAGTCAATAATTTGGTGATAAACCGGCTCGCTAACCTCGCGGGCTGTTTCCAGCTTCTCTATCACATCACCCTTCATTTTAATAGCCCAGGCCTTGGCATACTTTTGATTTTTCTTGCCTTTTGGCCCAAGGAAAAAATAGGCGCCCGCCGCCAAACCAGCTAAGCTCGCTCCAAGGGCAATCATTTCCGCCGCATTTGAACCACCTTGCTTTTTGGCTATTGTTTTCTTTACCATATTTTTATATTTGAACCGAGGGCAGACCTCCCCAAACTGGAGCCCAAGTTTTCAGGAGGTCTGCCCTCGGTTCAATTAATGACCTTTCTTAATATTATCCTTTTTTATTCCAGACCGTCGTTTTTTACTTGGCCGAGGAAAAAATATCCGAAAAATAATATTATCTTCCAAGCGTTCCTTGAGATCGGCCACAAATTCTTCTGATTCCTTGAAACTATCTTTAAGAGCTTTACAAATTATCTGAAGATTTCTGCCCGCTTTAATTAAATAAAATAACAGAATAGAAACCAAAAATGCCGCCACCATCGTGGCCACCGAAGATATAAAAAAGAAAATATCCGCTTTTATTAATGATTCCATAAACTTTACTTCTGTTTTTTGCTTTTCTTCTCCGCCAACATCGCTCTCTTTATTTCTAATCGCTTTTTTGTTTTGTGGGAGTGTGTTTTGCCGTGCTTGCCCACCCCATTAGCTCTTTTGGCCATATATTTTTTAATTAATTAATTTCTCTTTGAGTATAGCAGAAAGTTCCAACAAAAGAAAATGCTTTTTTACATGATGCCGCGTTTTTTCATTTCCCAAAAGCATTTGGCGGTGGCGGTAACATCAGCCAAGGCGTTATGAAAATCAATAAATTCCGCGCCAAATAATTTTAGATGAAGCTCTGAAAGCTTAGGCCATTTATAGCCACTACGGCCGTGAACGCTGGGAATGGCGCAAAAATTCGTGGATATCTCTTTGGTGCAAATAGTTTTTTTAGCCACCAGGCCATTGGGCATATTTTTTCTTAAAAACTCCGCGCCCACAATTTTTTCATCAAAACTAATATTATGAGCCACCAAAAAATCAGCTCGCATTACTAAGCCTTGAAATTGATTCAATACCAATTGCAATAAAACGCCCTCTTTTTCAGCTATTTCGGTGGTGATGCCATGAATGCTTGAAGAGGCAACTGGTATGGCAAAACCCTCTGGCTTAATAATAAAATCGCTCTGGCTAACCTTAGCGCCATTTTCATATAGCACCCAAGCAATTTGCACCAGACGGGGCCAATTTTCCAAGTCGCTCATGGGCGCTTGCCAATTGGCCGGCAATCCAGTGGTTTCTGTATCAAAAAATAAATATGTTCCAAAATTTCCCGATTCAATTGTTTCAGCGAATAAATCACCTTGATGCGTTTTCATGGTTTACATTGTTTACATTATACTTCTTTTTAATCTTTCGGCAAAATAAAGCCCCCATATGGGGGCTTTATTCCTGTGCTCCCTTCACCGCAGTTTATTATAACAATAGGGGATTGAGAGTATATGGCGGGTTTAAGAGAAAAAGTGAGCGAAATTAAGGGGTTATAAGACACCTTCAGAACCCAATAGGATTGCGAAAAGGATGAAACTGTTGTAGGATAATGTGAATTTCGACAAAATAGTTTTGTTGAAGCCGATCTTTAAAAGCTTCATAAGAAATAAAAACAGGAGGAAACCAAATGCGCACAGTAATTTTCGATTCGCTATACTACAATGCTGTTATGAAAGAATTCGGTTATAGTCCATTAGAATTTGAGCAAATCTGCTTTTCTTTGGGGTCTTTTACTAAAGAAGACCTTCAACGTCAGTGGTTGTGTCATATGAACGGTAATAGCTTCGCAGAGGCACTTCAAGCCGGAAGACAAGTGATCGCAACCACAGGATTTGGGTTATCCGGAATCCCTCACGTGGGGACACTTTCCCAAATTCTCAAGGCAATCCGTCTCCAACAAGCTGGTATCCCCGTTCAAATTGTCTTAGGCGATCTTGATGCATATAACGGTAAGAACATCCAACTTGAACATACACAGGAATTTATTGAGCAGTACCGCACATTTATTCTTAATCTAGGGTTTAATATAACACCGCCAAACTCTCTACGGGCTCAGTATGATGCGCTATCCACCCTGAGAATGGCATATCTTATTGGCCATTACATGGACGATGAGATGTTCGCACATACGGAAGAAGATCTCCATGAATTTTATTCAGCACAAGGCAAAGTTGATTCTACCATGAGCTACCGTCGAAAATTGTCGCTTAATTTAATGATTGCCGATTTTTTGGAACTCCTTCTTTTCGGTGGCTTTGACGCCGTATTAGTATTTTTAGGAATCGATGAACATCGGTATGTGAATTTTGGACGGCAAACTATGAAAAAGGCTTCAATAGACCACGCAGAGTGGTTCCATAATAAACACTACTCTGCTATGTATTCGGGGATTATCCGTGGTTTCTACGGCTACCCGAAGATGTCGAAAAGTTTTCCACAGTCAGGAATCACTGTTGATATGGCAGCAGAAAAAATAGCCCAATTGATTGAAGAAGGCGAGATAGTCACTCAATTTCCAGAAACCAATGTGGTTTATCAAATGATCGTTTCGGTGAGTCTTTATAGTAATGAACAGATCAAAGAAGCATACGAAGAATGTCGGAAGCAGTCAGAGTTATGGCGATCAATCAAGCGAGATTACGCTAAACATCTATATGAACTCTGTCAACGATGGCATGAATAGTAGGAGGGAACATATAATGGAAAAAGAAAATCCGAATTATGAAATTGCAGAAGTTTTCTACCGTCTCAATATTGGGGTACCAATAGGAAATGATCTTGTCGCTCGAGCATTTGAGTTAATTCTTACCGATCCAAACGTCAAAGCGCGCGACACTCAACTTGGTGCCCTTCTCACTGGCCTCATGGTGGGACATCCGAATATGGAAGAAGTTGTGATGCTTATTAAAACTGCTCTAGACATTGACGGAGTAATGAAATATAAGCCAACCCTACCAAGAGGTGAGAAACTCGTTGGAGTAGCGGGGAGTGGGAAGAAAGGGCATAAAACTTTTAACATCTCAACTCCGGCTTGTTTAGTAGCTAGTGCTGCTGGTGTCTATGTTGCTAAACCAGGATCTACGGCAACATCATCTATTAGTGGCTCAAAAGACTTCTTGAATACTGTTGGCGCAAGACCATTGAGCTCAGACGATATGATCGAAGTTTTGCTTTCCACTAAGTTTGGAATGTTCTCTATTGAAGGGCTAATACCAAAATTTGATGCAGTATATGGTGGCAAGATGTTGGCTCCAACACCACTGAGCTTTGCTTTGCCAGGAATTGTCAACCCGGTTGTCTGCGACGCGTTGTTTTATGGATTGTCACACCCCAATATCTCTCTTTCACTCAGTGTTTTTCTTGAGTTGGGATACAGAAATGTCATGATTGTTTCTTCAAGTAATGACAAGATACACTACATTGATGAGCTTAGTACCCTGACAAGCAATTTTGTTGGGAGAATAAGGGAAGGGGAAGTTATTGATGTTAATGAATTTTCTCCAACTGACATTACGCAACGGTCAGCATCCAATTTCAACGATCTAAAATCTGGCGCGTCACTCATTGAGAATGTACAGATAGGGGTAAGGGTACTTCAGGGGAAGTTACCAGGTCCTTGCGAAGATACTGTTGCGACTAACGCATCTGGTATTATTGTTATGTCCGGAAAGGTAGCAACTCTCAGGGAGGGGTTCGAGCTAGCGATCGAAGCAATTAGGAGCGGTGCTGGATTTCGCAAACTCGAGGAGTTCATTGATGTAACAAAAGGAAGCAGAAAAGCTCTGTCAACCATAATAGGAGAAGGCTAATGAAAAAGATCGTGGCAATCATTTTCGATCTGGATGGAACACTCTACCCAAGAAATAGCCCCTTATACCAGTCCATGTCTTTACTTATTAGACAGTGGTTTCGAATCCAACTAGGAACAGATGATACAGACCACTATGAACGAATGAAACGTATGTATCCAAGCCCACTTGAAGCAATCCAAGTTTTCGAACTAGATATTGCTTCGTTCCATAAAGATGTATTCGACAGGTTGAATCCAGAATTATACCTCACAGAGAATACAAAACTTCAGAATCTTTTGGAACTATTGCCGGGTAAAAAATTCGTGGTGACCCTGTCATCATACAAGTATGCTGAGAGAGTGCTTAAAATATTAGGAGTTAGGCATTTTTTCTCAGATATTATTGTGAATAGCGGAAGCTGGCATACATCAACCAAAATTGATGCCTACGAAACAATCCGTCAGACAAACAACTGGAAACCAACAGAGATATATGTAGTTGGAGATGATCCCTACGTAGATTTACAGGATGCTTATGTGGCGGGTTATCGATGTATTAATGTTTCTGACAGTATTAAATTATTAGGGATTACAACCATAAATACATTAGATGAACTAAATGATATCCTTAGCTAATGTACGGCCAAGAAAGGAGATATGTAATGGATAAACAGCAAATTGAAACCCTGCATAGAATGTTTAGTCGTACAACAGAAGATGTTTTCTCCATGAACGAGTGGAATGATCTTCTTGAGAGTGGTCAACAGCTACGAATCAAGTATGGGGTTGACGTTACAGCCCCATATTTACACATTGGCCACGCCGTGAACCTTTGGATGATGCGAAAACTTCAAGACCTCGGACACAAAGTGATTTTTCTTATTGGTGATTTTACGACTCAGATTGGCGATCCAACCGGTAAAAATAAGACACGACCCATAATTCCCTCTGAGGAAATTAAACGGAATACCTCTGAGTTTATTGAACAGGCAAAGATGGTGTTACGATTCGATGATCCGAATCTCCTTGAGATTAGGAAGAATTCAGAATGGTATAGCACTATGCCAATTGCTGAATTTCTAAAACTTATGTCTCTTGTAACGCATAGTCGGCTTATTTCCCGTGATATGTTCCAAAAACGCATCACAGAAAACGCCGACATCTATCTGCATGAGTTTATCTATCCAATATTGCAAGGGTATGATTCTTTCGTACTAAATTCTGATATTACCATCATTGGTTCGGACCAGCTCTTTAACGAAATGATGGGTCGATTCTACCAAAAAAAATTTGGCCAACGACAACAAGTGATTATCACGACAAAGATCACACCCGGGATTGATGGAGTTGCTAAGCAAAGCAAGAGCCTCGATAATTACATCGGTCTTGGTCACTCAGCACGAGACAAATTTGGGAGAACGATGCGCCTACCGGACACTCTGATTCCAATATACTTCAGAGTATATACGGAAGTGTCGGATTTAGAGTTACAAACCATCGACGCGATGGTGCAGTCAGATCCACTTGAAGCAAAAAAGCAGCTTGCTACTGAAATCGTCAGAAGATACCACGGTGACGATGTGTCGAAGGTAGAACGCGAATGGTTCGACCATACGTTCTCTCGGCGCCAAACGCCATCAGATATCCCTAACCTTCTCATGGAAACTACGACCGCTACCGCTCTCGATATCGTTCAGAAGTTCTTTGGCGACAAAAAGAGCAAGAGCGAAATTCGGCGTCTCTTCCAACAAGGAGGAGTGAGTCATAACAACGCGAAGGTCACAGATTCGATGGAACAGATTATTCTGTTAGAAGGTGATGTGTTCCAGGTCGGCAAGCGGATGTGGTTCAAAATTCATCTCCAGTAGGTAAAGTTCTTTTAAAGTTCGACTCATGGGACGGGTTTGATAGGTGTCAAACCTTTCAAATCCGCCCCTTTTGTTTTAAACCGAAAAGAGGTGCTACTGTGGTAGATAACTTTCTCACATCACATGATCTGAGTGTGGTTGTTCAAATCACCTCAGGTCGAAGATGTAAGCATATTTACAGAGTCAGAGACCGGTCAGGCAGAATCCTGATACTCAAGATGGCTGAAGACGATGAAGGCAAGGAAGAGATCCGCAGAAACCTAGAAGGCTATAAGAAACTAGTTTTTCTGGGTCTGGCGTATTTTATTCCGACCATCATGTCTAGCTCGCTTGATGACAAGAAAGGCCACATCCTTATGGAAGATTGCGGAACAGACTTCGCAACTCTCTTGAGGGAAGGTGGGGCTGATCTAGTACCCTATGAACGTTTCGAAATGGAGATAACAAAGGCCTATGCGACGAGTGTGGGTAATGGTCCTGATTCCAACAAACACATCGATTCCCAGATTCAGACTGTACAGGATCTTTATCGAGATTTCTTCCAAACAGCTTTTGGTTCTCAGGAATCAAATGCAGTAATTGAAAACCTCAGAGAGTTTCTTCCTCGAAATTTGTCACGATTCTGTTTCTCAAGCTGGGATTTTATGCCAGGCAACATCTTTATTGGTGATGCTGGCATCAAGTTTGCAGATCCAACAGAGTCCGTTACAGGTGTTCCAATCATCGACTTAGCTTGTCTAGGCGGAGCATTGGGAGACGTATATAACTATCCCCAAGCTTCAAAATGGCTTGATCGCCTTAAGAGGTTTTCTCTGGGACCGCTAGCCGAAATGCTCGGTCTCACTGAAGAAGAAGCGGAGAAGATTTATCTGCTAGGAAGACTTGCTCAAACACTCCTCAGTATGCGATTCTCGATTCAACAACACCCCGCTGGCAACCCTGTTTTTGTCAGTAGAGTAGTAGAATACACGAAACAGTTGTTCCTTCTGAATGGGCAGTCATAATCTGACTGTCCCTTTTATTTTTTATATTTTGTGGTACACTATTTCCATGCAATGTTTATTCTGTGACATCATAAATAATAAGAAAGTAACTCTAAAAGTCTGGGAAAATGATCATTTCCTGATTATTTTAGATATTCGCCCTATTAATCCAGGACATCTTTTGCTTATACCTAAAGTGCATTTCGAAGATATATATGAAATTCCAGAACCTTTGTTTAGCGAGTTATTTCAAATAGCAAAAAAAGTCGCCACTTCATTAAGGAAAGCAGTATCAGCGGTTCGTATTGGGTTGGCTGTCGAAGGCTTCGGTATGCCTCATGTCCATGTCCATTTGGTACCTGTAAATAACGGTAACGAATTAAACCCTGAGAGAGCTAAAAGAGCATCAGAAATAGAGCTACAAGAAATGCATTCAAAACTCGCTGTCTTTTTCAAAGATCTCACATAATCTAAACAAACCCAAAGATCAATAATATTTATTATGAGGCTATTTTTAAGTGGATTACTAATGATATGTTTAACAATAAACAAAAAGAATTAAGAGAAGAACAAGCAGAAGTAAGAGCGAAAATGGCAACCTATGAGCAAGAAGAAAACTACTACACTACGGCCAGCACTGTGTTAAACCTTGCTCAACTCGCTATTTATTTTTGATTATTTAATTTTTACTTGAATTTTCAACGATTTTTATCTCCTCTGGGGTGAGGTTGTAGAGTTTATAAACCATTTGGTCAATTTGGTGTTCGTAGTCATGGACTTTAGCTTGTTTTGCGGAATTTTCTAAATAATCGCTGATTTTGGTAATTGCCAAAATTTTATCAACAATTTCAATAAATTGCTTTTGCTCTGACCCTAAAATTTTTTTTATAGGAATTTCTGAAAGAGGTACTTGGAAAAGATCTAAAATTTCCCCTTTTCTTTTTCCGCTTGTTCATAAGCCAGGCCTACTTTTTCCATAATAGTTTTTGTTAAAAACTCCCCTGCTTTGGTTAAATAATAAATTGTGACAACCTAAAGATAACCAAAAAGCGGATATCTCGAAATAAAGTAACAAGAAATATCCGCCTATTATGTATAATAGTGAGAAAACTAACTGATATCTAGCATTCTAGTATTGCTCCAGCCAACAACCTCGTTGCGTTTTATTGCACTCCATCCCGCATCTTTCAAGTCAGCAATTATTTCATCAAGCACTTCCTCGCGAAGGTCTGGGGGGATATTAATAGTCATTGTATTCCCGGAATAACCCCTCAATGCTTTATTGATTTTTGTACAAAAAGCTGTCTTGTCTTCTTCGTTCTCTTTTGAACGAATTTCAATAATTGAGGCTTTGGTGAGAAAGTTAAACTTTTCCATTTATTGCCACTCCTTTCATTATTTTGAATTTTAACTAAAAAACCACTATTATTTATATTACTCTTGAATTCTGCTATACTTTTACCACATATTCTCCAGAATATCAAGGACAGCTTTTTCGAATTATAATCCCAATCAAAAATACCGTCTTATTTTATAAAAAGAGTATAATTAAGAT